>MDTG01306306.1_pt1 | contig 23788 bp, 25 predicted proteins | sample 811421 | NCBI WGS metagenome assembly MDTG01 (sample SAMN05326645, study PRJNA326480) | marine metagenome | isolation source: seawater | place: Pacific Ocean: South East | collected 2011
ATCACATAAGATTACGACTCTTTTAATCCAGGTTCGAGTCCTGGTCGGGGTGCTTAGCAGGGTGGCGCAGAGGTAGCGTGTCGGGCCCATAACCCGAAGGTCCTAGGTTCGATCCCTAGTCCTGCTATAAAAATTAATAACTAATAATATTATTAGTTATTAATACTTAAAAATAAGTTTTTAATAATTTATAATGAATTATGATTTATTATTTGAAGTGTTTGGTTATTTAGGTGCTGGATGTTTATCAATTATGACAATCCCACAGGTATTATTAACTATTAAAACTAATAAAACAGATGATATATCTATAAAATATCTAATATTTAATTTACTTGCAGTTAGTTTTTTACTTCCATATAGTTGCTACTATAAAATATATCCAATTTTGATAGCTAATTGTTCTGTTGGATTATGTAATTTAATTATTTTGTATTATTGTATACGAAATTATAAAAGAAAGAAATCGAATGATTCTGAAAATAATAGGACTTAATCCCAGAATAATGCAATTGATTTCATAATTAAAATTCTATAATCTTGTGCTTGTGTTAATCCACTTTCTATTTCTAATTCTGTATTTGTCATCATTAAAAATTTAATTAGATTGTCTGTAATTAAGTTTTTGTATATTATTTCACCATCGGAATGAGTATCTAAAAATTCTTGATCATGATAAAATGGATGATCTATCTTATTTGAAATAATCCATTTATAAGATAAGTCGTAATATTGTTTTTGAGTATCATAAGTTTTCAGGTCAATTTTTAGATTTAAATTACATTTTTCAGTAAATTTAATTGTTTTATCGCATATACTTTCTTGTCTAATAATAGGCATTTTTTTTTATTTAAATATAAATAGATATTTATATTTAAATTTTTCAATATTTTATATTATATATGTCGAATTTTTATGTGTATCTATTAATATCAACATCTGGTACTACATATGTTGGTGCTACTGTAGATTTACACCGTCGATTAAGACAACATAATAAAGAGCTAGTAGGTGGTGCTAAGGCTACAAGTAATAAAGTAGTAAAAGGAGAATCTTGGACTAGAGTTTGTTTTGTATATAACTTTCCGTCATGGCCATCTGCCCTACAATTTGAGTGGAGATGGAAAAGGCTTGGGCGTAAATTTTCTAAAAAAATGAATCCCCTTGAAAAGAGATTAAGAGCATTAGATTTATTATTATCTTTAGAAAGCTCAACTGCTAAAGCAATTCCTTTTATTGAATGGGAAAAACCACCAGAAGTTTATATAGAGATAGAAAATGTGTATGATTATTATTAATAATAATAATTTGGTGTAATATGTTCTATTTTTTTATATAATTTATCTAAAATAAGTAAAGTATTCTTTGATAAAGGATTACAATTATCTAATGTACTAATATTTTGTTTCCATTGATCTAATGTTGAACCACCTAACACTATTCCATCATCTTCATCTAAATTAGCATGATGCTTCATCCAACTCCAAGTCATATTATACAAGTCAGTTTCTTGTGATAATTCATTAATTACATCTATTATTTCTTTTTTCCAAAAAATATTTTGATATATAGAATTGTTACTAAAACGAGAATTAAATTTATTTGGATTGGATGTATCATATTTTCCAGTTAATAAACCACCAGCTAAAGGATTATATGCATAAAATTTAATTTCATTGATACTTAATAGTGGTCTAACTTCATTTACTTTCCTACAAATAGGATTTAACATACCTTGATAATATTCTGGTCTAATATAATCATTAGAATCACATAAATCTAAAATTTCTCTAACTTGATTTTTTGAGAAATTTGAAATTCCTAAATGATTAAATTTTTCTTTTCTGTATAATTCATCACATGTTTCTAATGTTTCTCTAATATCTGTTTCATTATCGGGACAATGTAAATAAAAAATATTACATTTATCTATTTTAAGTTTATTTAACGAATCATTTAATTGATTTGTTAAATTGATTTTATTTAATTGACCTAATTTACCATTCTCAAAATCATTATTATACCATGGATTTGCTTTTGTATCTATCAAAAAATTTTCTAAATTCAAATTACCTAATAAATCTTCATTTTTATAATAACTTGCTGTATCTAATTGAGGTACATCACTTATATTATTATAATAATTTACTATTTCCTGAATATCACTCTCAGTTAAATCACACGATTTATTTTTTAACGTAAAAGACATTGAACCTAATATATATTTCATAACGAATTATAACTCTTAAAACTCAATATATGTTATCATATAAGGAATAAAATTAATATTACTTAAACATAAAACAATATATTATTGTATCTCCTGATAGCTCAGTTGGTAGAGCAGTGGACTGTAGTTCCAACGGTCAGGTGTTCGAATCACCTTCGGGAGATCTCCCAAGGTCTTATAATATAGTTGGTTAGTATAATAGGTTTTGATCCTGTAAACCTCGGTTCGAATCCGAGTGAGACCATTAAAAAATTGATTTTTACAATATATATTGATAATGTTATATATATTATAAAAATGAAACGAGCTTATAGTAGTACTAGTTCACCAGTTTTGGGCGAACCCAAAAAAATTGTATTGCTTGGAGATGGATGTATCGGTAAATCAACATTATTTGACAAGCTAGATAAATTAACAGATGATAATTATAGGTTTCCAAAAAAATATAAGGCGACAGATAATTTTGATTTTAAAAGAATTGAAGTGAAAACTTCAGGTGGAATTGCAATAGTTGACTTTTGGGATACAGCAGGACAAGAAAATAGAGGTGGACTCTTGCGCGATGCTTATCTTAAAGGAGCTGACGGAGTTTTACTTTTATATGATGTCACTGAAAGTAAAACAAAACAAAATATTCCAAAATGGTTAGATCAAATTAAAAAAACTGTACCAGGTGTTCCTGTAGCAGTTTTGGGAAATAAATCTGATAAATTTAGTGATCTTCAACAAAGTAAATCTGTAAAATTGAGAGATTGTAATCTTCAAAGAGATTATGGATATAATGAAATTAGGAATTTTTTGATTTCAATTAAGGAAGATACATATATTGAATTTACTTCAGGTGGATTTTGGAGTAGTGAAGATAATGTTAAAGAAAAAGATGGATGCTTAGTTGGATTGGAATATATTCTAAAAAATTTATTTGGAGAACCAGTCAAGATTGAATATTAAAAGTTGAAATTCTAATATTTGAAAAGTAGTTTAATTTATAAAAATGAATACTTTTATAAAGTCAAATGTTACTTTAAGTGAATATATATTACATAAAAATATTTATGAATTAGGCATTGTTAAAATTCCTAAAATATATGCATATGATGAAAATAACAAAATAATGATAATGGAAAAGATTGATGGTATAAATATATCAGATAATTATGGTGAAAATAATAACGATACACCTAATAAAATATATGACATTATTAGAAAAATAATTAAAAAATTAGTAGATATAAATATTGATTATATAGATATAACTGGATATAATTTTATTATTGACAAAAATGATGATATATGGATTATAGATTTTGAACATGCTTATATTCGAAAACCTAATATTTGTTCTAATGATTTTATTAGTAAATTCTTAGATGGACATAATGGATGGAATCCACAATTTAGATGATAAAATAAATAAAAAAAAATTGAATATCTATTTTTATGAATATATAATTTTATATATTATAAAAATGAGCACTCAATACATTGTAAAATTCAGAACTATTTCTAATGATGATGATTTTTCATCATCAGAATTCGTAGACGGATTCGCTGAAATTTCAGAACATAAGCTTTCTAATTCTGCTATTCCAACGATTTCCGTTAGAACACATAAAAGTGATTCAGATGCTAAGAATGTAGTATTATTTCAAAAATATATTACTAACAAATTTGCTGAAATTAATTTTAGTGAAGATGAAAAAATATGTTCTATTCAATATAATGATGGATATAATCATAATAAAACTTATACATCATTTCTAAAATTTGATAGTAATAGTTCAAGTGCATATTCTGATTTTAAAAAGAATTTTGAATCGCACCTTAATTCAAAATATGAAACAGAATATTATAATAATGGACGAATTATGTATGTAGGTGAAATCCTTTATAATAAAGACGATGAAGGTAAAACCACAAATAGAGTTCCCAATGGAAATGGAACACTATATTTTAATACATTTGGTAAAAATATTAAATATAATGGAGAATTTGATGATGGTTCTTATGATGGTAGTGGAACATTTTATAATAAAGATGGTAAGGTTACAATTACATCATTAAATATTTCAAATGGCATCCCTACTCAGAAAGGAAAACTTAAAATTAATTATACTGATAAATATGAAGTTATTGATATTAATTTTAATGAACTATGGGAAAAAGTAGGTATTGAAACTAAAAAACAAAAAAAAGATTTCGTAATGAAAGATAATTTTGTTAATGAAGTTACAAAAATTTACTGGCAAAAAGATGATCTTAATCTTAATGAACTAACATTTAGAGAGAAAAACGCCACTGAACAAAGAACTGAACTTTGGAAAGAACTAAAGAAAATTAAACAAGAAATTATTCAAAAACAAACAGTTACTGAAAATAAATCGGAAAATAACTATAAAATGATGTTTAATTTACTAATTATTACATTTTCTATCAATATGGCAATGCATTTCATTAAAGGCACTATTTGCTAATTTTTTTATATACTATTTTTAAAAAAATATATTAATTTCATATGCGTTTAACTATAGTCAGACATGGCGAAAGTGAATGGAATCATTTAAATTTATTTACTGGATTTGAAGATATAGATTTAACTCTAAATGGTGTAAAAGAAGCTGAATTATGTGGATTATCAATAGATAACAAATTTGATATTGCATTTACAAGTCTTCTAAGAAGAGCTCGTAGAACATGTAATATTATATGCGAAAAATCAAATCAAATTCCACAAATTATTAGTTCTCATAAATTAAATGAAAGAGATTATGGAGATTTAACCGGAAAAAATAAAAAAGAAACAGCAGAAATATATGGAGAAAAACAAGTGCAATTATGGAGAAGAAGTGTAGATGTTAGACCACCAAATGGTGAAAATTTAATTGATGTCATCAAAAGAGTAAGAGAATATTATGAAGATGAAATAAAACCAAAGTTAGATGAAGGTAAGAATATCTTAATTGTTGCTCATGGAAATTCAATTCGTGCTTTACTAGTAATTTTAAATGTATTTAGCCTAAATAATATTAGTGAATTTGAAATCCCGACTGGTAAACCAATATTTATTGAATATCCTAATACAACAAATTATACTTTTAAAAATAATTTTTTTATTAAAGGTAGACAAATTTTAGATAGTAGAGGTAATCCAACAATTGAAGCTGATTTAATTCAAAATAATAAATTAATTGGAAGAGGAACTGCACCATCTGGAGCATCAACTGGATCTAATGAAGCAATTGAATTAAGAGATAATTTAGATTACACATTTATGGGAAAAAGTGTACATAAAGCATTATATAACCTTGATTTATTAAATAAATTCATGTATTTAGATGAAAAAACTTTAAAAGATCTTAAAAAATGTGATAACCAATTAATATTTTTAGATGGTACACAATTGAAAGAAAATTTAGGAGGAAATACTACTACTGCTGCTTCATTTTTATTCGCTGATGCTGGAGCTAATGTAAGTAATATGCAATTATATGAATATTTAGCTAAAGTATATGGATATAATAATAATTTTAAATTACCAATACCTATGGTTAATATTTTAAATGGGGGTAAACATGCAGGAGGTAAATTAAAAATTCAAGAATTTATGATAATGCCAACCGATAAAGTATCTTTTTATAAAAGAACAGAATATGTATATTTAGTTTATCACAATTTAAAAAAATTACTAAAACAAAAATACGGCGATTCATCTATTAATATTGGAGATGAAGGAGGATTTGCTCCTAATTTAAATACTCCAGACGAAGCCCTTAATATAATTGAAGAGGCTGTTATTAAAAGTAATTTAAACTTAGGAATAGATATTACTCTTGCATTAGATTGTGCAGCTAGTGAATTTTATAATAAAGAAACTGGAAAATATCAAGTTGAAGAAGAATTAGAACTATCATCTAATGAATTAGTTGAATATTATCTATCATTAAAGGAAAGACATCCAGCTTTATTAAGTATTGAAGATGCATTTGATGAAAAAGATTATAACGGATGGAAAATTTTTACTGAAAAAATGGGAGATCAAATTATGATAGTCGGTGACGACCTTTTTACTACAAATCCTAAAATTATTAAAAAAGGTATGAAAGAAAATTGGGCAAATAGTTTATTACTAAAAGTTAATCAAATTGGTACAATTTCTGAAGCAGTTGAGGCAGCTAAATTAATGCAAGATAAAAATTGTGAAGTAATAGTATCTCATAGATCCGGAGAAACTAATAATACTTTAATTTCTGATTTAGCTGTTGCAATTAATGCAAAATATATTAAACTTGGAGCTCCAGCACGTGGTGAAAGAGTCGCAAAATATAATAGATTATTAGAAATAGAAGAAAATTTATTAAATTAATTAATAAGCTAAAAAATAAAATTTTATTTTTTAGCTTATTTTTTAGATCTAACACCTTTTCAAGAAAAAACAGAAGAATTAAAAAAAGATGGTTATGAAAATGAGGGTTATAAAATATTTAAAGAAACTAAAAAATAAGCTATTTATGGAACAAAAAAAATATATATAAAATTATTTTTTTTGTAGGTGGGAAAAATAATTTTTGATTCTACAATAACTAGATACAATAAGTGGGTCCATACTGTTTTAGAAAAAATATGTTAAAAATAAAAAATATTACTTTTTTTTATTTTTATATATATATATATGGAAAAAAAAGTATATAAAATCGAATATATTATTGGAGGCAAAGATATCAAACAACCAACGTGTGCCAATAAAATTGTAAAACCATGGAGATTTTATACTGCAAATTGGATAATTGATAATTATATTAATTGTGATCAAGAGCATCTTTTACAAGAAATGAAAAAACAACTTACATTACTTAAAAATGATAAGGGTAATTTTGTATACCCAACTGATAAAGATGCAGTTAGTAAAATTTCATTATACACATATAACTATGAACCTAAGTTAGATAAAGTTACATTAATTAAACGACTATTAATAGCAGGTTATACTATTGAAAAAGATATTTTATCTGATAAAGAAGCTAATTGGATAACACCTGAACCTGTTGCACGTGCACTATTTGATAATTTTGGTAAAGATATTAGTAAAGTAATAGAAAACTTAAAACATTTAGCTGGCGATGGAGATGTATATACAAGAGCATTGATAGAGTTATATAATATATCAGATCCAAAACCTGATCTAAAAAAACTTAAAGAATTAGGATACAGTATGGAGTTAATTGAAAAACTAGATCCAAAATATAAAAATATAGATTTGTGGCTTACAACTGAACATAATTTTTCTAAAAAGGACATTTACCTACATTTTGGCATAAGTAGATTATTAAAAAAAGGTAAAATAACACTACTTGACTTAAAAGAATCGAATTTTTCAATACAATCCATAATGAGTTATAATAAAGAAACAGATAATGGGGCAACTTTTAAAGTACTTTATGATTTAGGATATACTAATGAAGACATTATAAAATATCTAGTTACTAAAAAAGATAGGGTAGACCCCGATTATGATTATATTTACTATCTTGCATTATTTATATTAGAAAATGACAATGCAACCTTACTAAAATATAAAGAAGAAATAACTTCAATGAAAAAGCTATTAAATAACTTAAAAGAATACCCAAACTTGGGATTAAGTAAATTATTACCAACTGGAATTACAAAGGCAATGAAAAAAAGGGAAAGAAACAAAAGAAAAAGCGAAAAAAAAGCAGAGTTTAAGAAAAAAGTAGTTGATAAATTAGTTGATTCAGGAGTTTTCCCTGAAGAACAACGTGATAATTACATCTTTTTATAGACCTTAACGATTCTTCAGTACTTCTTTTAAATAACTATGTAATAATAAAAAAAGCTATTATAATAAAATTGATAAAGTAATTAACCAAAAAATAAAATTTTATTTTTTGGTTTATATTTTGGATCTACCACCCTTTCAAGGGAAAACACATCAATTTATCATGTACCTATTGATTATAAACTAATCAAAGGGATAAATGATGCATTTTGACACAGTAAAATTTCCAAATCGATAGCTCTTATGTCTAGAGATAAACTCAAAGTTTACAGAAATGATTGTTTTTTTCATTCCTCTATCTACCTATTTGCTCTAATATCTTTTAAACAAGATACTTTAATTTATTAGTAATTACTTATAATAATGCTGTAAGTATCTTAAATAATGAACAAATTTCTGAAACGGTCTTCCTGGCTATTGAAGCACCGACAGGTAAGCTAGTTATATTTTACTAGTTTTAAAAACTATATAAATATTTTGCCCGGGCTTCAGCGGTGGCAAAAAAAATTATTTATATAGCCAGAATCCCTGTAAATTCCTAGGACCATATGCCAATGAATAATAATGGGGTCCATATTTACCATTTATTATTCGGCTATTAACGTAAATTATATATAAATATATTTAGATAAATAAAAATTCAATTTTTTTTAACTAATATATTATATATCTTTATTCGTAAATATTATTAAATATATAAAAATATATGAATTCTATTTCGTTTAAAATTTAAATTATAAATATATATATATATATAAGCATCATTGGTGTAATGGCAACATTGTCGCCTTCCAAGCGATAGCCCCGGGTTCGATTCCCGGATGATGCATTGGACGTGTGGTCCAGATGGTTAGGACGTCCCCTTTACACGGGGAAGATCGGGAGTTCGAGTCTCTCCATGTCTATTTAACTTTTCTTAATAATTTAGAGTGCCGATTAATTATTCTGATACCATGGCGGAGTGGTTAACGCGGTGCCCTGCTAAGGCATTCTCTTTTAGAGGCGCAGGTTCGAGTCCTGCTGGTATCGATTTTTTTTAGTCAGTTTGGCCGAGTGGTTAAGGCGGTGGACTTGAAATCCACTGGGAAATTCCCGCACAGGTTCGATCCCTGTAGCTGACGCATGGGTGATTGGTCTAGTGGTATGATTCTCCTTTTGGGTGGGAGAGGTCGCGCGTTCGATTCGCGCATCACCCCTTGTTTTAATTGTCACAATAGCTCAGTTGGGAGAGCGCAAGACTGAAGATCTTGAGGTCACTGGTTCGATCCCGGTTTGCGACAAAAAAACATGTGCTCCTATAGCTCAGTGGTAGAGCGTTTGCCTTGTAAGCAAAAGGTCTTGGGTTCAATCCCCAATGGGAGCTTTTAATATTTTATTTAATTATAATATATATATTATTAAATAAATTATATAATTTTTTCAGGATTTAAATTATACCATCCATATTTAATTCCTAATTTATCTATGTAATATGCAGACAACCATCCTAAGATTATACTACCAATATCTCCAACTATATTTATTGGAGTGTCAGATTTTGGTTTACTACCAGGCCAATATGGAATATTAGAAACAACCTTTATTCCAAAATCTGAATTTTCAAAAAGTTCAAATATTATATTTATTAATATCCAATTATTTAAAGAAATACTCCAAAAATAAGCAACAATACCAACTGCAAAATGCAAATAAGTAAATTGATCTATAAAGTACTTACCCATATATAATAATTTAGATATTTTATAGATATTTTTACTGATATAAAAAATTTATATCAATCAAATAAACAAACAATTGAAGGTTAGATGCATGCCTCTAACCTCCATTTCGACAAATCAATGTCTAATGGCTTCTCCTCTCTCGATGGGTTAATCATAAGATCAGTCCCTGCATAAATAGGTTTTGTTCCTTCAGCACACCACAATGTAATATGCAGAATCCCACTATCTGGACGAGTAAAGGCTTGTCCCTCCATCGAACTTACATTGACTTTTAGAGCAATTGCTCTATCATCACATACTAATTCTGTAGCTGTAACATAGAACTCTTTTTTCACCAGAGAATTGATAACAGATCTATGTGATCGCCAAAACGGAGATGTTTTATGTAGGATTGTAACATGAAGTTTATCCTGCATCATAGGTACTGAATCCTTTAAGACACTTCTAATTTCATCTAAAGTATCCTGAGTTGGGACCAATGCAAAATAGTTCTGAGAAGTGGCATAACCTTGAATGAACTGTGCCTCAGAAAGTGAAATACACTCATCTTCATCTGGAGTTAATTTAGCCACTAACTCTGTCGCACTGTTGACTTTTGGAATGTCAAACTCTCTCTGGAAATTCACTGAAGGGGAGTAAAAAATTTTGCAAACAATATCTCTTATTTCAGCTTCTCCTAGGTCTTCCCTTGGGACAAGGGCTTTTGGAAAAGCTGGGTCAACATTACGGGTCATAATTCGCTTAACCAACTCGTCCAAGTTAAGCAAAGTTTGTGTAAACCAGCGCACTGTAACAGGAAAGTCTTTGAGAACATTTCTTTGCAACGCACACAAACCCTCTAAGTTAGGCACATTTTTGTCGTAAAAGACAAAATATTGCTTGCCTGGATTCTCCTTACACCATACAACACCAGTCTTCAAAAGTTTTTTAAGCTTTTGGTTAAAATCAGTTGGTGAAGGATACATGTCGCTCTGAATTACCACTGACATTGCAACTGATTGTGAAATGGCTTCAGAAGCTTGGTGGAAAATAGTGGACTTTCCAGAACCTGGAGGCATTGCTGCTGCAATAACGATGCTAATGTTCTTCATTGATGCTCTAGCTTCTTCTTTCGTTGCCTTAATCTTGACAAATTCTGAAGGAACAATGCTCTTCAAGAAAACATTCGCATCGTCAATAGTATCATATTGTGGAAGGTCACTATCGGGTAGAGATCCTACAACACAATGTAAGAAACCAGCTGAGATAAGTTTCTCGAATATCTTCTTCTGTCTAATCGGAGCATCTAGCGATGGCACCATAGCCACTACAAGGACTGGAAAATCTTCTGTAGGTATCGTAGAAAGAGACGCTACATTGTATGTACCATGGCTAAGTTTTTTTGGAAGCTTACCACCATTCTCATAGTCCACAATGATGATTGCATACTGATCAAGCTCATCCAGTAGTTCATCATCTAATTCAATGTTGTCAACTTCCAAATCAAACTCGTTCAAAATGTCATGGAACATTCTCTGCCTTAGTTTATCCCATAGATCAGAACGAGTCTGAATCCATTTACAGAATTTGCGCATTCTATCGATATGAGCCGCACCAGTAGATTCATCTAGGCACCATCCACGATGCACAGTGAACCGTTTCACCTCATCCAAGAATTTCACACTTCCATCTTTAGGATCAATCGGATCGCGAAGATTACCCACTAAGTCCTTCAGTAAATTACGGAAGCCAAATGTGACCTTCAAGTAATCCCAAAGTTTCCATTTGAATATCTTAAGTACTTTGGGTGGTGGTGTTAAACGTTCCAATGATTTATCACTACAAAGTGATGGTGCTGTATGGTTATCGTTTAAGGGACCATAAACAACTCCGCGGAGTAGTCCAGGAACCTTCTGGAATATATCATCATTTAGAACATGCACTTGCACATATATAGCACCTGTTGAGATATTTTGCATCATGACCAATCTCACATTATTGCTATACCTTGCGAGGCATTCAAGCCCAGGAATGAGCCCCTTTTCCAGAAAGGATTTACAATCTTCCTTTACGAAGATCTTCTTATTTTTGAAGATATTAGGAATAGATGTATAACCAACCTCTCTCGAAGTTTCCTCTGTAATATTCTTCAAGCCGTTAAAGACTGCTGTTTGATCTACAGTAGAACGTTTGAACTTTTCTTGTACCAAATGGTAGTAGTCTTTGTTATTTTCTACTGCCATAACAACGACACCTTCAAGACATTCGCCCACAAAATGAGCGTGGGTGAATGCCGGATCTAAGATTTTAATAATGCCCGGTAATTTTTCAAGCTCATTCTTGAAATCCGTATAGTTACACCCTCTAGCATTACTCAAGTCATGGATATGACCTATAGAGGATGAAGGGCAAAGCCAAACCTCATTCAGTGGTAGCCCAAATAAGTTTGACAAATTAACCATCTCTAGAAGGCCCATATCATTACCTTCTCTGGTCAGAGCAGTGAGTATGACCGTATCAACGATTGGGCGGTTTCCATGTTCGCCAACACAATGAACCGAAGACATGCATTCAAAAGAAGCTGTAAAGCTTCTTTTATTCAGGTACTCAAGAAACTTCTCAAGATTGCAGTGTGCAGGTCCACTTAATAAAATAGAGCTCAAGATATGAGCACCAGTTGTTGTGTATTCATTATCACAACTGTTCTTTGAGAATATCCCACCGATAGGTCCAGATACCATAAGGAGATGGCCACTGAACTTGAGAGTAATCAAAAGGGGGGAGTTAGAATGTCCCCCGATTTCTTCATTCTCAAATTTAGGCAGGAATGAAGCAGCAATTACGCTAGATGGTAAAATACTGGTGGCATCAAATTGCCCGGATATCATCGGAATGTTTAAATTTAAACTCATCTTAGGATCCTCCTTACTATTTGGTAAGGAAACTTTATTATTCGTAATTTGGGTATACTAGTTGTCAAGGAGGAAATATCTTTATAATGAAACTTCTTATAGATTTATTTTTCAATTTTTATTTAATATATAATTTCTTATAATATATATGAAATATACAATTAATTACATATTATTTGGTGGAGCTACTGAATCATATAGTACAGATACTGAAAGTACAAATACTCAAAGTACAATACCTGAAGAATATATTGATTTACCTATTGCTCACAGTATTTATGAATTTAAATCATCTTTAGCATTAGTTTTAAAAGGTATTGAACAAAATTCTAAAAATTTAAAAAATTCAGTAAATGGAGCATATTTTAAAGATGACGAAACTAAAACTAAAAGATTTAAAACTAGTAATGCCACACAACATTTTTTATTAATTAATGATAGATATGATACAAAATTTAATGGTTTATTTATGAATCCAAAACATGTTATAACATCTATTGACAGATTAATTGGTGGATATAAAAGTCATATCAGAAAGATATTTAATAATATTAAATATCATATAAATAAATGTTATTTAGCATGTAATGAAGATAATAATAATATTTATGTTTTAGATTCTGATAATGAAGTTAGAAAAATAAAGAATAGTTTATTATTTAAAAAATTTGAATCTTATAGAATATCTATTTTAGATAAAAATGAAAATAATATCAAAAAATTTTTATTAGATAATCTTAGTAAAGATGAAGATAAACAAATTTATATACATAATTATTTAATTCTACTAAATCTAGAAATTCAAATAAATGATCCTATATCTGATATATTACGCGACTTATCTATAAAATATAAAATTCATTTTAGTAGAAAAAAATTATATCCATACATAAATTTACAAAAATTAAAAAATTTAGATAAAAAAGATAAAATAAAATTAATTGAATTAGAAACTGAATTAAATAAAATAAAAACAGAAGATGGTAAGTCAATATTAGACATAAATAATTTTTTAAGTGAAATGAAAAGTCAATCTGGTAGTACAGGAAATCAAGTAGGTAATGATTTTGAAAAATTAATTGAAACTGACACTAATTTACAAGATAAAATAATTATTTCATCTGCAAAATTAGAGAAAGGTACTTATACTACATATTTTACCTATACCCATGGAAGTTCTGATATTGATATGACAGTAGTCAAAAATTAATTTAATCTCATCATGTTAAATCAGTAATATATATCATAATCTTTACACCCTTGAAGATTTAAAATTAGATATTAGTTGAATGTTTAGATTTTATATTTATAATTATCAATGATGGATAGGCATATTTATTATTTTTCACATCATATTGATGATATTTTTCCATATTAATATCGTATTTATCAACTAATCTATCAAAATATGTACCATTACATAAGTAATTTATCATTAATAATGGTGATAAAATAATTCCTGTCGAACCTATAACACCAGATATTATTGGCATTTCAATGGAATTATATTTTCTACCTTCAAAATTAATATAAAGTTTATTTGGAAAACAACCTACGCAAAATCCAGAAACAAACCCACAAATAATTAAATTATTCACTTTTGGTATGATATGTTTTAATGTAAAATACATAATGTTATATAATATGATATATATATATTTAATTAACTTTAAATAAATTTATAACGTCCCATTTTAAATCTTCAAGGGTGTAAAATCATAATTTGTAATTTCTTTTTAAAAAATTGAATATTATATTTTTTAACTTTCTAATATTAATATCATAAAAAATATGAATAGAATTCAAAGATATTTACCTAAAAATGATGAACCAATTCAAATGGAAGACTCCAGTATAATAGCATGTTATGTTTATGAAGATGAGTTAGATTTTGACGAATATAAAGAGTTCACTAATATTTCAGATGTTGAAAATTTTTCAAATAAAAAAATAAAATGGAACTTTGGTGATTTAGTATCTTTTAGGGAATATAGAGATACGGGAACTTACATTATTGGTAAGGAAGGTAAACTTGTAGATAATCCAGATTATACAGATTCTGGATATTTAACAATTCCATATGAAATTACACAATATTTAGATGATGCTACAATTAAATATAAGAGTATTGAACCATCATATATTGATATAAGACACGATGATAATTATATTAAAAATAATATAGGTATTGTTGAAAAAAAATGGGACTTTAAATATTGTTATAGTGCATATGAAGGTATAAGTGTTGAATTTCCTAATAAAAAAAATCACGAATTTAATAATTGTACTCCTGAAGATATTTACAATTACTATCTAGGAACGTTAGAAGAACAAAATAAAATTAAAGTATCTTATTCTTTTAAAAATGAAAAATATGATGAATTCAATAAAAAACATAAAAGCGTTTATGATTTGAAAATTAATAAATTATGGAATATGGAATCAGGTAGCGGAGGTGGTGGTTATAAGAGTTCACATGGTAACTTACATTTTTATGGACCTAAAAGATGTAAAAATGAAGTACTAAATAGTATTAATACCTTTTTTAAAGGTTATGATTATACAATTAATGAATCATAATTCTATTTCTTCAAAATCTTCACATGTAATATCACTTATATCATCATAATCAATAAAAAATGGTTTATCACTAGGTGGACATTGAGCTACAGTTGAATTAATATCTTCATTATCATTTTTTTTTATTACACTAAAAAAATATAGCATTTCACTAAATTTTTTACATAAATACATAAAATATAACATAAATTATTTTTTATGTGTTTAAAAATCATCATAATTTATTAACAATTCTTCGCCTTTTTTTATTTTTCTTAATGTTTTAAAAACAACCATTGAACATTTATTATCAGATTCAAATCCTACATTTGGTTTTGTTGACATATTCATATAAAAACTAATATCATTCGCATTCAATCCTTTATATGGAATACCATATACTCCATCTTCATTATGATAAAAGTCATTAACCATTTTTTTAACTTCTGAAGGAAATGAATTTACTTCTTCCTCACTAATATTTATTACCTTTGATTTTATACATTGATTTCCTGTTAATTTAAATGGATTTATATCTTTCGGTATATCTTTTATTGCGAAAACACCTACTCCATGTTTTTTTGATGGCTTAATTCTACAATAAACATCTTCTTTTAGATTTTTTATTAAAGCTTTTTTCATATATATATTAAAAGGAATAATTTTTATAATAAAATAATGGAACATTATAATTTATTAAATCATAACTATAATTACTATGAATATTATTTTTGGTTTTTTGGATTAATAAATAATATTACTTTTATTTTACTAATGTCCGCATCTGAAAGTTTAATGCCTAATCAAGTTGGTATTATAGGATTTTGTGCTATACTTCCTGGATTACTTCTAAAATTATCTATTCCTTATTGGATAAACTATGATATATGTAATTATAAAAATAGGGTTTTATTCTTAACAGGTATTTATATTACAGGATATCTTATGATCTCATTAATTAATAATATTTATCTTAAATTAACTGGAATTATATTATCAAGTATAGCAAGCGCTATATGTGAAACAACATTTATACCAATTGCGAGTATGATTTCTAATAAGGCAATATCATATTGGAGTTCTGGAAGTGGATTTGCTGGACCAATAGCTGCTGGATATTATATATTAATGACATCAATTTTAAATATGAGTACTAATACTACTATTTTAGCTTTAATTTGGATACCATTTGTTATTTTAGGTTTATTTTATAAATTACGATTTAGACAAAATATAGAATATCTAGATTATAGAAATGTATCCGAGATAGAATTACAATCTTGGACTTGTAATTATATAATTCCATTATTTTTAGTTTATTTATTTGAGTATTTTATTAATTTAGCATTATTACCTAGAATAATAAATTTTAATGGAAATACAATTGATATTAAGAAATACTATCCTATTTATAATATTATATATCAATTCGGTGTTTTAATATCAAGATCAATTAAATTAATTTTTCCATCTATTAATATTAATAAATTGTATATATTTCCATTACTTCAATTTATAAATTTAGTATTATTTACATTTATTTGTATTTATAAATTTATTCCATCTATTGAAATTATTTATAGTATTATATTTTATGAAGGACTAATCGGTGGTATGGGATATTTATTCACATTTAATAAAATTAAAAATATGGTACCGGATGATAAAAAAGAATTATGCTCATCTATAACTACAATCGGTGATGTTTCAGGTCAAACATTCGCAGCTTTTTTTACTATTTTAATTGATAAGTTATTATAAGTTATTTTATAAATAAAAAATATCTTATGATTTATTATCGTTCTTACGTTCTTACAATCTTACATTTTTTCTTTTCCTCTTTCTTACATCGTACTTACTCTGGTGGTTTATTTTTAAACATAAATTTTAGTTCGTCATATGACAGATCTGGTGTGCTATCTTCTGAATTATTCAACCAAGTACTTATTTGCTGTTTTGGTTTCGTTGGTTTTGGAGCAAAAATTGTAGTATTTGATCTGGTAATTGAAGAAGTAGGTCGCCACAAATCATCATCTCTCAACGTCTCATCAGAATCTATATCTGATAAAATTTTGAATATTTCCTCCAAGTTCACTTTTGGATTATCAAAAATAGTTCCAGTACCTTCAGAAACGTCCTTTTTAAGGACGGATTCAAAAATATCAGGAGAATATCTAGGTACATTTATCTTCAACTTATTATGAAGACATTGTAATGTTCTTGTCGCCCAAATGCTTTCAGCCATAAGCTTCTTCAATAAGCTCATCGTTTTTGCTTTTAGCATACCTCTGTTTTGATGACATTTATCATTTAGAGGTAAAAGATATGGTGCAAAATTACCGTAATCTAGTTTTTTTCGTTCAGTTCTGAATACATAATAACCATGTACCAAAGGGTGTAATTGTACTATCATCTTAACTTAATCGATAAATAAAAAAATATAATTTAATTACAAATATATTTTCAATTTTTTTACTTAAATAAATAAAAAATATATATTAATTACCAACCAAGGTACAACAATTCATCTTTAGATAATTGATCATAAACATCTTTCATATTATCTTTAAGCAAATATAGTGTATTGAATCTTTCGTTTCTTTTTTCATATTCTTTTACTAAATTTTCATTAAAAGAAATGTAATCTGGAAATTCTATTTTATGACTCTTATCATAAAATAGATAAGAGTCATTAATGTAATCTGGAAATTCTATTTTATGACTCTTATCTTTTAAAAATTGATTAACATGATTTAAAATTACTTTACGATATCGATTATCAATTTCTTTTTCATAATAATCAGGATGTAGGCCTAATTTAATCATTGCTTGATTGAAATTTTCATCGAGATTATGACCGAATATAGTATCACGAGCAATATATGCCTTCACAATTTGTTCATGTGATGGATTTTTTGATTCCAAAAATGTCTGAACATTGGGTTGGTTTTCTAAATTAGCCATTTGTTTATTATAGATAATTTAAAATATTTAATATCTAAAAACTTCAATTTTTAATATATATATATTTATATATGAGTAGATATGCTATTAGAGCAGGATTAAAACAATCGAGTAATGCATTTGTAAATAGTTATGGAAGTTATGCAGATGAGTATAATCTAGTTAGACCAAATGGTAATCAGGTTACTTCTGTATTTTTATGGATATTGATTGCCGCATTTATAATTGGTGCATTATTTGCATTTATAAATAGTAGAATTCCAGAAGATAAAAAAAAGAAAAATACTTCATTAAATTATTTAAGTTTGTTTTTATTAGGAGTTTTAGGTATAGCAGTTGGAACATGTGGATTTAGTGTAATTTATTTATTTTTCTATTGGATAGTTTACAAAGTCCAATACTTTAGATGGTTTGCAAGTTTACCAAATGAAGCAAAAATTGCTCATGCTGCAATGTCAGCAACAAAAAGTTTAATTTCTAAAAAATAATTCATTATATATAAATATATCAAGATAATTACACTTTTTTTAATAATAAAATCTGTCATTCTATTTATTTTAAGTGAATTATTTATATTAAAATTATAATTTTATTGATGTTTCTTATTACCTTTTGCAGGAATTTGTTGACTCTTTGTACCAGTACGTCATGGTTTAATATATTTTTTTGCTCCATATTCTGTTTGTTTTCTATATTTCTTTATTTTTTCATTTTTACATTGGTAATTATTGGTTTTTGTTGTTATATCTTCTTCTAAGAAATCATACATTGTCATTTCTGATATAGGCTTATTACAGTTTTCCATTTTAAAAATCAATACTTTTTAGACTAAATATGTAAATTTCAATATTTTATAACTATTTTAATAAAAAATTGAATTTTTTATTAATATTTTTAGAAGCTATATTTTAATAACAATAATAATGGACGTAGCTATAATTGGGGCGGGTGTAAGTGGCCTATGTATGGCAATAAAATGTCAAAAAAGAAACATAAATTATACTATTTATGAAATGACAAATTATGTAGGAGGTTTATGGAATTCTAAAAGTGGAATTGTAAATGAATATTCAAATATTCAGGTTGTGTCTCCTACATTTAAATTTGAGGATGATTATTCTAAATATAGTGAATATACTAAAGCAGATGAACTTTATGAAAAAATATCTGAAAATTATAAAAAATTTGATATTCATAAAAATATTAGATTTAGAGTCAAACTAAACAGCTTTAAATCTTTAGATAATAATAAAGTAGAACTATCACTTGAAAAATTAGTAGATCCAAATAATGTAGAATTAATTGATTCTGATATATATTTTAAAGTTATTGTAGATGCTCTCTATATTCGAACAGGAACATTAAATAGAGTTAAAGAGCTTACGTTAAATAATGAAAATAAATTTTCAGGAGTAATAGGATACGGAACTAACGAAGGAAAGAAAGAAATTGATTTTACCGATAAAGTAGTTACAGTTATTGGTTTTGGTGCAACTGCTATTGAAAATATAAATAATGCATTACAAAATGGTGCTAAAAAAGTTATTGTTTTAGCTAGGAGTTTAAGAAATATTTGGACAAGGAGAATGTTATATCAAATAGTAAAGGAACTAATTTATCCACAACATTATCTTGCTAATTATTTTAGAAAAAAATCATGGAAGAGAGTTAATGATATTTATAATAAAAGTTTTGATTATTTTAATAATGAAACAATAAATAGAATTAGAGAAGCATCTACTAAAATGATTAATGATGAAATGCATCATGATATGTCTAAAATACCTGCAGTTACTGAAGATATTCTAATATACTGCTATTATGGTTTACTTGAAATCTATAATGACGAAGTAGCCGACATTAACGGAAATGAAATTACAACAAAAAATGGTATTAACTATAATTCAGACATAATTTTTAAATGTACAGGTTATGAACTTGTTGAAACATTTTTTAAAGGTCATACAATTGATAATACTATTTTTGTTGATGGAAAGCATAATATAACTCATAATTGTGCTTTAGATAGAAGTGGAAAAGTTGACTTTATTCATGGTCCATCTAAAGATGTTAATATTTTACCATTAGTATCTTATCCTATGGTAAATCATGTATTTGATGAATTAGCATTATATTTCTTAAGATATCCAAATAGGTTTGAAGTTTTTAGAAGAAATAATAAATATGATGATATTATTTCTAATAAAAATATCGAAGATATTGAATTTAGATGTTATGTACATATGTTTTGGAAATTAATTGATTATTTAAAATTTAGTCCTTTGGACTTAAGACTAACATTCAATATCGGAATACATTTATGGAATTTAAGACAGGATGTTATGAATAATCTTAGTAAAAGAGAATTTCATAGAGTAGATAAATCTTTATGGGATAAAACAAGTAAATTTTGTTATGAACGTAATAAAAATAAAGGGTATCTTGAGTATCCATTTGTAGAAACTTGTTGTTAATTAGAAATTTAATATTTTCTAATACTCAAATTAAATTTTTATATATTTATGTAAAATTATAAATTAATTAAAAGATTTTTACCATAATTGTCCATCTGTAAACTACCTATTTTTTTTTTTAAAGAATCGTAGTTATAATTAGGCATATACTTTTTCTTCCGCCAAATGAAATATAATTTACCATGTATAAGTTCATTGATTGAATTATTAATATCTGATTCCTCAATTATTTTCTTAGAGACCCAATCTATTTTATCAATTATTCTTTCTTTAACAAAAATAATTTTAGTATCTTCAATAAATGTAAAATATCCATTTATTAAGTGTATTTGTATATTATTATTATAATTTTCTAAGAAATTATTTAGACTTGTAGATTTTACATTTCTTATATATAGTTTTTCAAATATATTTCTCATCACTTGTCTAAAAATTAATCCCTCTTTTAATATTTCAGTTTTTGGAATTATAAACCCAAATCTGCCTAATATTACTGAATTTATAATTGGATCAATCATATACTTATTCATTATATGATCTAACTCATCACTTTGTTTTCCTAGTTTTACAAGACTATTCATAAAACTATCAGAATAACAATCTTCACATTTTGGAAATATCTGTCTACGCATTTTCCCTCTGCAACTCCAATCAGGTGTTGTATCTAGAAAATATGGTACCTGATAATCTTCTGATATTTTATAAATAATATCTTTCTTAAAATCTAACATCGGTCTAAAAACTGTTACTCCCATTATTGTATTTTCTTTCTTGAAAACACTCAAATCTGTAATATCTTTACGACCTCTCATAATATTATTAAATACATTTTCACTTAGATCATCCCGATGATGTCCAAGAAATACTCCTTCACAATTATATTGGTTAATTAATTCTTTGTAATAATCATAACGAATAGAACGAGTTTCTTCTTCATATTCATTACGATTAATTTCACCTCTTCGAATATGATCTATATTTTTCACTTCAAGATGAATATTATTTATCTTGCACCAATCAATTAGAAAATCACGTTCATCACAACTTTCAATTCTATTGTTATAATTAATATGGCAACAATAAAGGTTTATTTCTTGAAAGTGTTTAATGATAAATGCTAATACCATAGAATCGACGCCACCACTTAATGAAATTAATACATTTTTGATTTCATTAAATGAAATAAATTCTTTAATAGCTAAACTGAATTTTTCATTATTAATATTACTTATATCAACATTTTTTGGAATGAATTCCAATATCGTTTTATATTTATGATAATCCATTTTTATAAGTAGTAATTTATCTTAAATAAAAGATTATTCAATTTATAACTCTTAAATATATAAATATTATAAAATTGAAAATATAAATAAAAGTAAGAATATAATATCATAATAAAATGGAAGAAGAATCTGAAGTTTATTGTAAGGTTTGTAATGCTAATGACAATTACTTAGACTATGATATACCGAGTTGTTGTGAAAATATTATTTGTACTTCTTGTTTGAGTAATATCACTAAAAATATATGTCCAATTTGTTCTAAACGGCTTACATATCACTTTATCGTTTTCAATAATCTCCCCATATTCAATACATCTATAATACATGGAAATAATAGAAAACAATATACAAATATTACTGCAATTATTACTGATAATTTAGAATATTCTCTAGAAAAAAGAAAAAATGATTTCTTTTATCGACATTGGTTTCAATGGGCGTTAAGCATCAAAAAATACGATTTTATTAATACATGTGAAGAATTGGCCGGATATTGGGAGACAAGCTATTCTACAAATGAAATAGTTGATATAGTAAATAAATTAAAAAAAGATGATACTGAAGATGCAGTTGATTTTGAAGGTAAATTTAATTTAATGCCTAATAAAATATTTATCTACAACAATGACTTTGCATTCATGTTTGAAAGAACAGATGAATCAGAAAGTATTTTTATAGATAAAGTAATTGAACCATAATAATTATTATTCGACTAACTGAATTTCTTTATTTTTTATAAGAATCTTATTATTGTATAACATTAATTTTACTTCTTCTTTGATTTTATTAATAACAATATTATTTTCCTTTTTTTCTAAATATCTCTCAAATTTTTTCATAATTGAAGGATATTTCTTTCCAGTTTCTAACCAATTTTCTACTCTTTCTTCAATCATACCTTGTTTGTCATTAATCATATCATCAATAATCTCATCTCTATTTTTAGTATCCCATTTAGTTCCATCATATATCATAATATATCCATTTTTTAAATTAGATATATAAATATTATGATTTTCCGGCTTATCTGGATCTAAATGTATCATTTTTATTAAATGAGGTACACACATATTACTATGATTCATACATTTTAATATATCTTTATCAGTTATATTACTAATATCAGTATCCTTATAAGCAAGCAATTTTATATTATTCTGAATATTATTAGTTATTGTACTATTATTTATTCCCGCTTTTTTTATTAATTCATCTATTTGCTTATCACGTTTTTCTAACTGTTTTTTTAAGTCATCATTTTGTTTATTTAACAATGCAACTAATTCATTCATAGAATTTTTCACTTCTTCATCCTTTTTTTTCTCTTTACATGTCTTCAAATGTCTATTTAAACTATCTATCCTTGAGTATATTTTATCACAATATTTACATTTAATATTTGTGGATTGTTGTGAAATATTGTGGTCATTTGTGGAAATATTGTGATTTTTTACCGAACTTTGACCGAGATTCACCGAACTTTTACCGAAATTTATACTTTCTAAATAATCATCGCAATTATATCCATTTTCAATATATTTTTTAAAATGATTTAAATCAATATCATATTTTTTTAGTCCACATATGTTCTTTCTTGATAAATGACGAATAATAATGGTCTTAATATGGGTTTCATAACCACATCTATAACATGTATAATTAACCATAATATTATGTATATTATATATGTTTTTAAATATATTTTGAATATTTTTTGTATATTTTGTATAATTTTTGTATAAATTGTATATACAAAATATACGTTTTTTTATAATAGATGATAAAATAGAGCATTATACAATATACAAAATATACGTTTTTAGACCTAATTGTATATATACAAAATATATTAAATATTTAAAAAGG
>MDTG01089932.1_pt1 | contig 23787 bp, 23 predicted proteins | sample 811421 | NCBI WGS metagenome assembly MDTG01 (sample SAMN05326645, study PRJNA326480) | marine metagenome | isolation source: seawater | place: Pacific Ocean: South East | collected 2011
AAACACCATCTTCGTCAATATCATTTAAACAAACATTATTACAGTTATAATATTCCTGTGGATAAATACAACTACCATCATCATCTGTGGCTTCTGGATTGTAGTTACATGCTAATGTGTCTGTACAGCCAGAAATCAGAATACAACTATATCCTCCGTCTAAAATATCCCATCCAAAAACATCTATTAAATATATTCTAGCAGTGTCTCCATTACAATAATTAGAGCTTCCACCATGGAATAAGATGTTTAGAGGAAAAATTGCACTGTCTGTTTCTGCAAATAAAGCCCAACCCAAAAGGGTGCTGTCGTAATTTGTTATTGAAACCCCTCCGCCGCTAAACATAAAAGACATGTCGACAACACTACCAATATTCCATGTTCCAATACTTTGGTTAAACGCACTTGCAGAAGCAAACATATTATGCATCTCGATAACACTACCAACATCCCAGCCTCCAATATCCTGATTAAAAACACTTGCCCCCTCAAACAGGTGTGACATAGCTGTAACATTACTTACATCCCAATCTCCAATATCCTGATTAAAAGCATCGGACCATGCAAACATGCTGTACATATTAGTAACGCTCCCCATATCCCAATCTCCAATATCCTGATTAAATACATCCGCATCATAAAACATCCAAGACATATCAATAACATTCCCCACGTCCCAATTTCCAATATCCTGATTAAATACATCCGCATCATAAAACATACTATTCATATTAGTGACATTACTAACATTCCAATTTCCAATATTCTGATTAAAAGCATCGGAATTGTAAAACATATGCGACATATCAGTAACATTACTAACATTCCAGCCTCCAATATCCTGATTAAAGGTTTCAGAGTCATAAAAATGATAAAACATATGGGACATATTAGTTACACTACTAACATCCCAGCCTCCAATATCCTGATTAAAAGCATCGGCATCAGCAAACATGCTTTCGAGATTAACAACACTACTAACATCCCAGCTTCCAATATCCTGATTAAAAGTGTTTGAGTTAGCAAACATGCTTTTCATATTCGTAACATTACCAACATCCCAGTTTCCAATATCCTGATTAAAGGAGTTTGGACCTTGAAACATATAGCTCATATTGGTCACGCTGCTTACATCCCAGCCCCCAATATCCTGATTAAATGCTCCGCCCCCCCAAATAGAGCCAAACATATAGCTCATATTGGTCACACTACTAACATCCCAGTCTCCAATATCCTGATTAAATGCTCCGCCCCCCCAAATAGAGCCAAACATATAGCTCATATTGGTTACACTACTAACATCCCAGTCTCCAATATCCTGATTAAAATTAGGAGCACCATAAAACATATAGCTCATATTGGTCACACTGCTTACATCCCAGTCTCCAATATCTTCATTAAAAGATGAATCTTCGCTAGAATTAGTATAAAATAAATAGGACATATTAGTCACACTACTTACGTCCCATTCACTGATATTACCATATACTGATTCAGCTAGGATAGGATTAGAATACCATAAACTAATTGCATCAGCAATATTATTATCATTAATAATAATCTGTCCCCCACATAAAAAGGGAAAAATAATTAAAGAAAATAAGGTTTTTATAATACTATTTCCCACTTACAGTATATGTTTTTTTCACCGATCCATCATTGTAAATCTCTATTAGTAAGATATTTGTTAGACTAAAAGACACTTTTCTCCCTAATTGGTCAATCACCTTGATAGGCTCTGTAGAGTTTTGAAATTCTTTAATATAAGACCCATTTTCTATACAAGCACAGCTTTCATCATATGTTCCGTAAATTAATTCACCACCCTCTTCAATCATAGCTATACATGAATCTCCTATAAAATAACATGACCCATCATCGCTTGTTGCATCAGGGTTATAATTACATGCTAACAGATCTGTGCATCCAACAATATCATTGCACGCAATTTCTAGCTGCCAATTATAGAAGTAATAATAATAATCAAAAGGACTATCTGTAGTATTTGAGGTAATTTCTATAATATTTAATAGATCAATGGGGAATATGTCGCTTGAAACACTACTGTTTCTATAAAGACCTTCATTATTCCCATTTATTCCTATTTTATAATTAGACCCCTCTGTTATAGTAAGGTCCAAATTAATTTGATTAAGTCCAATTTCTAGCGGAAAACTAGCTAAATAAATTTGATTATTATTATTATCTAGAATTTCTATTTGCACAGAAAATATTTCTTCAGAGTAAAGATCAACACTTTTAATCGTTACATCCTCATAGCAATTGAAAACCATATCCCACATATCATTATAATGAAACCCTCCAGGACCTAATTCAAGATAGTTGGGACCTGTAAAAGCAGACGACATATTTGCTAAATTATTATAGTTTGTTGCATTAATATTAGTGCAGCCTAAAATAATTGGAAGGCACGAGCTGTCATCAACACACGCTAGGCTATTATAGTTGATAGAATTAGGGTCGGTACAACCAGCAATATAGCAACAAGAATTATCATTTATAGATGCTAAATCATTATAATTTAGCGCATTTTGATCTGTACACCCACAATCTTCACTGAGCTTATATTTTAGTAGATCGTTATAATATGTCCCACTTTCCGCTTCGAAACCGGAAGTCAAATATATGGAACAGTCAATTACAAAACACCCTGGAGCCCATCGTGCTCCACCGGGGTGTGACAATAATTGTATCCAAGAATCTTCTTCTGGTTGATATTCCCAAAGCTCCCCAGAATCCAAAGGGCCATGGTCATCGCCATCACCACTCATAACATAACCTTTTCCATTTACACTAAATTGAGTTCCCGCGACCCTGCCCTCAGATGGAAAAGCATTTAATTCAACCCACCCCTCAGAACTAATATCATATTTATAAAAATCATTATAAATTAACATATTAAAATTTTCGTCATTACCGTGCCCAAAACCTACATATGGGATATTATCAATGCCAAAATAGAAAGGATGATGTCTCTCACCAAACGGAAAGTCACTCTTTTGAGTCCAAGTGTTACTTAAGATATTGTATTCCCACCAATCATCTAAATTTTCTCCATCTACACTTCCCATTCCGACAAATATTTTATTGTCAACTAAAATCATAGCAGGGTGATTCCTTCCAATAAACGGAAAGGGAGCCAGCTCTTCCCAGGCATCATTTGTCATATCATATCTCCACCAATCATTTAGATATGAATTACTATTGCTTCCAAAGCCAACATACCCATACAAGTCATTAGACACACCGTACGCATAGCCTCTTTCTTCACCAGGAAAATCTTCTAATTGTACCCAGATATTTTCATAAGAATCATATCGAAACATGTCTTTTAAATACTGACCTTCTCCATTTTGCCCCGCGATGACATATCCATATCTACTATTTGAGAATGTTATGGGATGGTGTCTGCCATCAGCATTATAATAGCCTAAAAAATCCCAGCCTTGTCCAAAAACTGAAAGGGGAATAATAAAAATCAGGAATAGTTTTTTCACATCAATTATCTTATAATCAAATATAAAACTTTTAGCACCAGAAACATTATTTGTATGACTAAAAGGTAATAATTGATCGATGATAATTAATTTAAATTTCGAACAACTATATGCTTAAGTTTTTTTTTAAATCTCTTCGGAGCATCTATTTGCCAATGTCCCCGCTTAGTTCGTTTTACAAAAAAATCTCTACCGCCAGATGGATTTTCAAATCTTGCCAGAATTGTTGTATTTACAAAATGATTTCCATGATGGTTGTGAGAGTCTTTTTTTAATCTCCATTTATTTTTAGTATAGTTATACCGAAAATACATACTCCTTCTATTAACAGATAAGTCAAAAAATTCATTTAAAAAGAATCCGGCAATTAATCCATTCGTAAAACTGGAACTATTGTTAGGCATATGATAATTAGGCTGAAGATGCTTAGAGCTTTTTTGAGACCAAGCATTTTGTGAGCAAACAATTAAAAACAAGGAAAATACAAGAGTTATTTTTTTCATTTTTTTAAATTTTAGTGGGTTAGTTAATAATATAACAAACAAATTTCATGCCAATATAGAATTGCTTAATAATAATTAACGCCATGCTTCAGTTGTAAAGTAGGTTGGCATTATTTTTGAACTAAATAATAATAAACATATAAACAAAAATGCTATGCAACATATTTATCTTGAAAAAATTGAACTAGGTGTTTATTATACTTATAACAATAAACAAAAAAAAGTATATGATTTAAAAAGTATTAAAAAAGATTTTAAATCATTAATAAAAAAAATTAATAAAACATGATTAGTTTATTGTCGAACACTTTGGGGAACATATTCCCCAGCTGTTTGTTTGTCAACAACGGTAAGTTTAGAAAGGATCATTAAATCAGTATAGTAATTAATGCTTTCATCATATTCTGTAAAAATCCAAATAGCTTGGTCTTCATAATTGAACATAATTTTTTCCCCCGCGTCACTTCCATATGTATCCATCCCATCTTCAGATTCTTCTTTATAGTATGTCCAGTTAATTTGTAATTTTTCTTCCCCACTGTCAAAAATATAATAATTTTCTTCTGGAGAAAAAACAAATTCAATATCGCCTTCTTCTTCTATAACATACTCCATGCTTTCAGCATCGAATTTTGCAAACTCAACATAATTGCTTATGATCTTTTGGTCATAATTTATTTGGGCAGATATTGAGCTAACAGAAAAAAGAAAGACAAGGTAAAACAGGTTTTTCATATTGGATGATAATTAAAGGTTATTCACAAATATAATGATTCTGTCTCAAGATGTAATTTTTTTTAAAACACGAAGGCCCAACAGAGGATAATTTTTGTAAATTGTTGGAATGAAAAAAATTGACACAGGATATTTAGGAAAAAAAATTAATAAGCTGAACAAAAAAATTCATCGAGCAGAAAAACAAGGAAATGAAAATAAAATTTGGTGGCGAAAATTGAGGCTAGATAAATTAAAGGAACGACTAAATAAGATGATAAAATAAAAGCTTTATTTGGATCAGAACAGTTAATCTACTTGTTGTTTTGGATTTTAATTAAACCAAGGGCTAAATTCTATAGTTGCCAATTCACTTTCCAACTCATTTAGACAGCTTTGTTTAAGTTAAAAAACTCCTCTATCAACTAGCAAAACCCCTCGTACTACCTCAAATACCTATAGTCTACATAGAAAGTCCCAAAAGGAATGATAGATGCCAAGATTATAATAATCAAGCTTTTAATATCCCATCCCATTTTTTTTCGGATTAAAAACACCATGATGATATATAATATAAATAAAACCCCATGCGGCATTCCCAGGGCTTTCACATACTGTTCATTATCTAGAAGATACTTGAAGGGCAGCGCAATCAATAAAAGAACATATGAGGCCCCCTCTAACATAGCAATTAGTCTAAAAATAATATGCATATTCATCCGATATAAAATAATGAAAAAGTGTTTGTATAATATGTAAATATAATAGTTTTGATAAACCTAAGTAAGAAAATCAATTTTACTAGGCCAAATACAGATTAGATTTTTTTATTTAATTTTATGTGATGGGAATAAGTAAATCAAAAATAGTTGAAGATTGGCTGCCGAGATATACTGGAGCTAAATTACATGAATTAGGGGAATATATACTGTTAACCAATTTTTATAAATATCTTGAAGTATTTTCAAAAATATATAGTGTTGAGATAAAAGGATTAGATAAGCCAATGCCTCACACGACCGTAAACGGAGTTACCCTTATTAATTTTAATATGGGGAGCCCTAATGCTGCCACGATCATTGATCTTTTAACGGCGATCAAACCGAAAGCATGTTTATTTTTAGGGAAATGTGGAGGATTGAAGCGAAAAAACAAAATAGGAGACTTTATACTTCCTCTTGCAGCCATTAGAGGGGATGGAACATCTGATGATTATTTGCCCAAAGAGGTCCCAGCATTACCCGCCTTTAAGCTACAGAGGGCTGTGTCAACAACGATTAGAAAACACAATAGAGATTATTGGACAGGCACAGTATACACCACCAATAGAAGAGTTTGGGAACATGATGTAAACTTCAAAGACTATCTTAAAAAGATAAGAGCAATGGCGATTGACATGGAAACAGCAACACTTTTTGTTACTGGTTTTGCAAATCAAATTTCGGTTGGTGCGTTGTTGTTAGTTTCGGATCAACCAATGATTGCTAGTGGAATTAAAACTCAGAAAAGTGACAAAAAAGTAGATAAAAAATATATAGAGCAACACATTAAAATAGGGCTTGATTCTTTAATGGAAATTAAAAATAACGGCGAAAGCATTAAGCATTTAAAATACTCGTATTAACTTTGTTGGGCTAATAAATATTAGTATAATGCCCTATATTAACACCATCACTTAATGACAAGCTATCCTCAGAAATCGATACGATCACATAATTAAATAAGCTATGCTCAAACGAAGCAAAAAAATTATCTCCAACGCCACACTCACCACTCCAATATCCCAATGCCTCAGTTTCATTATTTTCTAGAGAAACAATTCCACTTTCAAAAAAGGTAATAACATTTTGACCATTAACAGCAGCTCCCGTTTCAATGTTCTCTACCTCATACTCATTCCAACTGCCAATTAATAAACAAAGGGGTTCTTCTTCTGTTTTTTCACACCCAAAGAAACAAATCAGGGCTGTAAGGAATAATATTTTTTTCATAGTAATTTAAATTTATAAGGCCATATTATTAGGCCACAATGCGCTAATTTTAGTCATCTTCAATATTATCATTATCACACGTAGTCATATAGATAATATGAATTATGCTTAAACAAATTTATGTTTTTTTATCTTTCAATCATAATAAATCTCTTGTGTATAATCGAAACAGGAATTGCAATTAAAAAATATAAAGCAGAGTTAATAGCAGCACATGAGATCTAATTTCTTTAGCTATTCCATGTCTTGTTCCAAAATTTTATAGTTTAATTTAGGCACAATTGACACACTTATTACTTTCAGGCACAAGTAACAACCTTTCTAAAGGGATTTCTTTTTTACATCTAATGCAAGCGCCAAAATCTTTGGTTTCTAATTTTTGCTCTACCATTTTTAAGCCCTGAAGCCTTATCTCGGCCTTTTTGAGCGCAGCATCCAATACACTTTTATTATTAATTGCATCCATTCTTGAGACCCTGCCTATTGCGTTGTCTGGAGAAATTGGACGATTCAATTTTTTGTATTCTAAAATACTTTTGGATGTTTTATCTATCTCGGATTCAATTTTTTTCTTAATTATTATTAATTCTTTTTTTTTCATGGGATTAATTTCAGCTAGACAATTAAGATTACTTTATCGGGGCAATACTTACAGCAACTTAAAAACAAAAAGGAAAGCTCTAAAAGCGGTTAGTTTATTCTATACTTAACCTCGCCATTTTCTATATAGATTCCTTCTTTAATTCTTATTTCTTGCCCAATTAAATTATATATTTTATTATTTATTTTGGATTTTTCAATAATCTCATCAAGCCCCGATTCACATGGCAAGAATGTTTCACAGTCAATATACTCTGTGATAATCACATCTATATATTCGGTTTCAACAATTGTGTCTGTAATGATTACATCCACATATTCGGTTTCAACAATTGTGTCTGTAATGATTACATCCACATATTCAGTTTCAATAATTGTGTCTGTAATGATTACATCCACATATTCAGTTTCAATAATTGTGTCGGTAATTAAAAACGGGACATATACTGTAACAGGCACCTCAACTTCCACATATACTGTGTCACAGTTTTCTGAGCAATTTTCATTTGTATAAATGTTAGAGTTATATGCAAGACATTCTCCCAGGGGACCAGTATCAAAGAGCTCACACTGACAAAGCTGATATTGACACTCATCCATCCAATAAACAGCAAACTCTCCCATCTGATTACAGTATTCTTCAAAAGCATCCAGACCATTGTCATCGCACGCAGACACTATTAGTGTAATTTGAATTAAATCATCTAGTGTTTGGGTTAGCGGCAGACCATTCCAATTAGCAGATGCAGAAACTACTAAGTTAAGACTATATTCTCCGGGCTCCGTTGGTGTGCCTGAAAGAGAAAAACAACCAAAATCACCTCCAAAAAAAGTACAAGAACTATTACTGCAATCGAGGCTTAGATCCGCAGGAAGACCCTCAATTTCTTCTATAGTAACATAGTCAATTTCAAGATCAAGCTCTCCAAAACCGCTTAATGTGAAAGCTGTGTCTGAAGGAATATTTACTTGAAAGTCTGTTTGATAATAATTATCTAGATAAGCTTGAAGAGAAGACTGTCCGGTTTCAAGATCAGGGTTATATACAAATTCACCATTATTAAAATCGACTATACATGGGTTTTCAAAGTCTTCGCATTGTCCATATAAAACATTAAAATATAGACAAATTAAAACATAAAATATAGGATATTTCATAGCGAATATTTTTTTAAATATACAAAATGATAATGGATCGGATTTAATTAAAATATAAATCATATACTTGATCAATAAATCCAAAGGCAAATTTCGGAAGATTTGCATCGGTTGATAATAAAATGATTATATCATTTGCCTCAATATGAGCTTTTAAATTAACATCATCTACATTTAAAGGAGCGGTATAGCTATGAGGATATATCTGTTTATTATAGAACCAAAATTCTCCATTATTAAAAATGTCTCTAGAAATCCCAGAGTTAAATAAACCCCAATAATAACTGTCTGCAACAACTAAAACCTTACCTGTAGATGTGTCTCGACTTATTTCAAATTGAACCTCGGGATACCCCATTTTTAAGTCCTTAATATTAAATAATAAGTTCATCCCATTTTCAATATCATCATCAGTATCTAGAGGCTTGTTGCTTTCATTCATTTTTGTTAGCAAAAGTTTCGAATATAAGTTTTTAGAGGTATTGTGATTTATATAATTTAAGATTGAGTCAGCAACTAAAAACTCCCCATATTTGCTCCAGTGAATTCCTGTCTTTGGGAAAAGCGGATGCTTTGATGCGTGCTTCATTTGAAGAAACCAGGATTGAAAATCTAACAAATGAATTCCTTCTTTTCGGATAAAATTTTTATAGACCTCATAATTCGTTCTATTCAAATTAGATGGATTGTATTTTTTGGGTATGTGCTCAGGATAAAAACTTCCTTTTCCTGGAGCAAGTAAGACAATTATTTCAATACTTTTAGAGCCTAGAGTATCACATATTTTTTTAAGTTTTTCTACCTTTTTTCTAATTTTTTCCTCCCCAATAAAATCGCGACCTAGGTAAGAAAGGATATAGTTCTCTTCATATAGATAATTTTCTTTTCCTATGATAACCCCATTTGCTTTTGCTTTTTTAAAGAGAGAGTATTGTAATTGATTATATATTCGAATAAAAAAACTTCTAAAACCAAAATTTTCATTTAAATATTTTTCAGTATGCTTAGGGTATGTCCCATTAAACCAATTTGTAAATGATATAGCAAGAGGCTCCATATTATAAAAAGATCCATGTAGTGGTTTCGTTGAAATGAATTTTCCTTTTTGTTGAACAATTGGGAGACAGAGTAATAATACAATTACGTAAAAAAGGATTTTTTTTTGATAATTTTTTAGCGATGAACACATATCAGATTAAAATCTAAAATAAATAAAAGGATTGAACTCAGATGAGGTGATTGAGCTAAGACAGACCGCAAATAAGAGCATACAAATACCACTTAAAAACATATGTTCTTTTAAACTATACTCCTTCTGGTTAAAGAAATAGCTTTGTGCACGTTTTCCAAGTTTTGTTTTTGTAGAAAAAGAAAACGCGATAGCGATTATAAGAATTGACCAAAATTCAATTTTATTATAAAAAACAAATTCTAAATCTAGTGAAAACAATTTAGAAAAATATATCTTAATATCATTTAAGCTTTCTAATCGGAAGATGATCCAGCTAAACATGACAGTAATAAATGTAAAACAGGTAGAAAAAACAGGTCCTAATTTGTTTAAAAGATGCAATAAAAATATTCGATCAAAGATTAAAAACAATCCATGATATATCCCCCAAATAACAAAATTCCATTCAGATCCATGCCATAAGCCGGATAAAAGAAAGACTATCCAAAGATTAAAAAACAACCTCCATTGACTAGACACGCGATTACCCCCTAATGGAACATACAAATAGTCTCTCATGAAATCACCTAAGGTAATGTGCCATCTCCTCCAAAACTCACTAATGCTTTGTGAAACATAGGGTGAATTAAAGTTTTCTGGAAACTTAAAACCTAAAATTTTCCCCAACCCGATCGCCATGTCTGAATAGCCAGAAAAATCAAAATAAATTTGAAATGTATATGCTGTCATTCCAATCCATGCCTGGCTCATGCTTAGATTATTTAGGTTGCTGTCAAATATAAGGTTTGCCTCTTGTGCAAGAACATTTGCAATTAACACTTTCTTACTTAACCCAATACAAAAACGATAAAACCCACTTAATTTATCATCGAATGACTCGGCTCTATTATTCAACTGTTTTGCGATGGAGCTAAATCTAACAATTGGCCCGGCAATCATTTGCGGAAAGGACATAATATACAACATATAATTAGAGGCCTTGTCTAGTGGCTTTTCGGTATTTCTGTATACATCAATTGAATATGTTAATGTTTGAAATGTATAAAATGAAATGCCTATTGGTAGCGCTACCTCGACCCAAGCAAATGGTTGTACACCTAGATTATGTAATGCCAAGTTTAAGTTTTCCACAAAAAAATTAGCGTATTTAAAATATCCGAGCAATCCAAGATTTAGAAGAATCGAGGCTGATAAAAATAATTTTCTCTGAGATAAATTTTTAGAATGATATAGTTTTTTAACAATATGGAAATCAATATATGTAGAAAACATAATTACAAACACAAACGAAGGTGCTCCCCAGCTATAAAAAAATATACTTCCTAAAAGGATTATTAGATTTTTGAATTTTCTTGAAACAGAATGATAAAGAATTAAAAATAATGGCAAAAAATATAATAGAAAAACAGTACTGCTAAAAACCATATTTAATTATTAAAACAACTATTCTAGAATTCAAAGAATTATCTTTTCAAGCATTCGCAATATTTTTCAAAATTCAAGTATTTTCCAGTGTGTGTACTGCTTTATTTTTATTCTATTTCCGTTAAAATTAACCAATTACTTTATGAGATATTTTTTTTCTACTCTACCACTTTTATACATATTAATAACTATGGATTTTTGTCTATCGGGTTGACCTAAAATATTAAAAGTTTTTATTATTTCATCATTTATAGCAACTTCATTAATTTGTGAGTTTTCACAATTAACAAATGTTATAAAAATAGGGTCTGTAACCACGGTTCCGCAACCATGAGAGGATGTGATAAAACATCTAAAATAATAACCGCCTTCATCCAAGATGGGGATATGTGTGTTTGTGTCGCCCCCAACATATAGCCAGTCCACAGGGTCGTCTGGGCCAACGATATCTATAATATTCCCCTGCTGCCACGCATAAGAAAAATTAGCAAACCCTCCCCAGCTAAGTTCGGCTCCCGATGGCTCTAGTTCAAATTCAATAGCAGTACTGGAGCTAGTACAGATGCTGTCTATGGCCAGCAAAAATCCGGCATCTAATGGCGGTAGCACATATACCGAAATAGAGTTTGTTGGGATATTAATATTGTCTTGTGTTACGAGGACCCTAAAGTCAGTGTCTGTTGTTAAGTTAGTTGTCTCATAACTTATGGAATTCGCATTAGTAATATTAAACCACGGTGATCCATTCCACGACTTTTGCCATTGATAACTATAGTTTCCTTCAGTTCCAGCAGTAGGCAAATTTTCAAATGTTAATATTGCTGCGGTGTTGTAGCAAATAGGAGCATTTAAGTCAGCTAAAGACCCAGGATAAAACTCCTGGGAAACTAATAAAAAAGGGAAAAAAAATAAAATTATAATAATCCTCATATCTTTAAAGGTATTCAATTTTTATAATTTATTAAAATATGTTAGGATTATTCTCAATAGACATAAAATCAATTGAATCTAAATGCTTATTTATTTAATAACAGATAGAGTTATATTCTTTTTAATTTTACTATCTGTCTCTCAATAATTTCGTCATCAATATTAGAAAACAACAATGATGGTTGGCTAATACTATGATTTTCAGGGATGTTTTTTAAGTCACCGGCCTTGTTCCAATTTTGAGGATCAATATTTAGCATCCCGATCAGCTTTTTAGATGTAAACGGCATAAATGGATCAGAAACAATCGCTAATGTGGCAGTTAGCTGGACACAAATATTTAAAATTGTTTCTGTTCGCTGTCGACACTCATCTTTTTTAAATAATTTCCAAGGCTCAGTGTCTGCAAGATATTTGTTGCCAGCTCGCGCCAAGTCCATCACTGAGCGGAGCGCAAATCGAAATTTATAATTATTAATGTAGTCTTCTATTATTTTGGGAGAAGTTTTTATTTTTTCGATAATCTCATTGTCAATATCTTCAATCCCTTTTTTCGCAGGAATTTTGCCCCCCCAATACTTATGACACAAAACAAACACTCTATTTACAAAATTTCCAAATATAGCGACAAGCTCATTATTGTTTTTTACCTGAAAATCTTTCCAGGTAAAATCATTGTCTTTATTCTCAGGAGCATTTGCACATAAAACATATCGAAGAACATCCTGTTGGCCAGGGAATTCCTCTAGGTATTCATGTAGCCAAACAGCCCAGTTTCTAGAGGTAGATATTTTTTCTCCCTCTAGATTTAAAAATTCATTTGCGGGGACATTGTGTGGTAAAATATATTTACCATGAGCCTTTAGCATAGCCGGGAAAACAATACAATGAAAAACAATATTATCCTTTCCTATAAAATGAATTAATTTAGTCTCTTTATCAAGCCAATAGGGGCGCCAATCTTTATTATTTTTAGATGCCCATGCTTGTGTTGCAGAGATATATCCTATTGGAGCATCAAACCACACATATAAAACTTTCCCCCTTTTTCCCTTTATTGGAACATCAATTCCCCAATCCAAGTCACGAGTTACTGCTCTTGGCTGTAGGCCACCATCTATCCACGATCGACACTGACCCAATACATTTTGTTTCCATTTGTTTTTTTTATCATTTAAAATCCATTTTTTGAGCCAGCTCTCAAACTTATTTAGCGGCAAGTACCAGTGTTGTGTTTCTTTCTTTATTAGTTTGCCGCCACTTAACACAGACTTTGGGTTTTTTAAATCAGATGGCTCTAGGGTGGATCCACATTGCTCACACTGATCTCCATACGCCTCAGCAAATTGGCAAATGGGGCATTCTCCCTTTATATATCGGTCTGCTAAAAATATTTTTTCTTTTTCATCATAGTATTGTTCTGAAAATTTTTCTATAAACATATTGTTTTGATGTAGTTCTTTAAAGAAATTAGATGCAGTTTCATGATGTAGTTTGCTAGATGTTCTGTGATAAATGTCAAACGAAATGTCAAAATCAAAAAAAGCTTTTTGGATCATAGTATGGTATTTATCAACAACCTCTTTTGGTGTGATGTTATGTTTTTTTGCAGTAATTGTTATTGGAACGCCATGCTCATCAGAGCCACAGACATATAAAACATCAGCCCCTGATTTCCGTTTATATCGAGCAAAAATGTCAGCTGGGATATATACTCCAGATAAGTGACCAATGTGAACAGGACCATTGGCATAGGGAAGAGCAGCGGTAATAGTAAATCTAGAAGAGTCAGTCATAGTTTTGTATATTGTGTAAAAATATACTAAAAGAATGACAATAAATAGCATTGGTCCGATAATGCCCCCCTTTTTGCAAAAGGGAGATCAGGTCGCCATTATTGCTTCAGCAAAATTTGTTTTAAAATCAGACCTGGATCATGGAATCCAGCTCTTAAAAGAGAGAGGGCTTAAGGTCAAGGTAAAGAATAGTGTTTTTCAAAAAAAAAATGTGTTTGCGGGTAGCATTGATGAAAGAGTAGCAAATATAAATTCTGCATTCCAAGATAAAGAAACAAAAGCTGTTTTTTTTGCACGTGGCGGATATGGATCCATTCAAATTATTGATCATATAGATTTTCGTCTATTGGCCAAAAATCCCAAGTGGCTTATTGGGTTTAGTGACCTTACGGTGATTTTAATGCATCTATATTTTAATTATAATATTTGCTCTATTCATGGTCCAATGATATATAATTTCATAAAGACTAAGCAAACAAGTATTGATGCCACTATTAATCTGATAAAGGGCAAAGTAGAGCCAGTCGAGATTAAACAAAGCAAGTTTAATATAAAAGGAGTTGCGTCCGGAAAAATTATAGGAGGGAACCTCTCAATTATATATAGTTTGATGGGTTCTTCTTCTTTTCTCTTGTTAGACGAAGACTATATATTGTTTATAGAAGATGTTGATGAGTATTTGTATCATATAGAAAGAATATTTTATGCTTTAGCTAGGGCTGGCGTTTTACAAAAATTAAAAGGACTCATTGTGGGCCAAATGACAAACATGTTAGACAATGAAATTTTGTTTGGCAAAACGGTTTATGAATTAATTTATGATATTGTAAATCAATATAATTATCCACTTTGTTTTGGTCTTCAGGTTGGTCATGAAAAACAAAACCACCCAATTCTGTTAGGAAGAAAAATAACACTAGAGGTAAATGATCAATCATCCAAAATTAATTATGAAGAATAAAAAGCTAGAACAAATTCGATTAAATCGTTTTATCGCAATGTGTGGAATTTGCTCCAGAAGAAAGGCAGATAACCTTATTCAATCCGGAAATATTTTGATCAACAATGTTAAAATAACATCTCTTGGGCATGTCGTTCAATTTCCAAAAGATATTGTTTGTCTAAATGGCGTGAGAATATCACCTCAAAAAATGCAATATATATTGCTTAATAAACCCAAGGGATATATTACAACCACAAGAGATGAGATGGGAAGAAAAACTGTCATGTCACTAGTGGACGAGGCTTGTGAGGAAAGAATAGTGCCGGTTGGTCGATTAGATAAAAACACAACAGGACTTTTGTTGTTTACAAATGACGGTAAATTGGCTAAAAAATTAACACACCCCAAACATCACATTAAAAAAATTTATCACGTAGGATTAGATAGATCATTAAAAAAATCAGATTTTATAAAAATAAAAAAAGGAATCTTGTTACAAGATGGATTTATTCAAGTTGATTATGTGTCATTTGTTGATGAAAGTTCGCGTTTAATTAAACTCGAAATTCATGTTGGAAAAAACAGAATTGTTAGAAGAATTTTTGAGTTTTTGAATTATGAGGTTAAAAAACTAGACAGGGTTGGGTACTCTTTTTTAAAAAAAGATTCAATTAGAACTGGCAGGTGGCGAGCCTTAACATCTCAAGAAATAAAATTATTAAAAAAAGATGGTTAACTTGGTTTTAATATAACGTTTTTGAGCAATGAAATTTCAATTTAAAAACCTGGCATATAAAGGATTAGTATTATTAGCCTTATTAATAGTCGCCATAACATTGTGGTATACAAATAGTTTAGCAAACCAACTAAAAAACGAAGAGTATAAAAAGGTTGCGCTGTGGGCAAAAGCAACAAAGCTCTTATCTAATATTAATGATGAGAATTTAGATATAGGCTTTATCTTTGAGGTGGTTAATAATAACACCACAGTACCCGTAATTCAAGTTAATGACGCAGGAGAAATTATAAATGACAGGAATATTAAAAATGAATGTTCTCCTTCTGAAACAGGGCGTGATTGTGAAAGTAACTGTTTAGCAGTTGTGACTGGAAATGGGTTTTGTAAAAATGAGCCTTCACAGTTAGAGTTAAAAAGAGAATTAAAGTTGATGAAAAAAAACAATTATGAGCCAATTATAATAGAACTAATAGATGGTAAAAAAGAATACATTTATTACAAAGACTCTTCTTTATTGCATCGGCTAAAGCGCTTTCCCTTTTTTATGTTTTCGATAGTGGCCGCATTTATGTTGCTTGCTTACTCAGCATTTAGTAATGCTAGAATTGCGCAACAAAATAAAGTTTGGACAGGAATGGCTAAAGAAACCGCTCATCAAATTGGAACCCCGCTTTCCTCCTTAATCGGTTGGTTAGAGTATTTAAAGGAGAATAATATAGATAAAAGTATTGTAAAAAAGATTCAAAAAGATCTAGATCGATTAACAACAATTGCATCTAGATTTTCAAAAATAGGGTCATTGCCAAAATTAAGAAAGACAAACATAGTCCCGATTTTAAAGCAGTCAATTGACTATATGAAACAGCGTGTTTCATCCCAAACATCCATTCAGTTTAATGTTGAAAAGAAAGAGACTCAGGTGTTGATCAATGCGGATTTATTCGAGTGGGTGACAGAAAATATTATAAAAAACTCCATTGATGCAACTGATCAAAAAGGCAAAATAATAATATCTTTAATCGAAGAAAAAAATAGAGTTTTTATTGATTTTTCGGATAACGGAAGGGGTCTAAAAAAAACTTTTTTCAAGAAAATATTTCAGCCTGGGTTTACCTCTAAAAAAAGAGGTTGGGGGCTTGGATTGTCACTAGTAAAGCGTATTATCCAGGATTATCACAAAGGCTGGGTTCGAGTGTTGAAATCAATTCCAAATAAAGAAACAACAATAAGAATTTGTTTAAATAAATAAATATGGCGGGAATATATGTTCACGTTCCGTTTTGCTCTCAGGCCTGTCATTATTGTGATTTTCATTTTTCAACTTCACGAAACACTGAATATGAGGTTGTTGATGCAATAAAGCAAGAAATTTTAATTCAAAAAAGTTATTTAGAAGGCGAACTGATTAGTACAATTTATTTTGGAGGAGGCACCCCATCATTATTAAGAACTTCGGCGATTGCTGACATTTTAAATATAATTAAGAAATGCTTCAATATATCTGTGGATTTAGAGTGTACACTAGAGGCAAACCCAGACAATATTAAAAAAAACAAAATAGAGGAGTGGGTTGATGCAGGAATCAATCGAATTAGTTTGGGGGTGCAATCGTTTCGTGATGAGGACTTGCAATACATGAATAGGTCACATAATGCTGAGGATTCTAGAAGGGCCATTAAGCTTTTAAAAAGCTCATCTGTTAAAAATATTAACGTAGACTTAATCTACGGCTTCCCCTTATTAACTAAGTTGGCATGGATTGACAATTTAAAAAGCCTTTTAAGCTTTGACGTTCAGCATATCTCTTGTTATTGCTTAACGGTTGAGCCGAACACCCCTCTTTTTTATTTTATCAAGAATAAAAAGGAGAAGGCGTTAAGCCCTAAAGATGGCCGGGACCACTTTTTAATAGCAAGAAAAATTCTACAAGACTCAGGATATGATCATTATGAGATTTCTAATTTTTGTAAGCCGAAATATCAGTCGATCCATAATCAAAATTACTGGAATAGAACAAAGTATTTGGGGGTTGGGCCATCTGCACATTCTTTTAACGGGGTGAGTAGAAGATGGAGTGTCAGAAATAATAGGCTGTATTGTAATGGAGTGCAAGATGGCTCCATATACAAAGAAGAAATTTTAACGCGACATAATATCATCAACGAATACATATTAACATCAATTCGAACAAGCTCAGGACTAAACGTAAAGAATTTAAAGAATACTCTGAAAAAATCAGAATTAAACAAATTTAATTTAGAAATTAATAAATTAGAGAAGTCAAACTTAATAATTTTCAAGGATGAGATGCTTTATTTAAGTGAAGATGGAATGATGTTGTCAGACAATATTGCGACTAATTTATTTGTGACATCAAGATAAAATGATAGCAAGAATTCAACATAATAAAAAAAAATACAATGTGGATTTACATTCTCCAATTGATATTTCTATCCCAATTAGTTCACGGGGGGTGTCCGCATGGGGCCTACCGCCGGCCACGATTAGCCCCGTGAGGCAGGGCAGTTTTGTTGGCGATGTTGCAAAAGGGGGAGGGGTAAATTTTAACAACATTCATTTGAACCCACATGCTCACTCAACCCATACAGAATGTGTCGGACATATAAGCCGCCAGAAAGAATCCTTAAATATAGAGGTTAAAAATTTTTTTTTTATGTCTCAGTTAATTACGCTTAAGCCAAATCAAAAAAATAAAGATTTTGTGATCAACAAAAGAATCATCCAATTAGCGTTTAAAAATAAAAATAATGTCGAAGCTTTAATTATTCGCACATCTCCAAATAATCAGAATAAAATAAATAGAAATTATTCAAATACGAACCCTCCATATTTTTTAAAAGAAGCAATCGACTATATTGTGGACTTAAAAATCAAACACCTTTTAATAGACTTGCCCTCAGTTGATAAAGAAAGGGATGATGGAAAATTAGTTGCGCACAAGTCATTTTGGAAATTTCCCAAAGACACGCGACATGGATGCACAATCACAGAGCTCATTTACGCTCCGGACACAATAGAAGACGGCCCCTATCTTCTAAACCTTCAGTTTGCTCCTTTTGAAAACGACGCATCACCCAGTCGACCAGTATTATTTAAACTTTCTAATCTAAGCTGAATGACAAACAAAAGAATTATTTATAACGATGGTGTCATTGGTCGTCAAAGGTTTAAAACGCGAGAGGTTATGGTCGGCAATATTGGCATAGGAGGAGACAACCCAATAAGGATTCAGTCAATGACAACGATTAGTACAATGGATACTGCTGGGTCTGTTAGTCAGGCTATTCGAATGATAAAGGCGGGGTGTGAATTAGTTAGAATAACAGCCCCAAATGTAAAAGAGGCAAAAAATTTATATGACATTAAAAACAAGCTAATTCAAAGTGGATATAACACTCCTTTGGTTGCGGATGTACATTTTACTCCAAATGCGGCAATAGAGGCGGCTAAAATTGTAGATAAGGTTAGAATAAATCCAGGTAATTTTGCAGACAAAAAACTATTTAAAACACACAGGTATTCAGAAAAAGCCTATCAAGAAGAATTAAAAAAAATAGAGGATAAGTTATATCCGCTGATTGAAGTTTGTAAGGCGAATAAAACATCTATGCGAATAGGAACTAACCATGGCTCTTTGTCAGACCGAATAATGAGTCGATATGGAGACACTCCACTTGGTATGGTTGAATCAGCGCTTGAGTTTGTGAGGGTGTGTAAATCGATCGGCTATAATGAGATTATTCTTTCCATGAAGGCCAGTAACCCAATTGTTATGATTCAGGCATATAGGCTTCTTGTGCATAAAATGGAGAATGAAAACATGAATTATCCAATCCATTTAGGGGTGACTGAAGCTGGAGAGGGTGATGATGGTAGGATTAAATCAGCAATGGGCATAGGATCATTGTTGATGGATGGGATTGGTGATACAATTAGAGTTTCTTTAACGGAACCACCTGAAAATGAAATTCCGGTTGCAGAATTAATTTTAAATTACACCAAGAAAATGCGGGTTGATTTCAACAAAAATTATATTTCAACTCCACAGAATCCATTTATGTATATAAGAAGAGAAACAACTCCGGTCATGAATATTGGGGGAGGTTCGGCGCCTATCGTTGTCGCAGATTTTGTCAATAAATCAAAAATTATTCAGGACGACTTTAATGCAATAGGATATACTTATTGCTCTCCATTAGACAAGTGGGATATTAGTGATATGGCCTGTGATTATGTTCTCGTTGGAGATAGTGATGTTGACTTCGAAGTGCCAGGAACATTGGGGGTCATCTATAATTACGAGACATGGAGATTACATAAAAAGGGGTATCCCCTGTTATCTAAAGAGCAATACTTGTCTCAAAAAAGCATGTCCAAAAAGCTAAATATGGTTTCCATAGTTGATCATAATTTGCCCACATTTTTGATAAATAAATTAATTGGTGATCCAACAGCTGTTTTATTTGTGCAGACAAATAATCTTGGAGGATTATACAATCTTCGTAAGATCTTTTTGAATATTATAACAAAAGGGGTTAGAAATCCGATCATTGTCAATATCTCATATAAGCAAGTTTTAAAAAATGAATTACAAATCTTTGGCTCTATTGATATTGGTTCACTTTTGTTGGATGGTCTTGGAGATGGAGTGTCTATTTTTTTAGATCAACAGCATGAAAGGTCGATGGTCAATACAATTTTATTTAATATTCTTCAGGGAGCTAGATCACGAATTTCGAAGACAGAATATATCTCTTGTCCATCTTGTGGCCGGACGCAATTTGACCTAGAAAAAACAACTGCAAAAATCAGGGAGAAAACTAGCCATCTTAAGGGCATAAAAATAGGAATAATGGGGTGCATTGTAAATGGTCCAGGAGAAATGGCAGATGCTGACTATGGTTATGTTGGAACGGGCATTGATAGAATTAGTCTATATAAGAAAAAAGAAATAGTTAAAAAAAATATCAATTCAGAAGATGCATTGGACGAATTGATCAAACTTATTAAGGACAATGGAGACTGGAGAGATAATTAATGGTTAATCATGCTCACAGTATTCGTGGAGTCTATTATTTGGTATTCATTTGGGTAGCTAATTGCGTTCAGCTTCTCCATTAAGATGAGTTTTTTGCTTTCAAAATCTTCTCTTTTTTCTTTTTTAATTGGCGTGGATGGAGGTAGAGATGTTTTAAATGGGTCAACTTGTTTTCCGTTTTTCCAAAAACGATAACAAACGTGTGGACCCGTAGCCTGTCCAGATTTTCCAACATAACCAATAATGTCCACACCTTGTCGCACCTTTTTCCCTTTTTTTATTCCTTTTTTGCTCCAAAGTTTTTTACTTGATTTGTCCATGTGCAGATATTGTGTAGTGTAGGTTGAGTTGTGTCGAATTTTAACATAGTATCCATTATATTTTGTATATGATACTTCTGTGACAACACCATCAGCTGTACTGTAAATTGGGGTCCCAATTGGTGCAGCAAAATCGGTTCCAAAATGCCCTTTCCACCTGCCTGTTACAGGGTGTTTCCTTTTATTTGTAAATCGAGAGGAAATCCGGGTAAATGACACAGGAGCTTTTAGAAAAAACTTTCTTAAATTATTGCCATTTTCGTCAAAATAGTCTTCGAATCCACCCACCTCATTAAAAGCCATAGCATAGTAATCTTCCCCATTACTATGAAATAATGTCGCATGAACTTTTCCTATCCCAATAAACTCCCCATCGACATATTTTGCGTCATAAATAACTTTAAATTTATCTCCAGAGTTTAGTCTAAAAAAATCAATTGTCCAGGGGTATATTTCATCTGCCAAGACATTTACTAGCTTGGCAGACAGATTGCTTTTTTCCATTGCATACCAGAGAGAAGACTCGATTATACCTGAGCCAGTTTTCTCTTTTATTAATAGGGGTTTCGCTTCCCGGTACACATCTATAGTGTCCTCCATTTTAGCGACTAAAAAATCAACCTTGTTGATTTCGTAGATAAAATATAATAATGAAGATTTTGTTGAATCCTGAAATATTAATGAGTAGTCTCCACCGGCTTTAACATCCCTGAGGTCAAAAATTTGTTTAGAGAGCTTTGCTACTTTGTCAATGTCCGAAAAGCTTATGTTGTTTTTATTTAAAATTATTCCAACACTTTCTCCGTTCCGGATTGTTTCATGTAATACAAATAAGCTATCAATGTTAATATTGTAGAGATACGTTGAATCAGCTCTAGGTAGTAGAGCGTGATCTTCTAGCGGCATATTTTTTTTATTTCTAGGGCCACACCCAAAAATCAAAATACAACAGATTAAGATATAGACGAATTTCATTTGTTTAAATAATTGAATCTACCCACTCTTTTCCCCACTCTTCTTTTTCTTTTTTATTCCACAGTTTTGGAAAAAAAATAATTTTTTGAAACCTCGGAGGAAGAAATTCTTGCCAATTTGTTCCTCCAGTAGCCTGGATGTTTTGGCTTTGGCTCTTTAGGTGTTTGACTGCGGACTTGTAGTGTGCAAGTTTCCAGTTAACATTAATGCTAGTGTCATATTCTTTAAGAAGATTAATTAGCCTTTTGCTTTCCCGGTCCTTTTTTTTCAGGCTCTTATATTTACTCCAAACATTTAGTGATTGCATTTTGTTTGTTAGTTTCAGTAATCTTTTTTGATACTTTTTTTCAAACTGTTTTAGTGTATATGTTTTTTTTCCAGAATCTAAATCATTTGCTCCCATTTTCCAATACACTTTCTCAAATTGATTAACTAAAGATGTCTTTTTTTTATCTGTGCCTGTTACTAGGTTTTCTAGGTCAGTTGAGCGCAGTTCAATCATCCTGTATTGTATGCTTTGAAACCCACTGCTTGGCAGTAAAGCCATGCGAAACTTTATAAATTGAGACCTGTCCATCCCATTGATCATAATTTCAAAGGAGTTAATTAAATGTTTTAAATATATATTAATTCTCTCCATCTTCTCTACAAAAAGATTCAATGTTATTTGTTTGTTCCAACCTAAATCTTCTCCGGTTTCAAGTACATTTTTGCCGTTTTTGTTAATTTGTTCTAGTTCCAATAGGATTAGTTGAAAATAAAGTTCAGTGATTTGGTGATATAAGATAAAAATCTTTTCATCCGGAAAATCTGTTTTGGGGGTTTGAAGAGACAGGAGTGTATCTAGGTGAATATAATCCCAGTATCCCATATAGTCGGAGTATAAGAGTCCGTCTAGAAATGAATAAAGGTCTTGGCCGGTAGCCAAATATTTGGCTGACAATTTTTTAATTCGATTAGTTAATTTTTTGTCATTCATTTTTTCTAAAAATTCATAAAAGAAGTGTTTAAAGATAAAAAATAAATAACATAAATGTAGTTATGAAATTAATTATCAGAAAGATTAGACAGGGTTCCTTTGTGCGAAGTTAGGGTTGCATATATGGACCCCACTAAAATGGGGAGTTCTATTTTTAAAGGTATATGCATTGGTCCGGGTGCTATCCAAACAGTAGCTCCGGTTGTGTCTCGAAATATTCGACCCTTCTCTAGTCGTGGAGACCATTTTGTTGCGTGTATTTTTCCAAATCGGGTTTTTATAATGTCTTTTCCTAGCTGAATAATATATGATGGAAAAACCTGGCCGTTATAGTAATAAGAAAAAAAAAGCGTGTCTGCTTCTCTCACTGTTTTTTCATCGGCGGTTCGCAGTCTATATGCTATTGAAAGGAGATCGTTAATTTCAGATAATTCAGGGAAGGTTTCTGCCGAAAATCGAATAGAGTCATTGTTTGAGTGCTCCCCCTCTGTAATATCCATTTTAGACCATATGCTGTTCATGGTTTTTGGATCAACAAGAGAGGTATAGTTATGTTGAACCTTCATAAAAAGACTAAACAGTTTTGTTGTTTGCCCAGATGCCTCAAAAATATAATTGTTTACACTGTCGGTTTTGACGCTCAGTTTGGCGTGTCCTGCAGAAATAACACCCCTTGCTTTATTTTTCTTTCCATAAGAGATTTTATAAAAGAGCTCTTCTCCTGGAGAAAACGCCTCATTCTTCACTTTTTCATCCAAAGGGCTCAAAAACTGACCATTTTTACCAAAAAAGACATAAAAAAACACAAAAAAACACAAAAAAACATAAAAAACAGGGTATTTTTTCGTGTGATTGTTTATTATTTTTTTGTCAATTTTTGTCAATTTTTGTCAATTTTTGTCAATTTTTGTCAATTTTTGTCAATTTTTTATCAAAAAACAATAT
>MDTG01024692.1_pt1 | contig 23784 bp, 16 predicted proteins | sample 811421 | NCBI WGS metagenome assembly MDTG01 (sample SAMN05326645, study PRJNA326480) | marine metagenome | isolation source: seawater | place: Pacific Ocean: South East | collected 2011
AATTTTGAAATAGAGGGAATTAATCATAATATTCCTTTCTTATCTGCAGTATTTGATAACTCTGAATTTGAGAGTGGGAACTATACTACTTCATTTATTGAAAAAAATTATCCTAAAGGATTTAAGTGGTTTTTCGCAAAAAGAAATTTAAAAAATTTAATGAAAGCTTTTGCAGCATCTTCGTATTTGATTTTGGAGGAAAGAAAAGAAATTTCATTTGCTAAGAAAATATCCCATAAACCATTTCAAAAAGAATTGACAATTTTTGATCATAAAGAAAAAAATCAAGTTACTATATCCAAAAAAGAAAAAATATTTAAGTTTCAGGTTTTGGAGGGGAATTCTTTGGAATTTGAAACAGATTGGAAACCAGGTAAAAGTTTAGCAATGATAAAGGTTGATAATGAAGAAAAATATTTCAAAATTAAAATTGATTGTCTAAATTTTTCAATTTCTTTTAGAGAATTTAAACTTGATATGACAATATTAGAAACAAGATTGGCAGATTTTTATGATTATATGATTTCTAATTCAGAGGAGCAATCTCTCAAAGATGTAATTTGTCCAATGCCTGGATTATTAGTTTCCTTTTTTGTAAGTGAAGGTGATTTGGTACAAGAGGGCGACTCTTTATGTATCGTGGAAGCGATGAAAATGGAAAACATTATCAAAGCAGAAAGAAAAGGAAAAATAAAAAAAATAAATGTAAATAAAGGGGAAACATTATCTGTAAATCAATTAATTTTAGAGTTTGAATGAATTTTTAGGAATTATGTATGGATCACAAATCGAAAAAACAAATCTGGAAAGAACTTAGAGATAAAGAATTAAAAGGGAAAGATTATAACGATCTTACTTGGAAAACTCCTGAAGGGATTGAAATTTCACCTCTTTACACCGAAGAAGATATTCAAGATTTTGATCTATCTAATGATTATCCTGGAGTATATCCATTTACCAGAGGTCCTAGAGCAACTATGTATACTGGAAGACCTTGGACCATAAGACAATATGCTGGTTTTTCTACTGCAGAAGAAAGTAATAAATTTTATAAAAAAAATCTTCAATCAGGTCAAAAGGGAGTCTCAGTTGCTTTCGATCTTGCAACACACAGAGGTTATGATAGCGATCATGAAAGAGTTATTGGTGATGTTGGCAAAGCTGGAGTTGCTATCGATACGGTAGAGGATATGAAAATTTTGTTTGATGGTATTCCATTAGATAAAATGTCTGTCTCTATGACAATGAATGGTGCTGTTATCCCTGTGTTAGCTTGTTTTATAGTCGCAGGGGAAGAACAGGGAGTTAAAAAGAATTTACTTACAGGAACTATTCAAAATGATATTTTAAAAGAATTTATGGTTAGAAATACATATATTTATCCACCTGAGCCATCAATGAGAATTGTTTCTGATATCATAAAGTATACAAGCCAGGAAATGCCAAAGTTTAATTCAATTTCAATTTCAGGTTATCACATGCAAGAAGCGGGTGCTACAATTGTTGAAGAATTGGCATTCACATTATCAGACGGAAAAGAATATGTAAAATCAGCTATTAATGCAGGCTTAAGTGTAGATGATTTTGCTGGAAGACTTTCTTTTTTCTTTGCAATTGGTATGAATTTTTTTATGGAAATTGCTAAACTAAGGGCAGCAAGATTCTTATGGGCTAAAATAATGAAAGAATTTTCTCCAAAAAAAGAAAGTTCTCTAATGTTAAGAACTCACTGTCAAACTTCGGGAGTAAGTCTACAAGAGCAAGATCCTTTTAATAATGTTGTTAGAACTTCTTATGAAGCTATGGCTGCAGTTTTAGGAGGAACTCAAAGTCTTCATACAAATGCTTTAGATGAAGCTATGGGCTTGCCAACGGAGTTTTCAGCAAGGATTGCAAGAAATACTCAGCTTATTTTACAGGAAGAAACAGGAGTAACAAAAGTAATAGACCCTCTGGCCGGAAGTTATTATGTTGAAAAATTAACAAAAGAGCTCATACAAAAAGCAGAAGAACTTATCATAGAAGTTGATAAATTAGGTGGAATGACAAAAGCAGTAGAAATTGGTATGCCAAAATCTATGATTGAAAAGTCAGCAGCTATAAAACAAGCAGCAATTGATAGTGGAGATGAGGTAATAGTTGGTGTTAACAAATTTATGCCTGATAACTTTGATGAAATTGAGATACTTGATGTTGATAATAAGAAAGTTAGGGAATCTCAAATTAGTAAGATTACTGAAATTAAGAAAAAAAGAGACAAAGACCTTTTAAATTATTCAATAAAATTTTTAAAATCAGAATGTGAAAAGAAAAATGGAGATATTTTAAAAGCTGCTGTTGAGGCTTCACGATCAAGAGCTACAGTTGGTGAAATTTCAAATGCTATGTCAGAAGTTTTTGGTCGGCATAATGCTAAAGTTAATGTTATTTCAGGAGTTTATAAAAAAGCATTTGATAATGAAACAGCTTTTAAAGAAATCAATGAACAACTAAAACTTTTTATCGAATCAGAAGGTAGAAAACCAAAAATGCTTGTTGTAAAAATGGGGCAAGATGGACATGATAGAGGTGCAAAAGTAATCGCAAGTGCCTTTAAAGATATAGGATTTGATGTTGATGTTGGTCCTTTATTTCAAACTCCAAATGAAGCTGCTTTAGAAGCAGTTAATAACAATGTTCATATAGTTGGAATTTCAAGTCAAGCTGCTGGACATAAAACTTTAGCCCCTGAATTAATAAATTCTTTAAAAGAAATGAATAGCGAAAATATAATTGTAATCTGTGGTGGAGTAATCCCCAAATCTGACTATGAATTTCTTTATGAGTCAGGTGTAAAAGCTATATTTGGTCCTGGAACTAATATACCTGAGGCAGCAAAAAAAATATTAAAGATAATTAGGAGATCTAATTCATAATCGAATTAAATTTTTAAAAATGAAAAAGAAAATCAATGATTCTAAAAAATCAGCATTAAATTACCACCAGCTTCCTAAACCTGGTAAATTAGAAATCAGAGCAACTAAACCTTTGGCTAATCAAAGAGATTTAGCTCTTGCATATTCTCCGGGAGTTGCTGAAGCCTGCCTAGAAATTAAAAATAAAGTGAACAACGCTGCAAAATATACTTCAAAAGCTAATTTAGTAGGTGTTGTTACCAATGGTTCAGCGGTGCTAGGTCTTGGAGATATTGGTCCAACAGCCTCTAAACCTGTTATGGAAGGAAAAGCGGTATTATTTAAGAAATTCGCAAATATTGATTGTTTTGATATAGAAATTAGTGAAAAAAAATCTAGAGAGCTAGCAAATATTATAATTTCATTAGAACCTACATTTGGAGCAATTAATATAGAAGATATTAAAGCACCAGAGTGTTTTGAAATAGAAGAAATATGTAAAAGAAAAATGAATATTCCTGTTTTTCATGATGATCAACATGGTACTGCGATTGTAGTAGGAGCAGCATTAATAAATTCATTGATTATAAATAAAAAGAAAATTGATAAAATTAAGATTGTATCAGCTGGTGCTGGTGCAGCAGGTATTGCTTGTTTAAATATGTTGCTTAAATTAGGCTGTAGAAAAGAAAATATCTGGTTATTTGACAAAGAAGGATTGATAAATTCAAAAAGAAAAGATGTAAATAAACATCAAGCAATTTTTGCTCAAATTTCATCAAACTGCGATTTAGAAGAAGTTTTAACTGATGCTGATGTTTTCTTAGGGCTTTCAGGACCAAAGGTTTTAAAGAAAGAAATGATAAAAAAAATGGCTTCATTTCCAATTATTTTCGCCTTAGCAAATCCAGAACCAGAAATAAATCCTGAAATTGTTAAAGAGGTTATAAGTGATGTAATTATTGCTACTGGAAGATCAGATTATCCAAATCAAGTAAATAATGTTCTTTGTTTCCCATTTATTTTTAGAGGAGCATTGGATGTAGGCGCAACTGAAATAAACGATGCTATGAAAATTGCTTGTGTTGAAGCAATAGCAAAATTGGCAAGACAACATTCTACCGAAGAAACTGCTGCTGCTTATGCTGGAGAGAATTTAAAGTTTGGTCGTGATTATGTTATTCCAAAGCCTTTTGATCCAAGATTATTACCAGTTGTAGCAACTGCAGTAGCTAAAGCAGCAATAACTTCTGGTGTTAGTTCAAGACCAATAAAAGATTTAGACGCTTACAGAAGAGGTTTAGAAAGTTCAATTCATAAAACATCTATATTAATGAGACCTGCTTTCGAAGCTGCCAAGTCTTCATCTAGAAGAATTGTATTTGCTGAAGGAGAAGATGAAAGAGTTTTAAGAGCGTCTTTTGATTTAATTGAAGAAACTAATGATATTCCGATTTTATTAGGAAGACCTGAAGTTGTAAAAAGAAGAATTGAGAAATATGGATTACCATTGAAGGCTGGAGAAAATTTTGAATTAGTTAATCCTGAAAGTGATCCAAGGTATAGAGTATATTGGGAAACATATCATTCAATAATGCAAAGGCGTGGAATTACACCAACTTTAGCTAGAGCAATAATGAGAACAAACACTACAGCAATAGCTGCAGTAATGGTAAAAAGAAAAGAAGCTGATAGTCTAATTTGTGGATCTTTTGGTCAATATCTTTGGCACTTGAAATATATTGATGAAATTCTTTCTGAGGATAATCTGAAACCTTTAGGAGCTATTTCGATGATGATTTTGGAAAGTGGACCTCTTTTTGTAGGTGATACTCAAATACACCCTCAGCCTACCTCTTATCAAATTGCTCAAACTGTAATTGCTGCTGCAAGACACACAAGACGATTTGGTATTGAACCAAAAATCGCTTTGTGTTCTCATTCTCAATTTGGTAATCAAGACACTGACTCTGGAATTAGAATGAGGGGTGCTCTTGAAATTTTGGATGAAATAAATCTAGATTTTTTGTATGATGGAGAAATGCATTCTGACTCTGCTCTTGATCCGCAATTAAGGAATAGAATAATGCCTCATTGTAGGTTTGAGGGCCAAGCAAATGTTTTGATCTTTGCAAATACTGATGCTGCAAGCGGTGTCAGAAATATTTTGAAGATGTGTGCTAATGGAATTGAGGTTGGTCCAATCCTTATGGGAATGGGAAATAAAGCTCATATAGTAACACCATCAATAACTGCAAGAGGGTTATTAAATATTGCTACTTTAGCAGGAACACCTGTAGATTTATACGGATAAAACTAGAAAATGATATTTTGAGGAAAAGTTATGGAATATAAAAATATATATAATTCTTCATTAAAGAATCCTGAAGAATTTTGGCTCAAAGCTTGTAATTTGGCCTTTTGGAAAAAATTTCCAACCAAGGCTTTAGACAATTCTACTCCCCCATATTATAACTGGTTTAATGATGGAATTACAAATGTATGTTATAACGCAATTGATAGACATGTCCTAGAAGGAAGAGGTGAGTCTATTGCTTTAATTTACGATAGCCCAGTGACCGGAACTAATAAGAAAATTTCTTACAACCAACTTCTTAAAGATGTTACAAAGCTTTCGTATTCATTGAGTAAGAAAGGAATTAAAAAAGGAGATAGAGTAGTTATTTATATGCCAATGATACCTGAGGCAATTGTGAGTATGTTAGCTTGCTCAAGAATTGGAGCAATACATTGCGTTGTTTTTGGTGGTTTCGCAGCAAAAGAATTAGCTGTTAGAATTGATGATGCAAAACCAAAAGCCATAATTGCTGCTTCATGTGGGATAGAACCAAATAGAATAGTAAAATACAAACCACTATTAGATGAGTCACTAAATATTGCAAAACATAAACCTGACTTTAATTTAGTCTTTCAAAGAAAAGAATGTGAAGCAGATTTGAATAAAAATATAGATATTGAATGGCATGACTTTCAAATAAACTCTGGAGAACAAGATTGTGTTTTTATGAATGGAAACGAACCATTATATCTTCTCTACACGTCTGGAACAACTGGTCAGCCAAAAGGAGTAATTCGTCCATCTGCTGGTCATATGGTAAGCTTATTATGGAGTATGAAATATTTTTATGATATTTCAAAAAATGATGTCTTCTGGGCAGCATCTGATGTAGGATGGGTAGTTGGACATTCTTACATTTGTTATGCTCCTTTGTTAAATGGAAGTACCTCTGTTGTTTTTGAAGGAAAACCAGTTGGAACACCAGATGCAAGTACTTTTTGGAGAGTTATTTCAGATTATAAAGTTAAATCTTTGTTTACTGCACCTACTGCTTTTAGGGCTATTAAAAGAGATGACCCTGAAGGAAAATATATTGAAAAATTTGATTTGTCTTGTCTAAGTTCACTTTTCCTTGCTGGCGAAAGAGCTGATCCGGACACTATCAAGTGGGCACAAAGAAAATTAAAAGTTCCAGTAATTGACCATTGGTGGCAAACTGAAACTGGTTCACCCATGGTTGGAAATCCTATTGGCATAGAAAAACTTCCAATTAAAATTGGTTCTCCAACTTTACCTTTACCAGGTTATGACTTAAGGGTCTTAGATACTGAAGGAAATTCGGTAAAAGCTAATGAATTGGGTTCTATAGTTATTAAACTTCCTTTACCTCCTGGATCTTTGCCTACTTTATGGAATAATGATGAAAGGTTTCTCAAATCTTATCTTAGTAAATTTCCTGGTTATTATGAAACTGGTGATGCCGGAATAGTAGATGAAGATGGATATGTTTATATTATGTCTAGAACAGACGATGTTATTAATGTAGCAGGTCATAGACTATCAACTGGGGCTATGGAAGAAATTTTGTCATATCATGAAGATGTTGCAGAAAGTGCAGTTGTTGGTGTAGATGATGATCTTAAAGGTCAAATTCCTATTGGTTTCGTTTGTTTAAATAAAGGAGTAAAAAAATCACATGATAGTATTATTAAAGAAATCATTTCTTTAGTCAGAGAAAAAATTGGTCCAGTTGCTGTTTTCAAGATTGCATTGATAGTAGAAAGATTACCCAAGACAAGATCAGGTAAAATTTTGAGAGGAACTATCTCAAAAATTGCAAATGGCGAAACTTTTGCTACTCCCTCTACTATAGATGATCCAAAGATTCTTGAGGAATTGAGTGATTTACTGAAAAATATAGGCTATCCAAAAGAAAAATCTTAACGATGAATGACTTTACCAAATTAAAAATTTTAGCAAAAAAAGTTAGTGAAAATGCCTATGCTCCTTATTCTGGATACAAACTTGGTGTATCTATTAAGGGAAAAGACGGAAACTTTTATTCGGGATGTAATGTAGAAAACGCTGCTTTTCCCGAAGGAACTTGTGCTGAAGCTGGAGCAATTGCAGAAATGGTAAAAAATGGTTGTTATGAAATAAAAGAAGTTTTTATTTTTGCTCAAAGTAAGCAAATGCCAAGTCCTTGTGGTGGTTGTAGGCAGAAGATTTCAGAATTTTCATTACCAGATGTAAAGATTACATTTTCTAATTTTGAAGGTTTGACACAAACTATGAAATTAATAGAATTATTACCTATGGCTTTTAATTTAAAGAAATAAAAAATGAAAATTAATGATTTAAAAAAAATTCTTGGAGTAATAGATCTAACAAATCTTGATTATAATTGTGAAGTTGATGATATAATAAACCTCAAAAAAAAAGCTTTAAATCCTTACAAATTTGTTGCTAGTTGTTGTGTCTGGCCTAAATTTCTGAGCCTTTTAAAAAAAGATCTTGAGTTTGAAGGAATAAAACTGTGCACCGTTTTAAATTTTCCTAATGGCGAATTAAAATTTAAGGACATTAAATCTGAAATTGAAATGACAATTAATGAAGGTGTTGATGAGATAGATTTTGTAATTCCATATAATTCTGTTTTGAAAAACGACTTTAAACCTCTAGAGGAAATTATATTAAGTTTTAAAAATTGCGATATTATAAATAAAAATAATATTTATTTAAAAGCTATAATTGAGACTGGGGAATTAAGAAGTGAAAAACTTATAAGTAAAACATCCTCTTTTTTAGCTAAAAATAACATAAATTTTATTAAAACTTCCACTGGAAAAGTTAAAATCAATGCAACTCCTAAATCTGCTGAAATAATATTAAAAACTATAAAAAGTTTAAAAAAAGAAAATATTGTTGGTTTAAAGGTTTCTGGTGGTATTAAAACAATAAACCAAGCCATGATTTACATGGATTTATATAAAAAGATTTTGGGTCAAAAGTGTATATCAAAAAGGTTTTTTAGAATTGGAACTTCATCATTATTTGATATTGTTGTGAATGAAATTAAAATATTAGAAGAAAATAATAGGAATCCTGATGATAACTAAGGAATTAATTAAAAAAAAAAGAAATAAAAAAGTTTTGTCGAAAAATGAAATTTCATGGCTTGTTGAAGGGATTACAAACAAAACTTTAACAGATAGTCAAGTATCTGCATTGGCAATGGTAATTTTTTTTAATGGTATGAATCTTGATGAAAGAAAAAATTTAACTAAATCAATGATAAATAGTGGAATAAATATAAATTTTAATGTGTCTGGACCTGTTGTTGACAAGCATTCAACTGGTGGAATAGGAGATAATGTATCGTTAATTTTAGCTCCTATACTAGCATCTTGTGGCTGTTATGTTCCAATGATTTCAGGAAGATCTCTTGGTCATACCGGAGGTACTTTAGATAAACTTGACTCAATTAATGGATATAATACTAACCTTTCTGAAGAAAAATTTATCAATATTGTGCAAAAAGTTGGATGCGCTATCATTGGTCAAACTAAAAATATCGCACCTGCGGACAGAAGACTTTACAAAATTAGGGATGCTACCGGAACTATTGAGTCAATAGATTTAATTGTATCTTCAATACTTTCTAAAAAATTATCAATAAATTTGGATTCCTTGGTTTTAGATGTGAAATGTGGAAATGGTGCTTTTATGGAAGATAAAAAATCCTCTTTTAAATTAGCAAAAGAACTTTCAATTATGGGTAATTTGTTAGGTTGTAAAACAAATGCCATTTTGACAGATATGTCGCAACCATTATGTTCATCTGTAGGTAACAGTGTTGAAGTAAAAGCATCAATAAAGTTTTTAAAAAATGAATATGAAAATGAAAGATTAAAAAAAGTCGTTTACACACTTGCTAGAGAAGTTTTAATAATGATGAAAATTGCAAATGATGCGAAAGATGCTAACAGCTTAATTTTGAAATCATTAAATAGTGGAAAAGCTGCAGAAATATTTGAAAAGATGGTTTGCTTTTTAGGCGGCAGTAAGAAAATTTTAGATACTTATAAAAAAGAACTACCTAAACCAAAATTAACCGAAGATATATATTTGCCTAATGAAGGATTTATAACAAAAATAGATTGTAAAAAAATTGGTTATGCCCTTATAGAGTTAGGTGGAGGTAGAAAGAATGAAAATGATTTTATAGATTATTCAGTTGGTTTTGATAAGTTTCTTTCAATTGGTAATCATGTAAATAATAGTACTCCAGTTTGTAGAATACACTCTTCTTCTAAAGATAGGTTAGAAATGGCGAAAAATATAATTTCTAATGCTTTTTTAATAAGTGATATTAAACCTAAAAAAGATGATGTTATTTTAGAAAATTTTAATTAATGGCTAGAGGAATAATTATTGTTTTAGATTCTTTAGGACTGGGAGGAGCTCCAGACGCAGATATTTTTGGAGATAAAAAAGCAAACACTTTACAAAATATTTTAAATTTTCGCAAAAAAGAAAATGAGAAAGATAGTTTTATAAATATACCAAATCTTACTCAATTGGGATTGTTAGACGCCTTGAGCCTATCAAAAGGAAAGAAAATTTCTTTGACTTTTAATTCAAACGCAACTTTTGGTGTTGGTAGATCTTTTTCAAAAAGCAAAGATACTTTAACTGGTCATTGGGAGATAGCTGGCGTTACCTTAGAAAAAGATTGGTTGCAATTCCCCAACAAAGTTCCAGCAATCCCTTTGAATAAAATAAACAAAGTAATGTCTAAATTTTCAATAAGTGGTATTTTGGGTAATTGTCATGCATCTGGAACAGAAATTATTAATTTATTAGGCCAAGAACATCTAAAAACAAAAAAACCTATTTTGTATACTTCATCTGATAGCGTTATCCAAGTTGCTGTTCATGAAGATATTATAAATTTAAATATTCTTTACAACATTTGTGAAGAACTATCTAAATGTTTTTTTCCTCTTGGTGTATCTAGAATAATTTCAAGGCCATTTTTAGGTAATCCAAATGAAGGTTTTGTACGAACTAAAAATAGAAAAGATTTCTCTCAATACCCACCAAGAGATACTTTGTGTGACTATATTTTTAAAAATGGAAAAACAACTTACGGTATTGGAAAAATAGGTGAGATTTTTAACAATAGATGTGTCAAAACATATATTAAAAATGAAAGTGATCATAATTTATTTTTTGGATTACTTGATTGTATGGATAGATTTAAAAAAGGTGATATGATTTTTGCTAATTTTGTTGAATTTGATACATTATATGGTCATCGAAGAGATGCTAATGGCTATGCAAATGCTCTTGAAGATTTCGATAAGTTATTACCTTTACTATTAAAAAAAATAAAGAAGGATGATTTATTAATAATTACTGCTGACCATGGTAACGATCCAACTGCAATTGGTTCAGATCATACAAGAGAACAAGTACCAATTTTGATTTATAAAAAAAATATACAACCAAAAAGTTTAGGAATTGTAAGTTTTTCGGACATAGCTGCGACTATGGCCCAACATTTAAATATAAAAAATTCAAATTTTGGTAAAAGTTTTTTATAATTTAAAGATTTGTTCTTAAAATTTTTTTCTTGATTTATTCATTACTAAGTTATTATTTATTAATTATAGTTACTAATTCGATAATTTAAGAACTATATAATCACTTTTTAAGGAAAATAATTTCATGAAAAAAGTCAACATAATTATGCATCCTCTTGTTCAACATAAATTAACAGAGTTAAGGAAGAAAGAAACTTCTAAAAATCACTTTAGACAATTACTAAGAGAAATAAGTCTATTGCTTGCATATGAAATTACAAATGATTTATCTACAAATGAAGTTTCCATAGAAACACCTCTAGAAAAATTTAAATCACTTAAATTATCAGGAAAAAAATTAGCACTCATTTCTATATTAAGAGCAGGTAATGGTTTGTTAGACGGTGTATTAGATTTAATTCCATCTGCAAGAGTTGGATTCATAGGACTGTATAGAGATGAGAAAACCTTAAAACCCATAAGTTATTATTATAAAGTTCCTAAAAATTTAAATACTAGAGATGTTATTTTATTAGATCCTATGTTGGCAACAGGAAATTCTGCAATTGAAGCAGTAAATATATTAAAAGATTCAGGAGCAATTAAAATTAGCTTTTTATGTTTGTTAGCTGCTCCAGAAGGAATTTCGAACTTTCACAATTCACATCCCGAAGTTTCTATTGTTACGGCTGCTGTTGATAGAGAATTAAATGATAAAGGATATATATTGCCTGGTTTAGGTGATGCTGGTGACCGATTATACGGAACAAAATAATGCAATTTATTTTTAAATTTTTGGAAATTAAATGAAAAAGTTATATCCTTTTAAGAAAAAAAAAGAACTTATGGATTCTCTTACAGAAACTATAATTGAGAAAGTTTTAATTTTTTTAAACAGTCAAGATGATATAAGTCTAAAAAAATTATTTGGTTCTCTGCATTCTGCAGATGTTGCTGATATTTTGGAACAAGTGTCAAAGTCAGATAGAAATAAGATTTTAAAATTACTTAATTATGACTTCAGTGTTGGAACTTTAGTAGAATTGTCGGATCATGTTGTTGACGAGATTATAACCATTATTCCAGAACAAAAACTTATAAGTTTTCTTAATTTACTTGAAATAGATGATTTAGCAAACATAGCTGAAAATGTAAGCGAAACAAATATTAATAAACTTTTTAATTCATTAGGAGTTCAAAAAAAAACATCACTTGAAAAAATTTTAAAATATGATTTTGATTCTGCTGGTAGAATAATGCAAACTCAAGTAATTACTTTTCGTGGCGAGTGGAACGTAGGAAAGGTCATTGACTCTTTAAGATCGTCAGAAACTTTACCTTCAAGTTTTTATGAAATAATAATTGTTAATAACTCGATGTCCCCAGTTGGGACTATATCATTAAGTAAATTAATGTCTTCTTCAAGAAATGTTTTATTAAAATCTTTGATGAAACATGATTTTAAGAAAATAAATGTTAATCAATCAAAAGAAGATGTAGCATACATTTTTAATCAATATCATATTGTATCTGCGCCAGTTGTAGATAGTAATGACATTTTAGTAGGAACTATTACAGTTGATGACGCAATTGATATTCTTGAAGGTGAAACAGAAGAGGATATGAAAAGACTGGGTGGCATTGGAGATGAAGAGTTATCTGATGATGTTTTTGGTATTGCAAAGGCTAGATTACCATGGTTGTTCGCTAATCTTTTAACAGCAATCATTGCTTCAATTGTTATAGCACAATTTACTAATACTATTAGTTCTATTGTAGCTTTAGCTGTTTTGATGCCCATTGTTGCCTCTATGGGAGGAAACGCAGGTACTCAAACTTTGACTGTTGCAGTAAGAGCTTTAGCTACAAGGGATTTAACAAAAGCCAATGCAACTAGAGTTGTATTAAGAGAGTTAAGTGTTGGAGTAGCAAATGGTTTTATTTTTGCTGCAGTTGTAGGGTTAATTACTTTTTATTGGTACAACGATAAATATTTGGCGCTAATTATAGGTTTAGCTATGGTATGTAATATGATAATGGCGGCTTTGTCAGGAATTTTGCTTCCATTAGGTTTAAAGAAACTAGGAGCGGACCCTGCATTATCTTCAAGTGTTTTTGTAACAACTGTTACAGATGTTATAGGTTTTTTGTCTCTTCTATGGTTTGCTACTTTTTTTTTAATTTGAAATAATTTTATGAATATAATTGATTATAATAACCTAAAAAATTGGATTTCATCAGGTAAAGATGTAGCTATAGCTACAGTTATTAAAACTTGGGGATCATCTCCGAGACCTATTGGTTCGCAATTATTTATCACCAGTGATGGCGAAATAGAGGGATCTGTTTCAGGTGGATGTGTTGAAGCAAGTGTAGTTTTTGAGGGAGTAGAGGCTATTAAGCAAAAAATGAATAAAGTTCTTGATTATGGTGTTTCAAATGAGAACGCTTTTTCAGTTGGATTAGCTTGTGGAGGAGAAATAAAAATCCTTGTAGAACCAGTAGGTTTAGGTGAAGGAATTTCAAAAAAAATTTTAGAAAAAATTTGTTATAACCTAGAAATCGGAAAACCGTTTGTAGTAGCAACCAATATTAAAACTTTTGAAAGATTAATAATCGAAGATGATTCGGAAAAAATGAACTTTTTAAAGATATTTGGTTTTGAAAAAGAATTAAATTTATTCGCTAATAACCAATCTTTTTTTGAAAAAGATTGGTTTATAAATAAATTTTTTCCAAAAATTGACAATGTAATAATTGGTGCTGTTCATATTACTAAAAGTTTGGTCATGATAAATGATCTTCTTGGAATTAATTCAATAATTATTGATCCAAGAAGTTCCTTCGCCACAAATGAAAGATTTCCAAATCATAAGTTAATTGTAGAATGGCCTGATGAAGTTTTAAATAAAATTAAATTAAATTACTCTAGGACAGCATTAGTAACTCTTACCCATGATCCCAAAATAGATGATCCAGCTATAGAATTTTCTATAAATAACAAAATAAATTATATTGGATGTCTTGGTTCAAAAAATACACATAAAAAAAGATTAAATAGATTTGAAGCAAAAGGTTTTTCTAATACTCAGTTAAAAAAATTATATGCTCCAATTGGAATAGATATTAATGCTTTAAACCCCAATGAAATTGCACTTTCAATTGCAAGTCAAATTACCTCTCATTTTAATGAAAAAAACTAATTAATAATGAAATTTTTGAAAACAAATACAAATCAATCTTTAGGTTTAATTCTAGCACATTCTTTTAATTTAAATAAAGTTAGAATAAAAAAAGGAACAGTTTTGGAAAAATCTCATATATCTATGCTTGCAAATATTGGAGTAGAAAAGATTTTTACTGTAAAGCTAGAGAAAAATGACATTTTTGAAAATGAAGCTGCAAAAATCATCGGTAAGGTTTTTATAAATCAAGAATTTATAAGAATTGGTAAACCTTTGGCAGGAAGAATTAATATTTACTCTAAGAATAAAGGGGTTTTCTTAACTGATGAAAAAATAATTAATGCTTCAAATTCTATAGATTATTCAATAACAGTTTCTACTCTTACTAATTATACAGTTGTAAATCCTGGTCAAATAATAGCAACAATTAAAATCATTCCTTACGCTGTTGAAAAAACAATTTTAAAAAAATTCTTAAACTCATTAAGAAAAGACTCAATTAGAGTCTTTCCTGTAAAATTAAAAAAAATTTCTTTAATCATTACAAAGAAAACTGATCAATTAAAAATTAATTATCAAAGTATTGTCGACTCTATAAATTCAAGGCTATTTAACCTTGGTTTAAGCTTAAAACAAGTACTTTACTGTGAACATGAAATTTCATCTCTATCAAAAATTTTAAAAAAAAACACTAATGATCTCATCCTTATTTTTTTTGCAAATGCGACAACTGATATTAATGATGTTGGACCCACAGCATTAACTTTTATAAATGGTAAAATAATTAGATTTGGGATGCCAGTAGATCCAGGAAATTTGTTATTTTTAGGTATTACTAAAGATCACAAGATGATCGTAGGTCTGCCTGGATGTATCAGATCTAAATCTTTAAACGGAGCAGATTGGATAATTGAAAGGTTGATTTGTGGTATTCCAGTAGATGATAAAATGATTACTAATATGGGTGTTGGTGGTCTTCTAAAAGAAATTTCTTTAAGGCCAAGACCAAGAATAATAGAAAGTTTAAGAGGATCAAAAAAAATTGATATTCTACTATTAGCTGCGGGACAATCTTCAAGGATGAAAGGTAAAGATAAACTACTTTTGGAGAAAAATGGAAAGTCATTACTTGAGTTATCTACAAATGAGTGTTTAAAAGTTGGTGCAAATAAAGTTCATGTAATATTAGGTGATAATTACAAATCAAGAATGAAAGTATTAAAAAATCTAGATGTAAATTTTTGCATTTTTAAAGGATATAAAGAAGGTATGGGTTCATCTATAGCATATGGAATGCAACTAATTAAGCCGGATGTTGATGCTGTAATTGTAGCATTAGCTGATATGCCAAAAATAAAAAAAAATTTTTTTGTTCAATTAATTGAAGGTTTTGATATAAATAAAAAAAATGAGATTTGTAGGTTTTTTTCAATGTCAAATAAGGCAGGACATCCGACTCTTTTTGGTAAAAGGTTCTTTGAAGATTTAAGAGCTTTGAAAGGTGAGACAGGTGCAAAATATTTAATAGAAAATAGAAAAGATTACTTACATAAAATTATTTGTAAAGATGAGTCACCTATTTATGATATTGATACTCCAGAAGACTTTTTAGATTGGTTTAATAATTAATTATCCAGGAATTCGTAATATTTCTTTTTTTGTTCCGTTAGTAACAAATACCTTTTCTTTTTCGATTGCATAAACTCTCCAGCCTTCAAACTTATCTCCTATTTTTAATTTTATTACTCGACCCGAAGCTAATTTTATCAAAGCTACAGGATTTTTTAAGGTACCAAAAGTACCTAACAAGTTTGTTCTATTTAATTCAAAGATATTAGGTATTGTAGCATTTAAGTTTACAGAAGCATTTGTGGGAAATCTAGGCCCCCTAGTTAAGGAAACAATTTTTGTTTCTTTTTTTTCAGATAACTTAATTTCAGCTACAAAATATGGACGCGTTTTAGGTATAGAACTGAAAGTTACTGCACCTGAAGATATTGTTGGTTCTTTTAGAACTCTTATAAATGCAATAAGTTTTGGTCTTTTTAAAGGTTTAATATCATCATAATTGAGATTATTACTGTTATTTTTTTCAAAGTTATTATTTTTATTATAATTTTGTAAATTTAATGAAAAATTTTTCTCTATTTTTTTAATTTCTGATATTGAACCTTTAGATTTTAATCCTGAAAAACTAGATTGAAAAAGTTTTTGAAACCTTTCATTGTAAATCTTTGATGCATTTTTTCTTATTTGAAAATTATTTATAAATTCCTTTTTTTGATATAGATTCTGACTTCCATAGCTTAAAATGATTTTATTATTCAAATTTTTTATTTTCTTTGGTTTTTTTATTGCTGATATAAAAAAAGAAAAGTCATTAGACACTAAGCTATAAACTCTCATATTATTTGAAATTAACTTTTGTTGATTAGATATAATAATATTTGTAGTTGAAGCCCATTTATTATCTCTTTCTTTTTCAAACTTTTCTTTTTTTAAAATTTCAAATATTTCCTTTTCTCTAAATTTTTTATTTTTTTTCTTTTTTTGATTGATATCATATAAAAATTTTTTATTTTCTTTTTTCTTTGTTAATTTTGGAAACAGAAGATAGTTTTCTTTCTGTTTTATTATTATTTTTTTATCTTTATTTATTGACTCAAATTTAAATAAATTAGATGATGATTTTTCCTCTTTATAATATCGATATGACTTATTTTTGGTTTCAATATATGGAGGAAATATTTTTAAGACTTCCTCATTTAATACCAAGTTGTCATTGTAAGAGGGTTTTTGTAATGGAGCTTTACTTGAAATATTTTCAACAATTTTATCATTTACATTATCCTCAAAAAGAATTGATGGGGTAAAGAAATACAAATAAATAAGAATTGGAAAAAGAATAATTGTAGATACAATTTTATATTTGTGATCGTTAAAAACTTCCTTGAAAACTTCTTTTTTCTTATTCTTTTCTGTATGAAAGATTAATTTATAAGGAATTTCAGGAACTTTTTTTAAAGAAAAAAACTTTTGAGGAATAAAACCTATTGATCTTATGAATTCTTTGGTTTCTATTAAAGATTTTTTAGTCACTGCAACCACAGTTTGACTTCTATTTGAAGAAATTGGTCCCAATATGATACTAAGTTCTTCTATTGATAATTCATAGTTTTTTGCTAAAATACTCTTAGCTTTTTTTTCAGATATTTCTTCGTTAGTAAGAATATTTTGTTTTATTATTAATTCATCAGGTAAAATAACATCGACAAACTTTTTCCCTCTACTAAGCGCTAAAAGTTGTCTTAGTAGAGAGTTAAGATCAGAATTAAGTGTGTTTGAATTTGGATTTACAGACCCTAAAGATAAATAATCGTCATTCTGCTTTTTAAGAAGTTCAATTTTTTCTTTTGAAAGTTTTATAGCAAAATTTGTTACATTATTCATCTTCTATAATACTTTATAAAAGATTATGATACAGATTTTTCTAAAGCTTGATCAAGATCCTTTATCAAATCTTCAGAGTCTTCTATCCCAATAGATAGTCTAACTAAATCTGGACCTGCTTCAGAATTTCTTTGTTGTTCTTCAGATAACTGTCGGTGAGTCGTAGAGGCAGGATGAATTACCAGAGATCTTGTATCTCCTAAATTAGCCACATGACTAAAAATTTTCAAATTATCAACAAATTTGACACATGATTCATATCCCCCCTTTATTGTAAAAGTAAAAAGTCCTCCTGCACCATTAGGATATTGTCGTTTTACTCTTTTTGAAAATGGAGAAGATCTTAATCCAGCATAATTTACAATACCGATTCTATTATCTCTTTCAAGCCATGAAGCAATTATTTGAGCATTTTCAACATGTTTTTTCATTCTTAAGGACAACGTTTCTATTCCTAAAAGTGTTTGAAATGCATGCTGTGGAGCCATCGCCATACCTAAATCCCTAAGACTTATTGCTATTCCGTAAAAAGTAAAAGCTAAATCTCCAAAAGTTTCATGAAATTTTAATCCATGATACCCACTTTCTGGTTCCGAAAGTGAGGGATACTTTCCAGATTTAGACCAATTAAATGATGCATTATCCAAAACAGCACCCCCTAAAGATGTTCCATTTCCTGACAAATATTTTGTAGTAGAGTGTGTTACTATATTAGCTCCATAATCAAAAGGTTTACAAAGGTATGGTGTTGCAGAAGTATTATCTACAATTAAAGGTACTTCCATTTCATTTGCAATTTTAGATATCTCATTTATGTCAGTAACATAACCACCAGGATTTGATATACTTTCACAAAATATTGCTTTTGTTTTTGAATTAAATGCTTTTTTAATGGAGTCTAAATCTTCAAGATCAACAAATTTTGCACTCCAATTAAATTTTTTAATGAAATTAGATAACTGATTTATTGAACCACCATATAATCTATTAGAGGCTATAATATTATCACCAGGTTGCATTAAAGGAAGTAAAGCCATAATCTGAGCAGAATGACCTGATGAACAACAAACTGCTCCCACAGCTCCTTCGAGAGCTGCTAATCTGTCTTGCAATGCTGAAACTGTTGGATTGTTTAATCTGGAATAAATATATCCGACTTCTTCTAAATTAAATAAAGAAGCAGCATGAGAAGAGTCTTTAAAAACGTAAGCAGTATTTTGATATATTGGTGTTTGTCTTGCACCTGATACTGGATCTGGACTGGATCCGGCGTGAACTTGCAATGTGTCGAATTTATAATTTGTTTCTGTCATTTTCTTTCCTTTTTTTATTTTTTTAATTAGTTAAACTTTAAAATTTTTGAAATTTATTAGAGATAAAAGATCATCGTTATTTCTTTTAAAAAATAATTTTAGAAAAAATAAAAACTGAATTAAGGATTTAAAAAACTCAGAGTTAGTAAAATATGAATGTGTAGATGACATGTTACCTCCGCTTTAGTGCTTTTGAAAAATCAGGGTGCACAAGTTGGTGTTTAAATACCCTAAGCAATACTTAAGGTATAAATTTATTAAAATCAAGTTTTTTTTTATATACTTTTATTTCTTGTTAAATATAGTGAAATCGCGGCAGCTGAAGATACGTTTAAAGAACAAATATTATTCTTAAATGGTATCTTTGATAAAAAATCACAATTTTTTTTTGTTAAATCTCTTAACCCTTTTCCTTCTGAGCCAAGAACTAAAACTAAAGGTTCTTTCCCAATTTTCTTAAGAGTATTTTCTAATGTAAATTCAGCATTTGAATCTAGTCCAATGATGAAATAACCCATTTTTTTTAAAATTTTCATAGAATTATTAAGGTTGCTTACTTTTAAGAATGGCTGATGTTCTAATGCTCCAGAAGCGCTTTTAGCTAATGCGCCTGTTTCTTTAGAGCTATGATTTTTTGTGGTAATCACTGCTTTAGTCCCAAAAATTTCAGCAGTCCTTAAAATAGCGCCTACATTTTGTGGATCATATAATTGATCCAATATTAGTATAACTGAATCTTTTGTTTTAGGTTGACAAATTTTTTTAAAATCTTGATTATCTGTGAAAGGAAAAGTTTCTAAAATTGCTCCTTGATGCGTTATATCTTTTTTAAAAATAGAATTTAATTTTTGAACGTTTACTATTTTAAATTTTATATTGTAAGTTTTTATTTCTTCGATAAGTTTTTCATAAGCATTAATTGATACATGTAAAAGAATTTTTTTTCTTTTCTGATTTTTTAATGCTTCTTTTACACTATGGATGCCATAGATATAAAATTTTTTGTCATTTTTATAATTTTTCAAAATAGTCACTTATATGTCTCTTGAACAATCATATCTCTATAACAGATTTTTTCAAAAATAAAAATTTTAAATTTAAAATATTTATTCATAACATTGACAATTTATAAAATCTTTAAGTAATATGAATTTATAAACCATAGCTTGTTTGGGGGGGTGGCAGAGCGGTCAAATGCAACGGACTGTAACTCCGTCGGGGAAACCCTACATAGGTTCGAATCCTATCCCCCCCACCATATGTTGGCATAAATTTTAAAGACTTTTTTTGTCAACTTTCTCGTTTATTTTTTTTAATTCTTCTTTTATTTCTTCTATTTGAGTTTTAATGTAGTCTTTGTTTTTGTCTTTTGACATTTCTAAATTTTCATCTTTGATGTTTGACATTGCATCTACGATAATACCAATAAAAAGGTTAAGAACTGTAAATGTTGTGCTTGCAATAAATGGAACAAAAAATAACCAAGAATAAGGATAAATCTCCATCACTGGTCTAACTATTCCCATTGACCATGACTCTAATGTCATTATTTGAAAAAGTGTAAACATTGACAACTGTAAATTTCCAAACCATTCAGGAAATTTTTCTCCAAAAAAAGATGTACTTATCACAGCTCCAATGTAAAAAAAAATTAATAACAAACCTGCAACAGAACTTACTCCTGGTATAGCTAAAAACATACCGCTTACAACTTTTTTTATTGACTTTATATTTGTTACTAACCTTAAGACACGAAAAATTCTAAAAGCTCTTAGAATTGATAACCCTCCTGAAGAAGGGATTAAGGAAATTAATATTATTATAAAGTCGAAATTATTCCATCCATGCTTAAAGAAACTTTTTCGGTATACTAAAAGTTTCATTGCTAATTCTATAACAAAAATACCTAACATAGTTTTATCAAGTATATCTAAAATTGTAAGAAACTTTGGCGATAAGTTTTGATAAGTTTGAATTCCTAAAATTATCCCGTTGATTATAATAATTAAAAGAATAAAATTTTGAAATTTTTTTGTTTCAATGAATTTTTTTAAAATCATCATGTCCTTTGAAATAAAAATATCTCGGATAAGTTTATGACAACAATAAGAAATTATTTTCCAAATTTAAAGATATTTTAAAAAAAAATCAAGATCTTTTAAAAAAATCTCTTAAAACCTTCTGACTCAAACAAATTATCATTTTTTATAACATCTAATGCATATTTAGTGTTAAGTTTTGAATGAAAATAAACAGATCTCGCAGCTGTTTCCAACAATCTATTCTTCGTCATGTTAGCCATGCTTCTTGCAATATCTGTATCTCTCATTTTACTTAAAGTATCTGTATTATTTACAATTGATAAGCTTAGAAAGTCTATCTCGGATTGTAAACGATTTGAAAAAGCACCATATTGCGACCTTATATTATTTATATTATTTATTTCATTATCAATATAAGTTATAGACGTGTTCGCTGAGTTAACAGTTAAATCCAAAGTATCTCTATCTAAGGCCGTATGTGTATAATTTGGACTTGATATTGTAGTTGAGTTGTTTGTATCTCCTGTTTGAAAAGAAAAAGTATCGCCTAAAAATATTTTTTGTGTGTTAAATGATGCATTTAAAAGGTTTTCATCGTATTCATCTAAAAAAACTTTTATTTCATCATTTATATATGTAAGAGCTCCTCCAGAGATTCTCACAGATCCCGTTAAATTTGTTTCATTTCCAGTTGTTACATCACCTTTTGTTGTGACTGATACAACTGAATTATTATCAGCCCAATAAGGTATTGTAGCAGAGTTTATAAAAACTCTGTTTCCAACTGCGTTAGCAGTGAAATTTCTATTAGTAGTTGAAGCGTTGATATCTGCTGCAACAGCAGCAGCTGTAGTCGCATTATTAGATAAATAATTGATATTGTTGGTATTAATTTTTGTTCCAGCTACATTCACTGATAATACTTGAGAGTCAGTTGGACTATCTCCACCACTTAAGTTTGATACTGATCCTTTTGTTGCATCTCCAGACGTAACATTCATATCAATTACGTGACCATTTTGTCCTGAATCTTGTTGAGTAGAAGTAATTGTTATTCGATTTCCGCTAGATGTTGCAGTAAAATTTGGTGATGTTGTAGAATTGTTTATGGCTGTCGATATTGCAGACGCTATAGTAGAATTACCACCAGTGACATTGATGGTATTATCATTAATTTGAACACCATTTACAGTTACTGAACTAATACTATTAACAGATGTACTAAGCCCTCCAGAAAGAGTTGTGTTGCTAGCAGTAGCATCTCCAGATAAAGTATTCATTGTTAATGAATGTCCATTATGACCAGTGTTTTTTGTAACTGCTGTAACTCTTACGTTACTACCTGAAGCAAATGCTGTGTAATTTGGATTTGAAGATGAATTATTAATTTCATTTGCTACAGCTGTTGCAACATTGGAATTAGCACCAGTTACGTTTATGGAATTATCGTTTATTTTTACTCCATTAACTCTAACTTCATCTATCACTGTATTTGAAGTAGTAATTCCACCAGACAATGAGGAATTTGAAGCTGAGGCGTCTCCAGTTGAATTCATTGAAATTACGTATCCATTATGGGAAGTATTCTTAGTCGCTGCAGTAATTATGACATTACTTCCTGATCTAGAAGCAGTATAGTTAGGAGTACTTGTATTACTATTTATAGAGTTGACAATTGCTAAAGCTATATCATTATTTCCTCCAGTAACATTAATCGAACTGCCATTAACTTGAACGCCATTAACTGAAACATTATTAATAGTATTTTGAGATGGATCTACTCCACCACTAAAATTTGTTGCATTTCCAGTTGAAACATTTCCAGTAGACGAAATTGATATATTAAAGCCATTGCTGGATGAAGATCTGTCAGCTGATGATATGTTAACTCTATTCCCACTAACTGTCGCAGTATAATTTGGAGAACTAGATGATGAGTTTATTGCATTTCTTATCAATGATGCTGTAGAAGTATTACTTCCATTATGATATATGGCACTATTATTTAATTGTACACCATTTACTACAATACTATCAATTTTATTATTTACTCCCGATGATCCTCCTGTAACATCGAAACTTGCTGTTGAAAACTCACCAATAGTTGCACCAGTTATATTTAAACTTCCACTTGCATTAGCACCATCAGTAGCTCCAGTTATAGCAAGATTTCCAAAAGCAAAAAAACCATCTGTTGCGCTATTTATCCTAAAACTACCAGATGCAAAAGCTGGTGGAGTTCCTCCAGTTATATCAAAGTGACCAACAGCTTGAGAATATTGGGCGTCTCCATATCTTGTTTTGAAAGTTCCGTTAGATGATTGTACAGCTAATTCTCTTATTTTTTGAAGAAGGTTTTCACTTGACTTTAGTGCTTCTTCAGCACTATTTGCCAACGAAATTCCATCTCTTATCTGCATAAGATTATTTTTATAGGCATCTGTTTGAATCACAAATTTATTTGCTTTTGCTCCTCCTGAAATATAATCACCAGCCAAATTAAACTTTTGTCCTGTAGATATAGAAATAACATCTTTATTTATTTTCTTTGAATGACCAGATAATAATGTTCCTGATAGAACTTGACCAACATTTGTATTAAGAGTAACGCTCATATTTCACCTGTAGTATAATTCATAGTAAGACTATGTGTAGTTTCTTTAATGATTTAATTTGGAAGTTTTTAAACAGCAAAAAAAATAGTCATGTTCAAGGTCTCCATATTTATCTCACGTTTAAATTAACGACATGAAAAAAATAAATTTAACCTTTTAATAAAATTTTACATTTTTAAATCTTTTTTTAGAAGATTAACGAAGTTTTTTTCGTTATTTATTGGAAAAAAATGATCACTATTCTTTATAAATTTCATTTGTTTTAAATTTTTATTTTTCTTAAAGCAATTTCTTCCAAAAGCTGGAGAGTTTCTTTGTGCAATATATAAATAAATAGGTTTAGGAAAATTTTTTATTTTTTTTGATAATTTAAGATTCTCACTTTCTTTGAAAATCAT
>MDTG01095882.1_pt1 | contig 23784 bp, 23 predicted proteins | sample 811421 | NCBI WGS metagenome assembly MDTG01 (sample SAMN05326645, study PRJNA326480) | marine metagenome | isolation source: seawater | place: Pacific Ocean: South East | collected 2011
CTCTCTTAAAAAAATTTGATAACCGATATAAAGCCTTGGTAACATTACTCTTAACGATGTCCGAAAAGATGATTCGGGAAGCGATTCACAATTACTTTACCCAAGACAAGCTTCTGGTCAAGCATCACATTGATTCATACAACGATTTCATTGACAATCTCTTACCAAATATCCTTAAGCAATACTTTCCTCTAAACATCCACTTTCACGATGAGAGCAAGCCTTTGACTAAGGTTGCTATCTCGGTAGAGGGGATTCACATCGAGAAGCCCTACTACACCGAGAAGAATGGTTGTCGCAAAGTCATGACGCCCATGATCGCGCGTCTTAACAATCACACGTATTGTATAACAGTCTACATCCACATCGGGGTCAAGACCTACATGAGGCAAGGTGAAACGGTCGTTGAGATGCCTCAGAAAGCGTTCCGTGATGTATTGCTCGGTAGATTTCCTTTGGTCACCAAGTCCAACTACTGCGTCTCGGTAACAGATGTTTTATCCGGTTGCAAGTATGACTTGGGTGGATATTTCATCATCAATGGCAATGAGAAGGTCTTGATTACCCAAGAGAGAATAGTCTCCAATATGATTCAAGTATACGATAGCTCAAAAAACAACGGAAAGTTTTCATATATCTCAGAGATTCGTTCAACCGATGAGTCTCGGTTTTCCAACGTTAAGACGGTGAGCATCAAGATGACCAACAAGGGTCTCAAAGACTCTAAGCTTGTCGTATCGATTCCCCACCTGAGAAAAGAGGTATCGGTATTCGCGCTCTTTAAGGCACTTGGATGTCTTTCTGATCGAGAGACTCTCTATTACATCATCGACAACAATGGCTCTCAAAATGATCAACAGATGATCCAGATGCTGTATCCCTCTCTGATGGACGTTCGCGAGTATACAACAGAAACCGAGGCTCAGTTGTATATCTCAGAGTATATTCAAAACTACAACAATACGCTCAATGCCGACATGAAGCTCTTGTATCTCAAGAGCATCCTTGAAAAAGAATATCTCCCTCATCTGGGAAAGAGTGTTCTCAAAAAACTGTATTTCACGGGCTTGATGATCAATCGGCTTCTCAAGTGTGCGATCGGAATCAGCAAGGTCACCGATCGCGACAGCTACACCAACAAGCGCCTTGAGACGACAGGGCCTTTGCTCGCAACGCTGACCAACCAGTGTATGAATCGCATCGTCAAGGATATGAGGACATACATCTCCAAAGAATTCAATCAAGGGACGTGGTGTTTGACCGATGGGAACCAAGATATCATCAACGATGGAAACATATCCAAGATGATCAAGGGGAATTACATTGAATCGGTGTTAAAGGGAGCCCTCTCGACGGGAAACTGGGGCTTGAAATCCAACGCAAACAAGCAAGGGGTATCGCAAGTCTTGAATCGCCTCACTTTTATGAGCACACTCTCTCACATGCGTCGCGTATCCACTCCGATTGACAGCTCCGGAAAGCTGATTGAGCCTCGCAAGCTTCACAATACACAGTGGGGCTACATCTGTCCCTCTGAGACACCCGAGGGTCACTCAATCGGCGTCGTCAAAAACCTGTCAATGTCTTGTGAGGTCACTCAGTATGTGAGTACGGACGTGATTCTATCGCTAATATCCGATAGCATCTCTAGCTTTGAAGAGTTTCAAGTGTGCGAGATCAACAAAGACGACTATGTGAAGGTGATGATCAACGGAGACTGGATTGGATTTACCGAGAGGCCACAGGTTCTCGTGGATTATATTCGGAAGCTTCGTTCTGAGATTCAGATCCACCCTCACACCGCGGTATCGTGGAAGATACCAGAGCACACGATTCATATCTTTACGGATAGGGGTCGGTGCATCAGACCCTTGTTTCACAGAGACGCTCTCTCGCATACAAGGTCTCCAGAGTCGTGGGACGACTATATCTTGAGACCCGAGTATTCGGGAACGATTGACTACATCGATGTCAATGAGTGCGATGATACATTGATCGCCAACACTCCATCACAGCTTGTGGAAGGCTCACCATATACGCACGCCGAGATTCATCCGTCTCTTATCCTAGGATTGATGGCCTCGTGTATCCCCTTCTCCAATCACAACCAATCTCCGAGGAATACCTATCAGTCAGCAATGGGAAAGCAAGCGGTCGGGATTCACTGTAGCAACTACTCTCAGAGATTTGACACCTTCGCACACATTCTCCACGCACCTCAGAAGCCTCTCGTCAACACCACGATGATGAACTATCTGGAATACGATGGTTTACCGAGTGGAGTCAATGCTATCGTCGCGATCGCTACCTACACAGGATACAATCAGGAGGATTCGGTGATCATCAACAGGGGTGCCTTGGACCGAGGCTTGTTTGCCAGCACCTTTTACCGAAGCTACAAGGACGAAATAAAGAAAAATCAGCTGAGTGGAGACGAAGATGTCTTTTGCAAACCAGACAAAGACAAGCTCTTGTATCCCAAACCATGCGACTACTCCTTGTTAGAGAGCACAGGCGTCCCACCTCTCAATACCAAGGTAGACTCCAAGTCTATCATTATCGGAAAGGTGACACCGATCAAGGGCTCTACCGAGTATCGCTACAAAGACGGAAGCACCAGCGTCAAGAGCAACGAAAAAGGCTACGTAGACAAGACACACTTTTCAGTGAATAGTGAAGGTCACCTAGCCGCCAAGGTGAGGATCCGAAATCCCAAGAAACCAGAGATAGGTGACAAGTTTTCATCTCGACACGGACAAAAGGGCACAGTCGGTATGATCTACAACCAAGAAGACATGCCCTACACAAAATCGGGAATATGCCCTGATATCATCATGAATCCTCACGCGGTTCCGAGCCGTATGACGATAGCACAGCTAGCAGAGTGTATCCTCGGTAAATCATGCTCTGAGTTAGGCTACCGAGGCGATGCGACTGCCTTTAGCGGAACATCTGTCAATGATCTAGTATCTCTCTTAGAAACGTGTGGTTATGAGGGGACAGGAGATGAAGTCTTGTATTGCGGAACTACGGGCGAGCAACTCCACACCAAGATCTTTATCGGTCCTACCTATTATCAGAGGCTCAAGCATATGTCTGGAGACAAGATTCATTCGAGAGCGAGCGGACCCGTTGTCACGATGACACGACAACCTGCCGAAGGGAGAAGCTCTCACGGAGGGCTTCGTTTTGGAGAAATGGAGAGAGACTGTATGATCGCTCACGGCTCTTCTTACTTTCTCAAAGAACGCTTGTGCGATGTATCGGATGCCTACGAATCGTATGTTTGCAACAAGTGTGGGATGATCTCACCAGGAAACCCCGAAGAGGTGATTTACTCTTGTAAGCGATGTAAAAACGAAGGAGACTTCACCAAGTGCCGAGTACCGTATTCGGCGAAGCTTCTCTTACAGGAGCTCCAGACGATGTCTATTGCGCCACGTCTCCTGACGGCATAAATTTGACACCGATTATCTACGAGGTATCATACACCAACATGGGCGAAAAACTACCGTCCGCTAAAGAAACGCATCCCCAAAAAAAAAGAAAGCCTCGGTGCCACCACTGCAACAAGAAACTCGGTCATATGGTCTTGCCTCCGTGCCAGTGTGGCTTCATCTTTTGCCTCCAGCACCAGTCCAAGCACAGCCACAATTGTCTCTGTGATAGAAAAGATGACTATAAAAAACATATCACCAAACACAACCCTACGATGAAACCAAGCACACTCGCACCGATCTAAGAATACATAGATTTCGTTTCATCGCTGAAATCTATGATGATGTTTTTGTTTTTAAAGGTTTCGACCCACTTCTCCCCTGTCAAGAAGTGAGTATTGATTTTTTCACCGGGGTAATTGACTCTTTGAATATTGTCATCCTCATCCCAAATAATGAGCCCTTGTTCGTGACAAGAGAGCGGAACCCTCTGATATACCAATGGTTTACCAGAAAGTGTCGCCATCAAGCAGTCGTAGCAACGGCATCCCTTGATAAACTTCTTGTTTTGGGGAAGTGTGTTAAATGGGAGATGAAGAAAGTGCACGTTTTGGTAGCGAGCGTTCCATAGGAGCTGATCAGTACGATTCTTGCGAGGGAGCCAAGTAGGAGGTTTTGCGGTGAGTGGAACATACTTTCTCCAAAACTTGCGCATCGTGTGGATATACAGCTTCCCAATGAGATCCCGAGGAAGAATAGATATGTTATGCACGAGAGACAAACGCAATAGTTCGTCTGTGACCCGTTCCTCTTCTTGGGCATCAACTGATACAAGAGCTTCCTCTATATGGTTGCGGGGGTCCCAAAACTGGAGTGCCATTATTGGTTTTGTTTGATGAATCATAGAGTTGCGTATCAAATTTGATAACCAAATATATGATTCACCAATAAACGATGTCAGGAACGCGCTACCCTCTCAATCTTGCCGAGATGTGCTGGAGACTGGGTCTCCGAAAACCTGAGCTGATTGAGCAAATGCACACCGAACACCAATCCCAGGTGGAGACGATCCGGGTTCTCACCGAACAACTTGAGGCTCTCAAGAATGACTCTGAGGTTTCTGTGACAGAAACGCCCACTAAGAGTGTTCAAGATACTTTGCCAGAAACAAATGAAGAATCATAAATTTAAGTCGGTAACTCTGTATTTGTATCAAATAATCCCTTGTGGAGGAAGTCTCGGGGCTTACCTCTCAGTCAAACAACGTTACTGTGTAGTCTCTTTAGAGTAAATCACTGAAAGTCCGTGATCTCATCGACCAACGCCTGCTTGGCCTTGGCTTTCTCTTCATTCACTCGACCAGAGACAGAATCCCCTACCTCTAAATCTAACGCATCTGTAGCCTTCGCTCCTCCCAAGATATCGCGAACCCCTCCAATCGTTTGCTTGAGAGCGGAGCCACCTCCAAGCATCCCTAAGAGCAAGTCCATCTTTTGGTCGGTCTTTTGGAGCGCTATATTGGTGTCTTGATTCGTAGCCTTGTCACCCTTGCTTTTTTCAGAACTCTTGTCTTTTTTGTTTTTGTTAACATCTCCCTTGCCCTGGAACTCTTTCTCCACCTGCTTGCGCTTGATGTTTTCAATCGATTTGGAGAAGGCCTTGTAAGCATCCTCGTGACTCTCGTAATCCTCGTATTTCCCCGCCAGCTGAAAGAATTGCCAGCCCTCGGTTTTCAGTTGCTCCACCGTCAGAGAAAACTCCAGATAGTTTTTATCTAACGAAAACAGCTGGAGGAAGCCATTGCTAATCGTCACCGTGAGAGAAATCATAAAGGACGTCCAGTAGCTGATGTTATCAAAGTTATCTGGGAGCTTATCTGGGTCCATCTGACCGACAGACATGATTGCGGGCAGGAGGATGGAGCCTGTAGTAACTAAGAAGCGAAACACATCGTAGTATTTCTTGGTGTGGTCTCTTCGCTTTTCATATCCCAAGACCTCCGACAAAAACCGATTCTTGAGGATGCTTTGGCTCGTCTTGTTTTTCCGAGGCTCTGAATTCAGGATGAGGGTCTCGATGATCTCACACACTTGGTCTTTGTAGGTGAAGCTCTCGGAGGGCGGGATAAGATCCTCTTGTTCGGTGGGAAGATTTGGAATTGGTTCTTCCACAGGTTCGGATCTGCTCATTTATGACATACGCCACAAATAAACACGGGGCACTTAAACAAATAAACGCATATTCATTGTAATATGGACATCGATTGTCGCGAATTATGGAAAAAATATGGACCCGATGCGTTTGGGTGGTCGGGCTCTCTGGCGATATTGATCGCCTATGGATTTGCGACGTATCAAGATGAAGAGGATGTCGAACCCCATCGGAGAGCCTTGGCTCTCACGAATATGTATGGTTCTTCGGCCATCGGCTACGTGTGCTACAGGGGCAAGGTGTGGCAAGCGTTTATGTTAGAGATGGCGTGGTTTGGAATAGCCCTCACCTCTCTTTTAGGAACTATTTAGGCTTGCACCCCTCTTTAGGAACCCACATACATCTCTCCGGGTGACCTGAGCAACATTCGGGGCATCGCTTACCCTTGTTGGTCTTGAATTTGGAGCAATCCATGAGCTCACCCGCAACTGGCTCTTGAGGATCCTTATCGGGTTTCTGAGGCTTGTCATTGGGCTCTTTGGGTGCCTTCTTGGGCTCTTTGGGTTTCTTTTTCGGCTTGTCTTGGTCCAAGTAAGCGTTGTTCTTCTTGGTCACCGAGCCCTTTTGGATCGTCACGTAATCGCTCCATGGCTCTTTGAGAGAGGCGATGAGAGGGTAGATATCGGCTACGATGAGAGAGGCCTTCGCGTAATCCTGTTGAAGCTCCTTTCGCTTGGCTACGTCAGTTTCCTTGGTAATCTGCGCCATCAGTCGGAGCCTCTTCCGCTGAACCTCTCGCCTTAGCCCATGAAGCTCCTGAACTCTCTCCGCATAATCAGAGATATTGTTTCCTTTCTCATACAGCTCTTTGATCTGTTTGAGATCTTTCTGAGCGGTCTCTATCATATCGCTTTGTTCCGAGAGAGCATCGGTCTCTTTTTTACTTAAGGTCGTGATCTTTGACATCGCTTGGAGCGGATATCTTGACAAATCATGAGGGTCGTCGTCGTAGTAAGAGCCATTGATGGCATTCACCATTCCTTCGGATTCTCGCGAATATCTCGCATACTCAGGCAAGGTTACGGTGAATTGCTCTCCACACTTGCCGTTTCCCTTGGATCCACACGTGAGCGTTAAGGTGTTGTCCTTAGCCACAAAATCAAGATGTTCTTTACATCCCTTGCACGAACGAGGTTTCTGGAGACCCATAGATTTCAGTCTCTCCTGGTGAAACTTCAGATAGTATTCGTGGTATTCGCTCATCTATATTACTCGCCCCTAGAAATATCTCAGAGATTTTCCCGGACATACTGATTAAAGCCTATGATCGTATGCTCTCGTTCTTTTTGTATCGTATCCTTGTCACAGTAACGCTGATACAATAGATACCCACCGATCACCAGGATCAAACAGGCGATCAGATTAAAGTATAGGGAAAAATTGGAGGGCTCGGACGCTTTCAAGACCTTGACGGGCTTGAGAGAGGGTAAGAGAGCCTTGGGTTTTCTCAGAAAAAGAGAGTGATCGACTAGCTTGGGCTTGATCTTGATGATCTTCATATCCTAGCCTTACAAAATCTTACGATATAATCAAACAAAGTTAACACCTCTCGTCACAAAGTAGGTGTAGGAGGCGAGGGCAATCACGAGAGTCACGAGCCAATAGGGAAAGACGGTTTCACCAGGCTTCAAGCCAAACTTGCGGAAATTGCCTTTCTCGTCAAACATCTTGGGATGCTTGTAGTGATATAGTAGATAACATGAAGCCACAAAGACAGCCAAGGCATAAATCAGATTCTCGCTAAACTCAAACATATATATGATAAACCATATTATTTATACGAGAACCCAATCGCGGTCCCTTGTGAGCCACGGCTTCACCTCCTTTAACAACTCTTCAGTCACAATCGGCCCCTCTTTAACCATCAGATAAACGTAATCCACGTTGTTTTTGATGCGGATTCCGTAGAGAGCATACGAATCCAAGAATTTAATGATCCCCCCATGCTTGATCTTGATGTATTTTGTCAGGCAGTTGTGTTTTTTCTGGCTGTGGATGTTGTGATGGCGCGTTCGGCTATTCAGCAAAAACACCAGATCGTTGAGAGCCATATACCGCTTAGGCTGAACCTTGAGGATGTCAATCAACGTGCGATGAATGATATCCAAACCTTTCGCATCGCTGACATTCCACTTGAGCTGAACCATAGCTATACCCCTTCCTATAGTTTTATCAAACGCCGTTTATTTTCTAAGTTTTTAGCCGATTTAAAGATTCTCTACATGTATCCTATAATACCAATGAAGAGAGTCGCAATATGTGTGATAACCAATACGAGCGTCGGATGCACCGGAACCGTGGAGTTTACCGAAGTGTCAGGAGGGATCCTTATCAACGTGAATCTCAAAGGCTTGCCTCCCGGAAAGCATGGCTTCCACATCCACGAGGCGGGAGATTTGACCGACGAGTGCCAGAGCGCGTGCGCGCACTTCAACCCATTCAACAAGACGCACGGAGGACCCAAAGACAAGATCCGACATGTCGGAGATCTAGGAAACCTCACCGCGAATAAGCAAGGAGTCGTCAAAAAGAAGTTTATCGATTCGGTGATCTCTCTCAAGGGAAAGACCAACATCGTGGGTCGATGCGTCGTCATCCACGCGGATCCCGACGATCTTGGGAGAGGAGGTATTAATAAGGCGGGGGTCGTTGTTGATGAGGAGGCACACAAAGAGAGCCTCAAGACAGGCAATGCGGGCAAGCGAGTCGCGTGTGGGGTAATCGGCTGGAGCCAAAAAATGTTTCATTAGAAAAATGATATGAATGATATAGACTAGAATATACTCATACGGTCACAACCGTTGTAAACAATTTTGAGAGTAAGAAATTATTTCTCCAATCAGTAATGGACGAGAGCATCTATTATCCCTTGGGCTTCGCGTATTATCGCGATGAGCCCGTGTCCTCCATCTTCGTCAAAAACAATCACACCGAGCCTATCTTGGTCTACGAGGAGACCGGACGCTTGCTGTTTGTGATCCCCAAAAATACGTATCGGCACTGCCATTTACCGAAACGGATCCCGATCCTCGAGATTCATTTTCTCGAGGAATTTCATCGGTCGGTTCACGTGATAGAGGATATGATTTATATAGTGCCTTAAAATTTCTATTCAATCTTGCTGTGCCCGGATTTCGTGAGATACCGCGGGTCAATCTTGTCGGGGCACGTTGCGATCTTTTCTCTCAGATAGCACACAAAGCTAATGCGCGTGTAGGCTTGGTAGAGCCCCGCAGTGCCGACCGCAGGATTATCTTTGAAATCCGAGACAATGTCCATATTCTTGACCTTGTCTTCGGCTGTCTCGTAGATCGGCGTGTTGGCGTGCCACTGATGAACATCCATCGCCACAAAGTCACCCGATCGTAGATTGATCGCAACGCCAAACTGCGGAAAGACGGTAAAACCCCCGTGATAATACCCTTGCTCAATCACCGTGAGATTTCCAAAGCCCTCCCTAAAATCTCCGGCGTCGCGATGGAGAGCCGTCCGAAAGTTACGATTGATCGTCACCGTGGAAAAGCAGGTGTCGGGGATCTTGAGGTGGGGCTTGGTATCCGCGCGATCTCTCTGCTTTTGATACGCATCAGGCACAAGTTCCTTAAACAAGGCATCGATTCTCTGAATGAAGGGTAAGCCACTGTTGTATTTTTCGTAGTTGGTTCTTGTAAAGTGAGTGAGACGACACGGCAAATCTGCGAAATTTTTCCCTGCCTCGTAGAATCCGATGGGATTGGACGCGACTTGATTATTTACTTTCATTTTAGAGACACCGCCCTTTGCTTTGATAAGCTTGAGGACCAGATCCTCTTTGCTGTCTTCATCCAAGACCTTTACCTCATGTTGAACGCACAGGGCTTGAATCTCGGTAATATCCATCGGGTCATAAAGCTCCTTCATATCGTTTCCTTTGGGATTCAGATAGCCTGTGGACCACTTGTTGGCCGAGACAAGATTTCGTTTTTTCCAGTAATCCGAGGAGGCGTCGATCGGACCCGCAGATGCTCCTCTTCCTCGGCTTGCCTTCGCCAAATCCTTGTATGAGGCCCATCCCGTATCCAAGAGCCCTTGCTTGATCTTGGCCTTCCGAAACTTAAGCAAGAGATGGAGATTGCCCTCATCGTCTCTCCAATATACGTCGGTATTTGTCTCAATGATCGGGTGCTTGATGTCGGTTTCCTCGATCCACGTGCCCTCCTTGCTCTTTATCTCTTCGTCCGTAAAAATCTTGGAGACCACCAGCTTTCTCGGACGACCGCGATTCATTATAGTCTGCGTGAGAAAATAATTCTGGTTAAAACGAGGAATGTTTCATGATATAGTAAAGTATTAGCAACACAATCAAGAGCACCAAGACCTTAAAGCCATACTCTAGGAGAGGCGATTGTTGCTTGAGATACAAGTCTAAGGCCTCTTGGTATTCCAAGGTTTTTTTACCCGTCTCCACATTCACCTTGTTATGGATATCGATGACCCACTTGACGAGGCTGTCTCTCGATCCGAGCGCATCATCGATCGGCATCTCCTTAAGGTTCTCTTTGTAATTCTGAGCGCACGTGTGGCACGGGAGGACGTGTTGCAGAGACTCATAAAATACCTTGTACTGCTGTTTCTCGGAGTCACTTGGTTTCTCGGGATATCCCAACGACACATAGTGCATGAATCTCCAACCAGGGGGACCCCACACACTCGGTTTGATGTTTTGCGACATTTCTATAGTAAGTGAATAGCTAATTTTTGCGGATTTAAACAAAACTCACGGATGGTTACCCAATGAGTCACAGCGTCATATGCAACAACTGTGGAATCAAAGGGCATATATATCGCGACTGCCGAAACCCGGTCCTAAGCTACGGAAACATCTTGTATCGCACAGATAAACAAGAGCCTCAGATCCTCATGATCCAGAGAAAGGATTCTCTCTGCTACATCGAGTTTATCAGAGGTAAATACGACATCCACAACGTCTCGTATATCCAAATCCTCATCGACAAGTGTAGCGTGACCGAAAAAGAACGATTACTCACGCACGAGTTTGAGACGCTGTGGGCCGATCTGTGGATGATCGGAGAAGGCGACGAATGCGATCGCTTCCGAGGCGACTACAAGAAAGGCAAAGACAAGTTTACCAAGATCAGCGAGGGTATCGCAACCAACCAGAGTTTAGTGAGTCTCCAAGATATCGTTGAGCGTTCTACGACCCGATATCCTGATACCGAGTGGGAGTTTCCCAAGGGTCGGCGAAATCCCGGAGAGACCAACCGAGAGTGCGCTATGCGAGAGTTTTCAGAAGAAACCGGATACGAATCCAAGGATTACGAGTATATCACGAATATGGCGCCGTTCGACGAAGAATACATGGGAGAGAATCGTGTTCGATACAAGCACATCTACTACGTGGGAACTCTCGCAAACAAAGACAAACTGCTGAAGATTGATGCCGATAAGCCGAGCCAAGTAACTGAGATCAAGGATATCCGATGGCTCACATGTAGCCAAGCCTTAGAGATTATTCGAGACTATCACCACACGCGCAAGGCGGTTATCCTCAAGTTGTTTGGCTTTGTGAATGAAATAAACCGCAATTATTTTGTGGTGGGGTAGTATACGATGCCCACGAGACGACGAAAACTCAGAGGAGGATATGAACCTGATAAATTAATTTCTAGACCATTCGATAAAAATAATCTGGTAGAGAATGTTCACGGTGATAATTCGGCTGTCAGCAGGACGATGGAAGCGGCCCAAGAATTAGGTAGCACCGGCGTCAAGGGAGCCCTCAAAAATCCCTACACCTCGCAGGCGGTGATGCTGTGTGCGATGGTTACATTGATTCCATTGACCGTGTATTCGTTTTTGGGAAAGAGCGATACCGCCCTCGTCCAAGAGATCGTCATGTCGTGTATGGCAATGGCTTTGGCTGCCTCGGGGATAACCTTTTTTGTGTTACGGGATATCAAGGATAAGATGTTTATCTATGCTCTCCAAGCTATCATGGCAGTCTCGGGTGCTGCGTGGCTATACTTCGCCTACAAGATATCCCAAAAGAGTTGCGATGACAAACGATGAAGAAGATTAAACTACCTCGTAAAATATCTACGAGTATTATATGGACGCTAGTAAGATGTTTGAACAATCGTATGAATATATCTCACAACAAGGATATTCATACGACGATATCACCCGTGTCTACGATCGCATAAGAGGATCCGCTAAAGAACCCGAGATCAGGGAGTGCTTTGGCGAAGACTCGCTTGAGGGTCGCACGGTGTTTCTGGAGGCTCTCCAGAAATACTTTGATGAGAAGCCATACGATGAGGAGACGCTCGCAGAGATTGCGGACTACAAGAGAGACTTTCAGTATTACCCCGATACCAAGGAGCCCACCTTCGTCAAGCAGCTTACGCAGAAAAAAGAGATGGCGATTAATTTTGTCTTTAAGAATCTCAAAACTGCAGAGGAGAAGTGCAACCGAGAGTTTTTCGAGCTGGCGCCTCATCAGGTGTTCTTGAAAAATCTGATGTCCAAGAGCAGCCCCTACAACGGCTTGCTGATCTTTCACGGGGTGGGCGTGGGAAAAACATGCTCCGCGATAACCATCGCCGAAAATTTCAAAGACACCTACAAGGACAAAACCAAGCGAATCATCATCCTCGCCTCCCAGAATATCCAGATTGGCTGGCGAAAGACAATCTACGATCCTCAGAAGGGTGACAACCAGTGCACGGGAGACACCTACAATCTTGAGGATGACCGCGATTCCCCGATCCACAATCTCGAGAAACAGCAAAAGCGTCAGATAAAGGCTTATTACGAGCTCCATGGCTACGCCTCATTCGCTAACTCGGTGAAAAGAATGCTTCAAAGATACCTGGGAAAAGATGTAGATACACGAGATGAATCCGAGATCTCTCCGTACATTGACCAACATTACTCTGATCGCCTCCTGGTCATCGACGAAGTTCACAACATTCGGACAGGGAATGACACCGAGGTTCGCGATACGATCCATTACATCAATCTGGTGATCAAGCACAGTCACGGTCTTAAGCTGGTGCTACTCACCGCAAATCCGATGTACAACATGGCCGACGAAATCGTGTGGATCTTGAATATGCTCTTGTTGAATGATGGTCGGCCCAAGATCGACGCCAAGCTGTTTGAAGACGGTTTGACTCGCGAAGGAGCCCGTATTATCGAGAGCAAGTGCCAAGGATACGTCTCTTACATACGCGGAGAGAATCCGGTTTCGTTCCCCGTGAGGCTGTATCCCGACCATGGTCAGATGATCACCTCTGTGAATGCCCCTGATAATGATATCTTTGGAAACCCTCTTCAAAAAAAAGACCGACTATCGTTTCTCCAAATCTATGGTACATCCTTGCGAGGATTCCAACAGGCGACATACCAGACTCAGTTGAAACACTATCTGCGGGAACGCCAAGAACCTGATGTTCCTCCTAAACAAGCGTCTCTCCAGATCCAAGAAGAAAGTCGCTTGCTCCAGCTATCAAATATAGCGTATCCGGTGGATAGCGATGATCCAGGCGAGGCCTGTGGGGATACGGGCTTGTCTAAGTGCTTTCACATCACTCGGAAGCAGGGGAAAACCGAGTATAGGTACAAAGAGGGCTTTCATCCATTTTTGGATGAGGAACTCATAGGAGAGTTCTCTGCAAAAATCGCGAGTATTCTCAGGTGTATTCGGGAATCGGATGGTATCGTGTTTGTCTACACCAACTGGATAGGTTCTGGAGTCATCCCCTTGGTTCTCGCCTTAGAGCAAAACGGCTACCAGAAATACGATGGTTCCACGATCCTCCGATGCTCTCAAAAGCGTCCTCCTCTCTCATACAATGGGAAACAACTCTCGGGTAGCGAGGGGATCCCCGCCAAGTATATGGTGATCGCTGGAACACAAGAAAATCTCACGCACAATCTAGCCGAAGAGCTCAAGGTGGCGACATCCTCCGAGAATAATGATGGTTCGCGAATCAAGGTGATCATCGGCTCGAGCGTCGCCGCCGAAGGATTGGACTTCAAGTGCATTCGCTCGATTCACGTCCTCGAGCCGTGGCACAATCTCAACAAGGTGGAGCAGGTGATTGGACGTGGGGTTCGCAATTGCTCTCATGGGGAGCTATCTCCCGAAGAACGTAATGTCACGATTTATCTACACGGGATCCAAGACGATACACGGGAAACGATAGATCTGAGGTTGTATCGTTACGCTGAGAAAAAAGCCAAGGTGATCGGGGATGTGGAGACGATTCTTAAACAGGGGGCGATTGATCGTCACTTGTTTAAAAACATGAATCGCCTAACCGACCTGGAGGTGGGACCCATCCAGGTGAAGCCTGCCTATCGTAAGTCAAAGCCCTACACATACGTCCCTAAAGATCAACCGTTTACGCGCGTGTGCTCGTTTCAACCCACCTGCGACTATCTCAAGGACTCCGTAGCCATCTCACGAGAACCCAACACCGACACATTCTCATTTCAGTATCTCCAGGGAATAACCGACGTGTATGCAAAGCGGATCACCAAAATCGTCCGAGAGATAGGAGCATTCACATTCCATGAGATGTATGCCATGATCGGAGAATACCAAGTGGTCGACACAACCTTCTTAGAGAGGGCTCTCCAGCAGATGGTGTCTCTCAAAACACGGATAACCAACGTGTATGGAGAGCCAGGATACCTCGCGACTCTTGGAGACATCTTTGTGTTTCAGCCCGCCTACAATCCCGATCCTACCCTCCCATACTATTATAGACATCACCGAGGCGACATTCATAAACATGAACGAGACCTCCAGATAGTCGAGAAACGCGAGAGCGAGGTATCTTCTGAAGACATCGCATACACAACCGAAGAGCTACAGCAGAGCCTCAATGTGGTCGCGAAGTTTTATTGGAATCTCAAAGAAACACTGGTAAAAAAGAGATTCCATATCTCCAAAATTTCGCAGTTTGGCTACATCTACGATCGCATTCACTACGAGCATCGCAAGGCCCTCGTATATCTGTCTCTCGTAAAATCAGAGGACGCGGATTTCAAGCCCGAATTTCGGGAGTGGGTCCAGTGTGCTCGCGAGTATTGTGCGAGATTTCACGTAGGATACGACGAGACATCCGATACATATCAGTATGGTGATATTTATGAAACCAACGGGTGTTTCTTGTATCACGCCACCAATAAGAGAGTGTATGGCTACACCCTTCGGGATAAGACGCTCTCTCTGATGAACGAGATCGACCAACAGCAGTTGCTCTCTGATCTCGCAGTTTCCAAGAAGCTCTTCGCGTATCCCAAAGAATCCATCGCCTTTATGCTGTATGTCTCGCGATACAAGAACCAGCACGGAGGGATGGTGTGCAAGGTGGTGGATCATCAAGACAAAGGTGGGCTTCGCCAGAAACAATTTACGTATCCACCCGGAGAAGGAACGATTATCCGGGACACGAATACCAACGATAGCCGAATCTTATCTCTGGATCCGATAACGTTTATCCTGCGAGAGTTTCCAGAGAAAATGCGCTCTCTGGGAGAATCCCAGATAGAAGAGATACGAAATGAAAACTCTCGCATCGAGCTGTGCGCGATGATCGAGATGTTTTTTAGAGAAAAGAACCGTTGTCTATCCCAAGATATCGCATGGCTCCGCTACCTATAAAAATTGTAAATTTGATTTAAAAATATTGGCCTTCACCATAAGATTACTATGAACCTCCTGAAACATCAATCTGAGAGAGGGGTCATTCATATAAAGTGCAAAGACATCTACAAACAGGAGGTCGAAGAGACCATCGTCAGCCATCTCCGAAAGCTGTATGGAGATGTGTGTGGGAAAAACGGATTTGTAATCGGAGACACTATCCAGCTGATCGAACGATCCTTGGGAAAACTCGTTACGGTTGATTCGCAAAGCTGTGTGGAATACACTGTATCCTATGAGATGGATGCGATATATCCATCACCTGAAGACACATACGATTGTATCATAGAGAGTCGCACCAAGATGGGATTGATTGGATATTTGGATTACAGCGTCAGCGATGACCCTCCCTCTCTCCAAAACTCACCGATCCTGTTTATCATTCCGGTGGATTTTGGGGGAGACGGAAAATCTCAGGGAGACAAGGTCAAGGTGCAGGTCCTTGACAGTCGCATCAAGTTTCAGGCGAGACAGATCCAGAGTGTCGCCAAGATGGCGTAGATATCTAGGATAGTTGTATAGATGTTTCTGACGATGTATATGCTTTTTTTGATGGCGAGTGTGTTGTATCTGATGCCACGATATATCACGTTCTTAGCACCCACTCTGATCCTAACGGGGATACTCGGAATCATCTACGTGGATATCCCCGATAAAACACGAGAACTCATCATTTATCACAATCTACGACTCCCCAAATCCGAGAAGCTGTTTTCGATGTATCGGATACTGAGTATTGTGTTTCATGTGGCTCTGATAGGTGTTCCGCTATATGCGATGAGGCTCCAGTCTCTCCGATTCTCGGGTCGTCTCTTACCCAGTCTCCAGAACTTTGTAATCGTCCCATTGCTCGTGTTTAGGTGTATGCGATACGCATCCGACCTCGTGATGTTCGCGAGATTTATCGGATTTAAATATTTTCCCTGTATATTTCACATGATTTCTTTTATCCGAAGATATCTCCCTCCACCGATTATCCCTTACTCTGTGAGAATCCAATATTTAATCGGAGTAAAAGGATGTGTCCCTCCACCTAAAATATCGCGAGACAAACCCGAACCATTACCCGAGATCATCTATCTACCCGAAGGTAGCGATAGCGATAGCGATAGCGATAGCGAAGTAGCTCAGATCCAGAAAGGAACTCAGCCCTACAGCGTGTAAGTCGTTTGATCGCAACCAAAAAGTATCCCACAAAATAGAAATGGACGATATCACGTTACGCAAAGAGGTGTATCGGAAGATTACTGAACTTATCCGAGATGGCGCGGATATCTATCACATCTTTTCACCCCTGGACCTGCCCAAGACCGTCAACATGAATGGGATCACCATCAATTTATCGGCGATAGATATAAAAGATATCCATGCGATCCACGCCAAGCTCCAGAACATCTCTTACAAACCAGCCGAAATCGAGGAGATCTCCGAGATGATCCCAGAGTATGTACCCCAACACTCGGTGATCGAGAAACCCACCTACAAGCCTCTGCGACTCACCAAACTCCAGAAATTGATCCTGTCTGTGTGAGAATTAGTCATCCAGATAGTATTGGATCAGTTCATCTACATTGTCAAACATCTTGTATCCATACGAATCCTCAATATCATGATCAACACGGATTTTTTTATTCCAGTGCTCATGTTTCGTTCCAAAGCGATGACACGTTCTCCCAAACATCTCTTTTAAAAAGGCGTTGATCTTCCGATTGTGAGAGTCTCCCGCACACAGGATCATGTATTCGCATCGTTCGGATTGACGACACTTGTTGGGGCCCCGGTTTTTCTTCTGATATTTTTGAAACATCCGACACAATAGATAAAAGTCTGTGAATATAGTTGTATAACCAAACATATCATTACCTATCTCTCTTTTATACACTTTGATGAAGGTCAGTAAAAAGTTTTTGGGGAAGCGCGTGTGTTTTTTCAGCTTGGTAAATGATCTCTTTATCACTTGCTTGCGATACTCTTGGAAGGATTTTTTGGAGACCTCGCCATCGGCTTGAATCAAGAGCTTTGTAAAGGCGGCCTCAAAAAACACATCCATATCTTCGGCATCAGACTTTTTTTTGTCTAAGCCAAGGATGTATCTGATTATTTTTTCTTTGGGAATACTCAACAGAGCTTGATTAACCGAATGGTCGGTGTGCGCCTCAAAAAACACCATATCGTAAGGGTTTGATTTCCAAAATGCTCCTTTATTCGGTTGAATATCGGTTCCATTGGGCCCATAACTCTTGAGCGGTAGCTCAAACCGCAGATCCCAGTTATGATAACGAAGATTGTCATAAGGACAGGTTCTTCCCTGAAAATTGTGATACGGACATCCATAAAACTCACTTCTGACCGCATTCAGAGGACAGCTGTATTTTGTGAGTTGTTTTCCTGTCGCAAGTTTTTGACGCTGAAACACGAGGTTCTCTACAAACAGGTCAATACAATGAGGGCTCTGTCTCACGATCTTTTTCAGGAATGTGGGGAGGGTAACAACCGTTTTTTCATTCTGATAGCGATAATTTGTGTGCTCATCACCTAACGAGAGTAACTTTCGTGTAATTCCCTGAAACTCAAACTCAAAGTAGTCGAGAGAGACTGGTCCTCCAATCACGGTGGTTTCATTGCTCGTGAAGATCTTCTTGCCGATCGGACCGGTTTTACTCACACAGCGATTGGTCGTAGGGTTCCTAAATTTTCCAGGAGCGCAGCCATCGGTGATAAACTTAGGCTTTTTGGGAGTCTTGGGCTTCGGTGGTTGTTTCTTGGGTTTTCTCGCTGTTTTGCGACGGCATCGTCCGGTCGCCTCATTTCTCTCACACTTCGCAGACTGCTTCGGACCTTGTCGACATCTTCCGGTAGATCCATTCAATTCACAGTTCATATATATATATAATACATTGTTAAAATTTGACAGATATTTAAAGTCTCTATACCATCTATCATCAACCATGGATTCAGTCTTAGAGCTTCTCTCCAAATATAACCAAGAGTGTCGGCACTCGGAAACGATCCAAGTCTCTCAATATCTCCAAAAACCAAAGCTAGCCAAAGATACACATCAGAAACAACCGACCTCTGCGAAAAAAGGGAGCCGTAGCGCAGTCTACGAGATCTTCCGCCACCACGATCCACTCTTAGAGACTCTTCCAAATAACGAGAGATCTCACTACTTTACCGGTGTCATTACCAAGCTGTGCACCGATATTGACGAAAAAAACGAGGCGTGCTACGAGGCCTTCAAGTTTAATCCCCGAGCCTTCAAGAAATCCTTGATTCAGTCGTCTCTCCAAGAGTATGCGAAGAATCGCCTGTCGTCGCTCTTGTATCTGAATGAGTATTTCAAGCGTCACTTTGTCATCGTGGTGAATGACCTCTACTTTGAGACGTGCCCCAAGCCCTATCCCAAGGAGGTCTTGGTTTACGATAAAGGCGTCTACACTCTAAAAGAGCATGACTTGGCGTCGTGTAGGCAAGGTCATTGGGATCACATCCCCTTGGTTCACGATGTGAAGCCCCTCATCTATCAGATGCCCTTGGGTCCTATCGGCAAGTATAAGGCGGACGAACTCAAACAGCTGTGCCTCGAGAACGGGATCAGTCTCAAGGTTGGCTCTAAAAACAAGCTAAAGAAACAGCTTTACGACGAACTCAATGTGAAGCTGTTGCTTTGAATTATGCGGAAGCGCCCCCCGATCCATTTTCCATAACATTGTCCGATATCAGTGCGCGCCTCAGTTCCGGCACCGGTATATCTTTAGTGGGAAATAGTGTTTCCCAGTTGTGTATAAGTTTTTCAAACCCGTTATTTTGACCCAAAGCAAGCCGATTTTTATGCTGCTGAAGGGATAGGATTTTATCAAATGCGAATGACTGACGGGATGAGCCACAATACACGTGTGAACATGGATAATCTCCTCCACTAGCATATGATCTGAGGGCAATCTCAACATAATGAATGAATTCAATGAACCTATGCCCTATAGGTGGTATTGGGTTTTCAAATATTACGTCCAAGCAACTATCAAAGTCAAATACATATACGACCAGTGGTGCGACTTCACCGCCCCACTCTCGCAATAATACTCTCAAAATATTTGCATCATATTTAGTTATCTTGATAGCGGTGAAATTGACACTTGATTTAGTTTTAGTATTAGTCGCCATTCCATTAATCATATTATCGGATTCGTAAGTGACGATAGTGTAATCTTTTATTTTCACCCGTATTTTCCCCGTTTTTCCCCCCCCCTGATTTAGAAAATGTGTATGGATCTGGGTGTCTTCTTGACGCGTAGATTTGAAACCGTCTCCCACAATTTCCACTGTATTGCTAAACTTAGATGCATTTTTTGGATCAAACTCAATCATGGTTTTCGCACTAAAATCCAATAGTCCATATGTTCCATTAACACATTCTACAACCCAAACCCCGCTGTTCATTAGATCATCCCTCTGCCTGTGCCTGATTTTACTAACCATTTCCAAGGGGAAAGCCGCGATTGGTTGATGACCAGAGTTATATACATTCATTTCTCCCACGTGTTCAATCTCGCTGAGTGTTGGCGTTGTATACAAAAAGTTGTCGTAACGAACGGTGTGAAAATTAAAATTTTGGTATAGTTCCCCCCAACTATCACACTTCTCGTGGAATTTTGTTCTTATGTGTGTTAAATAATCCTTTTTATCATCAAAGAAGAATACTTCTACTGGGCGTTCAGTCTCCCTTTGGGAAAGATACATAGCGGTGTTTCTCATTACATTCTGAACAATCAACCACTTTATATCTTTTTGAGCCACTTCTTGAGCCACTTTCAAATCTGTGTAAGCGTCATCCACAGTCCCATCATCCTTATAGGGAAGGGGCCCACTTCCAGCGTGATTGACGAATGCCTGCATATGCATATTCCCACTTGGATCGGGCAGTTCTGTCCAAGTGTTTGACAGGTTTTGTGATAATTCTTCAGGCGAGAATTGTCCCATTTCCGCATATGTGAATTCTGTGTCCCTGAAACGTTTCCCTGCATTCGTAAATACTCTTGTCAACCAAGATTCTGCTTCGGTATCTATTTGGACCGCTTTGAAATTGACTTCGGAACTATATGTGGTTGTAGCCATACCACTCATCATTACCCCCGTGTATCCTATCGCCGATTCAGTTACCGTAGTTCTAGTTCCATCACCGACTCCTGAGATATCCTTGACATATAAGAACTTGTTTTTCACCTGTATTCCCCCAGGTAGTATAGATTTCGGGGAAAATTCGCATATGGCCGGCGTGGTTGAGATGTTCCCGTCTCTCACAATTTTCACTGTATTAGTAGAAGTTTTGGGTGGAGAAGGATTTGGATCAAACTTAATCATGGTGTTCTTACTAAAATCCAATACTCCATATGTTTTAGTTGTACCCTCTACAAATTCTACAAACCAGGATGATTTAAGTTCTTTAAGTTCATCTGCACACGATTTAAGTTCTTTAAGTTTATCTGCAAACAATGGGAATTGATCCGACACCCAGCCTTTTGTCACTATTAGGTCAGATCTTCCTTCGGTTTCCTGTATTTGAGATGTACTCAAAACTTCTGCCTTATATATATCAAAATTTCTCATTTTGCTAATTTGAAATTCACTATATGGGGGGTATTTACGACACTTATATGGCCCCCATCTGGTAGAGCCAGGCATCACTTCCTTAAAGGATGGGATCTCGTACCTTTTTATTACCGGTATTGTTACATATTTGTCTGTAATACTTACTTCACTAATATCAAACTGTATCAATGTTCTACTCGGTTGATCTGGGGATGTATAATACACCAAATAATATTTATAGAGTTCAGATTGAAAGGGTTCAGCAGGTCCGGGTTCGGGTTCGGATTCGGATTCGGATTCGGGTTCGGGTTCCGCACCACCCCTCTGTTTCTGTTTCCTCGAATATTTGCGAGAGTTCTTTTTCACATAGCGTCTTCCCGAGTAACGCTTACTCCTCCGAGTGGTCTTTCGTTTCTTCCGACACGTCCGTCTCTTTGAACGACGACGAGAAGCACTTCTTGTGCTCACACGAGCCATATATAATATGTAATACAATAAATTTGACCCGTCTGTGTTTTTATTTAAACACACTCACTAATTTATACGCTACTACTATATGACAGAAACCGAACCCTCTGTTACCGATGCGACGGATATTCGCTATCTAGATAAGGGTGAGCTCCAAGATCGCTTTGTAAAGGCGATCCGAGACCCAGAATGCGAGCTTGAGTTTATCTATGGCCAGTATCCGAAAAATGACATCACCAAGAGCGATTTTATGAGGCTTCTTCACCATCTGAGGGAGCGCTACGAGAGCCTCGGCTCGTCCACGACGCTGGACATCCAGAAAACCTTTGTCCGAGTTGGCAAAATCCAGATGAGCAACGTGCGATGCTCGATCGAGGGTATCTCCGACATCCAAGCCTACTGCAAGACCAACAGCCTCGGTGGCTTGGAGAATGTTGCGTATATCCGCAAAACCAACTTCAAAGATCCCCAGAATCCAAACTCATACAAGACACTCCGAAACCCTGACTACAACTATCGGGTCAATCTAAAGACTGAAACGGCCCTCACAGAAGATTCGCAGGAGGTGACACGATTCAAGGATGGTCTCAAGGAGGCTCTGAAATCCTATCGCTACAAAAAACGCTTTAGCTTTGTGACCAAAGACCGGATGTTTCGCTTTGACGTGACCGCGATCAAGCAAACCGAATACGATTACAAGACACGCAAGCCCATGACCTACCAGAGCTTCAAGGAGGCGGGGATCTTACGGAAACCCGAAGAATACGAGGTGGAGATTGAGTATCGGGGAACCCAACCGATCGACGGCGTCTATCCGATCGACGAGTATATCAAGCGCGTGATGAGTGGTGACGGAAAGCTCCAGCCTATGACAAATACTGAGGGTTCTCTCTACAACAATATCTTTTCTCCAGAAGTCAATACGGTCGACACCGTTCGGATTGACTATCGGGGCTACGGCTTTGATGAACAGGAGTTTGGAGAGTTTGGGGGGATTGAAAACTTTGATGCGCTCCGCGAGTATTCCAAGCGCCTGTTTCCGGACACCTTCACACCGATATCGGTTGGATTAGACGACATCTATTACACCTACTGGGAAGAGAGTGGGCAAGAGTGGCTCTTGGAAACCCTTGAGGAAACCGAAAGAACGCTCTCGTTTGCGAGGATCGAGCACAACACGATCGGAAGCTACAAAGGGGCTCCTAAGAAACCCACGACCTATGCTGTCTTTACAATATCACCCCCACTAGACCCAGACGATGTATCTTATACCGATCCCGACGCTCAAGAATTTGCATTACGAGAGTTTCAGAATATCCAAGTTCCGATCGTGCAGATTAAAGACACCTCCGAGAGTCTCAAGCTCCCACCGATAAATCCGTTCTTGAGCGCGGTCGTGCAGATTGAATCGGATATCTTGATAGGAGACAGGGCCGATATGGACGTGTCCTCGCAAAAGGGGGAAGAAGCCAAGCGTGTGAGAAAGGTGGTTATCGAACGCCTCGTAGCTCTCTTGGATCGGTATGTAGGCGAGACGCTGTGCAAACTCGCGGATACGGAAAGAATAGTGACCAAAGGGATTAGGGAGAAGGTTCAGAAAGGCTATCAGAGCTTGACCGAGCAACGCGGAAAGCGAGCCAAGTTTGTGGGACCGAACCCCGTGCCCATCACCTTACATGAGTTGCTCCCCGAGAATCCTTATACGATCTTACACGGCTTCGTAGCCACCGAGAAAGCCGATGGGATTCGGTGCCAGCTGTATATCACGAAGGACAAGCAGGGATACCTCGTGACGCAGAAGATGGAAGTAATTGATATTGGGGTCAAGTTTCCAGAGATATCGGGGGAATGGCTCTTTGACGGAGAGTATATCACCAAAGACAAGCACGGAGACCCGACCGAGCTCTTTATGATCTTTGATGTGTATTACGCGGCGGAAGGAGGGATGTCCAAGACGTATCCAGAGAACGCCTACACCTATCCGTGGTCATCCAAAGATTTGTGTCGCTCCCAGATCCTCGAAGAGTTTAAGCGAGATATGGTGACGGAAGGCGGAACTATCGTGATCGGCTTCAAGCGGTATTACGAGGGTCCCAAGTCCCTGAAGCCCTCCAAGAAGGATCCCACCGTGTATCAGAATCTCGAAGAGATGGGAAAGGTGTGTCGCAAGATCCTGAAAAAGGATGGGACGGAGGACGGCTACGGCTACGAGATCGACGGCATTATCTTTATGCCGATGTATTACCCGGTCGCCTCCCTAAACGAGACACCGGTTCAGAATATCTCGGGACCGTGGTCGATCAATTACAAGTGGAAGGAGGCCAAGGAAAACACGATTGACTTTCGGCTCAAGATTGTCAA
>MDTG01120504.1_pt1 | contig 23783 bp, 17 predicted proteins | sample 811421 | NCBI WGS metagenome assembly MDTG01 (sample SAMN05326645, study PRJNA326480) | marine metagenome | isolation source: seawater | place: Pacific Ocean: South East | collected 2011
CCTGCTCCGGCTGGCGGTTCTGCTCAACCGCGCCCGCCGCGCCCGCCCGCTGCCCTACTTCGGGGTGGTCGCCGAGAAGGAGTCGATCACGCTCCGCTTCGAGGCCGACTGGCTGGAGGAGCACCCGCTGACGCGGGCCGACCTCGAGCTCGAGACCCAGAACCTGGCCGAGGTCGGGATCACCCTGACCGTCGCCGAGGACTGACCCGAGCTCAGTCCGAGGTGCGCTGGAGGTAGAGGCGCACCATGGACGCGCCGATCACCGAGATGATCCCCGCGTTGGCGCAGAAGGACACGAGCATGTTCACCAGCACGGCGACCAGCGAGGGCTGGCGCCCGCCGAGGCCGAGCATGCTCAAGAAGACCACCACCGCGATGCTGGTGAACACGTAGGCCCCCAGGCAGAGCATCGCGTAGCCGAGCATCTTGGCCCAGGCCGAGGTCACCAGCCCCGTCGCGGCCTTGAGCGAGCCCATGAAGTCCTGGGCCTGATCCACGATGTAGATCTGGGCGAAGCCGCTCACGAGCATGAACAAGCAGGAGCCCTCGAAGATCAGCAGCGCGCTGCCGATCAGGGTCTTGCCCGAGCGCGTCCCCTGCATCACGGCCACGAGGGCGAACACCGCGACGCACCAGAGGAGGCCGAGCGAGATCGCGACCAAGGCGCCCGTGACCCCGTCGAGGGGGGAGCGCTCGACCAGCTGGCTGAGGCTCGGCCGCTCCTTGCGCGCGATCGCCAGCCAGATCGAGTTCAGGCCCTGCAGGAAGTAGCTCGCGACGGCCATGACCAGCGTCTGCCCAACCAGGAGCAGGAGCCCGAACACGGCGGGGCTGGAGGCGATCGCGAGCGAGGCCCGGAGCACCGCGTAGGCCGCGACGCCCACCGCCACCTGGAACAAGAACACGGCCGCCAGGCACACGCTGAGGTTTCCTAGCACGTCGCCGACGGCGCCCTTGAGGGCAGGCACCACCCGCAGCGCTCCGCTGCCGCCCCGCTTGCCGCGGCGCCGCTTCCCCGTCGCCCGGGCGCCCTTGCCGCGCGGCCCCTTCGCGCGGGCGCCGACGCGCCCGCCGACGGCCTTCTTCTTGACGCCCTTGGCCTTGCCGAGTGCCGAGCCTCGCCGCTTCTTCCGCGGCGGCTCGTCGGACTCGTCGTCGCCCTCGTCCTCGTCGCCCTCGTCCGGCTCCTCAGGCTCGTCCGGCTCCTCGGGCTCGCCCTCCTCGGCGACGTCCTCGTCCTCCTCCGGGGGCGCCTTGCGACGCTTCTTCCGCGGGGCGGCCTTGGGCGCCTCGCTCGCCCTCCGCTTGCCCGTCTTGCCCGCGGTCTTGGCTGGGGGCTCCTCGCCCTCGGGCTCGATCTTGATCCGCTCGCCGCACTTGGGGCACTTGGCCGTCCGTCCGGCCGCCTTGCTCGGGGCCTTGCCGCGGTGCGCGCACTCCGGGCAGCGATAGACGATCGGCATGCGGCGAGTCTAGGTGATGCACAATGCGCCAGGGGCTGGTTGGAGACCGCCCTCCGCCCGGCTCAAGTCGACCGGAGCGCTCCCCTCCGCTCGGCCCCCATCGTGCTCCGCGCCCCACAGCTGGGGAAGAGAGTAGCCACATGATTCGCAACGCCCTGCCCCTGGTCCTCCTGCTCGCTGGCGTGGCCACCGCGGCCGAGACCCCCGCCGACCGCAAGTGCTACGACGCCGCCGCTCGCTGGCTGGTCACCCAGCAGCACGACAACGGCGGCTTCGGCGAGCTGCGCGGCCAGAAGGGCGAGGTCGGGATCACCGCGATCGTCGCCAAGGCCCTGGCCAACGCCCCCGAGCGCCTGCGCCAGGAGCTTGCGCCCGCCCTCGGCAAGGCCACCGACTTCCTCGTCGGCACCCAGCAGAAGGACGGGTCCTTCGTGCTCGGTCGGGCGGGGATCCCTGCCTACCGGACCTCGGTCGTGATCATGGCCCTCTGCGCGGTGGACAAGAAGAAATACGCCGACGCGATCAAGCAGGGCGTCGCCTACCTCAAGGGCGCCCAGCTCGACGAAGCCGAGGGCTTCAAGTCCGACGACGTGCGCTACGGCGGCTTCTCCTACGGCCCGGTCAAGGCGGGCGGGCGGGGCGGCCCGAGCGCCGACCTCTCCAACACCGCCATGGCGCTCGCCGCCCTGCACGAGGCCGGCGTCGCCAAGGACGACCCGGTGTTCAAGCGCGCCATGACCTTCTTGCGCCGCTGCCAGAACAACAGCGAGACCAACGACGGGGCGGGCTTCACCCCCAAGGACGACGGCGGCTTCGTCTACAACCCCGCCGCCGGCGGGAAGCAGGCGCCGGACAGCTACGCCGGCATGACCTACGCAGGCCTGTTGAGCCTGGTCTACGCCGGCGCGAGCCCCGAGGACCCGGCGGTCCGCGCGGCCACCAGCTGGATCTCGCAGAACTACACGCTCCAGGAGAACCGGGGCCTCGGCGCCCGCGGCAGCCGCCACGGCAAGCAGGCTGGGCTCTACTACTACTTCTTCAGCTTCGCCAAGTGCCTCCAGCACCTCGGCCAGCCCCAGCTGAAGACCGCCAAGGGGGAGCAGCGCTGGGCCCGGGACCTGTTCGACGTGCTGCGCGCGCGCCAGCGCGAGGACGGCTCCTTCAAGAACGCCGACAAGACCTGGTGGGAGGGCAACCCGGTGCTCGCGACCGCCTACTGTCTGAACGCCATGAACCACGCCCGCCCGCACCTGGGAGAGGGGCAGAAGTAGGCTCGGGACCGCTCAGCGCGCCCAGTTGAGGCTGTCGGGCAGCGAGACCCTTTTGCTAACCTTGACGGATCGGGAGGACGGTCGCCCCAGAGGCCTGTCCGAGCACGGAGGAGCCCCCCATGAGCGACCTAGTGAGCGACACTGCTAGCGACATCGCTACGGTCAAGACGGTCGGGATCGACCAGTTCATCCACGACCTGCGCTCCTTTCCAGCGGACGACTTCGCCAACCACGTGGCGTCCTACGTCAAGACGCACCGCCTCGACCGCGCCTCGCTGGAGCGCTACGCCTTCTTCTTCCCCAACCGCTACACGCGCAACCTGATCTTCCGGGACGAGACCTTCGAGGCCCTCGCCCTCTGCTGGGAGCCCGGTCAGGTGAGCAACGTGCACAACCACCGCGGCCAGGAGTGCTGCGTCGTGGTCGCGGAGGGCGAGCTGCGCAGCCAGACCTACTACGTCCACGACCGCGACGAAGGGGCCGGCACCTGCCGCCTCGAAGAGGGGCCCCTCGAGGCGATCACGCGCGAGCAGCCGGGGATCGTCGACCTCGACGCGCCGGTCCACCAGGTCCGCAACCCGGGCGAGTCCCGCGCCCTGAGCGTGCACGTCTACTCCAAGCCCTTCGACACCTGCGAGGTCTACTGCCCGGTCAAGGGCACCTACCACGAGGTGAAGCTGCACGACTTCAGCCAGTACGGCGAGCTGACCCAGCAGCCGGCCCAGGACCCCTGCGGGGAGTAGCGTCAGCGCGAGCGCTGCACACGGGGAAGGGCGGGACCCAGGTCCCGCCCTCTTGCGTTCCGGAGCTGCTCGAGCGGCCGCTAGCAGGCGCTCAGTTGAGCATCAGCAGCCCGAGCACGACCACGACCACCCCGACCATGCCCACCACGAGCAGGATCGTGTTGGTGTTGTCTTGCTTGGCCGTCATCGCGCGGCGTCCGCGAGCCTCCACCAGGCCCTGACCGCTCTTGCGCGGGGCGCGCACCGAGCCCATGGCGCTCTTGGTCTTGCGGCCCGAGCTGCTCGCGCGCTTCTTGGTCTTGTTGGCGGTCTTGCTCCCGCCGCTCGCGCTCTCGGAGCGACGACGCAGGGCGCCCGCCACGCGGCGCTTGAGGCGGATCTGGGCCTTCTGGCCCTTGCCCTCGGCCGCCAGGAGCTTGAGCACCTTGGCGATGTGCGCGTTGAGCTCCTTGGGGGTCTGGAAGCGCTCGCTCTGACGCTTCTTGAGGCAGCGGAGGCAGAGCGCCTCGACCGCCGCGTGGACCTTGGAGTTCAGCTTGCGAATCGGATCGGGCGGGATCGTCTTGATCTTCTCGCGCACCTCCTTGACCGAGCGCCCCATGAAGGGGTGACGCGCGGTGAGGAGGTAGTAGAGCGTCGCGCCGAGGCCGTAGACGTCGCTCGCGGGCGAGATCTTGCCGAAGGGGCCGTTGACGTCGGCCTGCTCGGGCGGCTGATACATCGGAGTCCCGATGCTGCCGCGGCCCGCGAGGATCTCGATCTTGTCCCAGCCCGCGAGGCCAAAGTCCATCAGCACCGCCGAGCCATCCGGCCGGACCATGATGTTCTCGGGCTTGATGTCGCGGTGAATGATCCCGTGGCTGTGCATGAAGCCCACGGCCTCGGCCGCAGAGTGGATCGCGAGCAGCGCTACGTCGGAGGCGACCGGCTTGTCGCCGACGAGCTCCTTCATGCTGACGCCCTCGACGAACTCCATCGCGATGAAGTCCAGGCCCTTGTGCCGCCCGACCTCGAAGATCTTGACGATCCCTTCGTGGATCAGGGGGGCCATCACGGTCGCTTCCTTCTTGAAGCGCTCGATGTCGCGGACGGTCGCGTCCTTCCCGCCGATCAAGATCTTGAGGGCGCACTCCTCCTCTTTGATCGTGTGGAAGGCCTGGAACACGATGCCCATCCCGCCTCGGCCGAGCTCGGCATCGATGCGGTAGTCACCGAACACGGCGCCGGGCTTGAGCTCGGCGACGTGCGCGTCGAACTCGGCCTCGATCGTCTTCATCTCCACGGTGTCGTCGGGAGACTTGGCCTCCTTGAGCATGTGGAGGTACTCGAGGTCCTGCGGCGTCAGGTAGCGCTGCTGGACGAGGACCTCGCCGAGGTCGAGGGCGGTGTTGTTCTTGGCGAAGAGCTTCCGGCGCACGTCGACGCAGTGCTTTAGCTCCGACAAGTTGACGAACTCGTTCCGGATAGCCAGCAGGCCGAGGTAGAGGTCTGGCTCTTCCAGCGTCTGACTGCTCACCTGTAGGCCACCGGTTGGGGAAGGCTTGCCCGGGGTGCCCTTGCTCGGGGTGCCCTTGCCTGGGGTGCCATGGCCAGCCTTGCCGTTCTGAGTCGGGGCGTCCAAGCCCCCGCGTCGTCTGGGGTTAGCGCGAGCTCGCCCTTTGGCGACTCTAGCACGTTCGCCCCGTCGTTCAAGCAATTGCAGCCCGGCTGAAGTGGTCGTCGATCCCATACCCGATCCTTATAGCGGGATCTTCCCATCCGATCGTCGCGATTTCGTCATAGCTCCCGGAATTGGACGCCGAAACTTGGCGACAACCCGTCCGATCTGGACACTTGGCGGAAAGCCTTCCCCTGTCTATCGCTGGAGTCCGCGAGCCGCTGCAACCGGACGCCGCGAATCGTCCTTGGACTCCGTCCCTGGGCTCCTTATCCTCCGAGCACCACGGCTCTTGCTCGCCCCACGCGGCGCTGGGCGAGCGGAAGGAAGGCCCCCATGGATCCAGTCACTCGCCGCGAGCTCTTCGGGCTCGGGCTGAAGGGCGCGCTCGGCCTGAGCGCGACCGCCTACTGGGCGAGCTCGGCCCGCGCCGACCAGAAGACCTATGCCTCGCGCGAAGGCAAGGCCAAGCGGGTGATCCAGATCTTCCTGCCCGGCGGACTGGCCCACCAGGAGTCCTGGGACGTCAAGCCCTTCGCGCCCCTCGAGTACCGCGGCACGGTCAAGCCCGTCGAGACCAAGGTCGACGACCTCGTGTTCGGTCACCGGCTGGCGCGGACCGCCAAGCTCGCCGACCGCCTCTGCGTCTGTCGCAGCGTCACCCACACCGAGGCGGCCCACGAGCGCGGGGTGCACAACGTGTTCACCGGCTACGCGCCGAGCCCCGCGCTGGTGTTCCCCAGCTTCGGCAGCGTCGTCGCCCATGAGCTGGGGCCGCGCGCCGACCTCCCGCCCTATGTGTGCGTCCCCAACATGCCGACGCCCTACGCGGGCTCGGGCTATCTCAGCTCGGCCTTCGCGCCCTTCTCCCTCGGCAGCGACCCCGCGCGCAAGGACTTCAAGGTCCGCGACCTGAACCTGGCCAAGGGCGTCGACCGCAAGCGCTTTGGACGCCGGCGCGAGCTGCTCGACGCGATCAACCGCCGCTTCGGCGAGCAGTTCCCCGCCGAGGCGCGCCCCGACGGTCTGAACGCCATGGACAGCTTCTACGAGCGCGCCTACGCCTTGCTCGACAACCCCACGGCGCGCACGGCCTTCGACCTGAACAAGGAGCCCAACAAGCTGCGTGACCGCTACGGCCGCCACCAGGCGGGCCAGCGCTTCCTGCTCGCGCGGCGCCTGGTCGAGGCGGGCGTGCGCTGGGTCACCGTCAGCTACGGCGGCTGGGATCACCACGACAGGATCCAGGAAGGTCTGGACCGGCTGCTGCCCCCCTTCGACCAGGCCTACTCGGCCTTGATCAGCGACCTCGAGCAGCGCGGGCTGCTCGACTCGACCCTCGTGCTCGTCACGAGCGAGTTCGGGCGCACGCCCAAGGTCAACCCGACCGGCGGGCGCGACCACTGGCCGCGCGTGTTCAGCCTGGTCCTCGCGGGCGGAGGCGTGAAGCGCGGCCTGGCCTACGGGCGCAGCGACGCGACCGCGGCCGAGCCCGAGGAGGACGCGCTCCCGATCGCCGACTGGGCCGCGACGGTCTATCAGCTGGTGGGGATCCACTCCGACAAGGAGCTGATGGCCCCAGGCGCGCGCCCGATCGAGATCGTCAAGGACGGCCGGGTGCGCAAGGAGCTCTTGGCGTGAGGCGCGCTGCACTCTTGCTCGCCCTCGCGCTCGGCCTGACCCTCGCGAGCGAGGCGCGCGCCCAGGGCACGCCCAACCTCGACGTGGTCACGCCCCGCGGCGGCCAGCGCGGGACCTCGCTCACGATCACCTGCTGGGGCCGACGCCTGGCCGAGCCGCAGCAGCTGCTCTGCTACCGGCCTGGGATCGAGGTCCTCAGCTTCGAGGAGGTCCGCAACGAGCGCTGGAAGGGGGAGGTGCGCGCGGTGCGGATCAAGGTCCGCCTGGCGCCCGAGTGCCCCCTGGGTGAGCACCCGCTCCGCCTGCGCACCGCCACGGGCGTGACCGAGCTGCGCACCTTCTGGGTCGGCAGCCTGCCCGAGCTGAACGAGAAGGAGCCCAACGGCCAGCTGAACCGCGCCCAGCCGGTCCCCCTCGAGCGCACGATCAACGGGCGCGTCACGCGCGAGGACCTCGACCTCTACCGCTTCGAGGGTAAGCAGGGGCAGCGGATCACGGCCGAGCTGGTTGCGATGCGCCTCGGGCACCGCTTCTTCGACGCCTCCCTGGCGATCCTCGACGAGGGCCGCTTCGAGCTGGCCAAGAGCGACGACACCGCCTTCGCGGGCCAGGACCCCGTCGCCAGCTGCGTGCTGCCCAAGGACGGGACCTACTTCGTGCGCGTGCGCGAGTCGACCTACCGCGGCGACGGCAACTGCCGCTACCGGCTCCACCTGGGCACCTTCCCGCGCCCGACCGCGAGCTTCCCCCTCGGCGGGCGCCCCGGCGAGGCGCTCTCGCTGCGCTACCTGGGCGAGGCGGCCGGCGTCAGCAGCGAGACCCTGACCCTGCCCGTCAGCTCGGCCAGCCGCTGCGAGGTCTTTCCCCGGGCGGGCGAGGCCCAGGCGCAGACGCCGCTCCCCCTCGCCTTGAGCGAGCACGAGGGCGTCCTCGAGCGCGAGCCCAACGACCGCAAGCGCGCTCAGAAGATCACCCTCCCCGCGGCGATCGACGGCGTGCTCGAGAAGACGGGCGACCACGACTTCTTCACCTTCTCGGCCAAGAAGGGGCAGACCTTCATGATCCAGCTGCGGGCCCGCTCGCTCGGCTCGCCGCTGGACGGCGTCGTCAACGTGTGGGATCGCCTCGGGCAGCACCGCGTCGGCAACGACGACAACCGGCGCGAGCCCGACTCGGTGGTCCGCTTCCGCGCGCCCGAGACCAAGGACTACGACCTGCGCGTGCGGGACTTCCTCAACCGCGGCGGCCCCGACTTCGTCTACCGGCTCGAGATCAGCCCCGCCCGCCCCGCCCTCGAGCTGGCCGTGCACCGCTTCGGACGCGAAGGCAACCAGGACCGCCAGGCGGTCGCGCTGCCCCAGGGCAACCGAATGGCGGTCCTGGTGCGCGTCCGGCGCCAGGGCTTCAACACGCCGGTCGCGCTCGACGTCGCGGGCCTCACCTCCGGCGTCACCGTCCACGCTCCCGACGCGCCCCCCGGCGCGAGCGTCGTGCCCCTCGTGTTCGAGGCGCACCCGCGCGCCACGCCAGCGGGGAGCCTGCTCGCCGTCCAGGGACGAGCCGTCGGCAACAAGGCTCCCCGCGGCCTGAGCGGCTCGCTGCGTCACCGCGTCGAGCTGACCACCGGCAACCCCAACCGCGCGGTCTACGCCGAGACCGAGGTCGGGCGCCTGGCTCTGGGCGTGACCAAGCCCGCGCCCTTCCGGCTCCACGTGGAGGCGCCCAAGGCGCCCCTGGTGCGCAACGGCTACCTCGAGCTCGCGCTGCGGATCGAGCGCGCCGAGGGCTTCAAGGGCGACGTGCGCCTCGACCCCCTCTACGACCCGCCCGGCTGGCGCGCGCGGCGAGGGCTGGTGCTCAAGCAGGGCCAGACCGAGGCCACGCTGCGGATCGACGCCAACGGCAAGGCCGTCCTCGGGCGCTGGCCGATCGTGATCCTGGCGCGGACCCAGGTCGGCGGCGGGCCGCTGTGGACCTCGAGCCGGCCGATCATGGTCGAGGCCGTGACGCCGGTCGTGACCATGGCCTTCGAGCGCGGCAGCGTGACCCTGGGCGGCGAGACCGAGCTGACCTGCAAGGTCACGGTTCACCGCCCCTTCGCGGGCGAGGCCCGCGCGCGCCTCTACCGGCTGCCGGGCTTCGCCAAGAGCGTGGACCTGGTCGTGAACAAGGACACCAAGCTGCTCCGCTTCCCCGTCGAGGTCGCCGCCAAGGGCAAGGGCGTGCGCCCCGGCCGCTTCCGCGGGATCTTCGCGCGGGTCAGCGTCCCCCACGCCGGCGGCACGATCGAGCAGCACGCCGGCTGGACCGAGCTGCGCGTCGACAAGCCGCGCCCCCAGCCCAAGGCCCAGCCGAAGCCCAAGCAGCCGCCGCCCAAGCCAGCCGCGCAGAAGCCGGCGGCCAAGCCCAAGAAGCCGCTCAGCCAGCTCGAGCGGCTGCGTCAGGAATACGAGCGGCAGAAGGCCGCGGAAGGGGCTCAGCCGTGAGCTCAGCCCTGAACAGAGCCTGCTCCTTCTCCCTCCTCGTGACGGCCCTGGCGCTGCTCGGCGCGCCGGGCGCCCAGGCCGACCCGGCCGCGGGTCGAGAGCCTGGCGCGGCTGCGCTGACCAGCAGCTCGCTGGGCGCGCTGGCCTCGGCGACCCTGAGCGTGTTCCCCGCGGCCCTCGAGCTGAGCGGCGCGCGCGACCTCCAGACCGTCCTGGTCCAGGCCCGCTTCGCCGACGGCTCGACGGCCGACGTCACCACGCGGGCTCGCCTCAGCCTGGCTGCGCCCTTGGCCCAGCTCGAGGGCGCGACCCTCCGCCCGCTGCGCGACGGCCAGACGACCCTCCGGGTCGAGCTGGCGGGCCAGCGCCTGGACGTGCCCTTGAAGGTGGCGCGCGCGGCCCACAAGGGGCGCCTGAGCTTCGTCAACGACGTGCTCCCCGTGCTGACCCGGGCGGGCTGCAACATGGGCAGCTGCCACGGCTCGTCGCGCGGTAAGGACGGCTTCCGCCTCTCGCTCTTTGGCTACGACCCGCGCGGCGACTACACCCGGATCACCCGGGAGCTGGCGGCCCGGCGGGTGGACCTCTTCGCGCCCAAGGCGAGCCTGCTCCTGCGCAAGGCCGAGGGCGCCGTGCCTCACACGGGAGGCAAGCTCTTCGGCGCGGACAGCGAGTCCTACGACCTCCTGCGTGAGTGGATCGCGGCGGGCGCCCCCGGCGACGCCAAGGACACCCCGCGCCTGACCGGGATCGAGCTCTACCCGCCCCAGGGCGTGTTGCTCGAGGGCGCCGATCAGCAGCGCCTCGTCGTGCGCGCGACCTACAGCGACGGCAGCGACCGCGACGTGACCCGCTTCGCGACCCTGCTCAGCACCGACGCGCGCACCGCCGAGCTGCGCGGCGAGACCCTGGTCGCGGGCGTCCGCGGCGAGGCCTGGGTCATGGCGCGCTACGGCGAATACAGCGTGGCCTCGGGCTTCCTCGTCGTGCCCCCAGCGGCGGAGCTGCCCTTGCCCGAGGCGCGCCCGGACGACCACTGGATCGACCGCCTGGTCGAGGACAAGCTGCGCCAGCTCAAGATCGCGCCCTCGCCTGTGGCCGACGACCTGACCTTCCTGCGCCGGGTGACCCTCGACCTCTGCGGCCAGCTGCCGACCCCCGCCGAGGCGCGCGCCTTCGTCGCCTCGCAGGACCCGGCCAAGCGCAGCCAGTGGATCGACCGGCTGCTCGCGCGCAAGGAGTTCGCCGAGCTGTGGGTCATGAAGTGGGCCGAGCGCCTGCTCGTGCGCCGCGTCCAGAACCAGGTCAGCCCCAAGGCGGCCCTGCGCTACTTCGAGTGGCTCGAGGAGCGCCTGGCCAACAACGTGCCGATCGACCAGGTCGTGCGCGACCTGCTCGGCGCCCAGGGCGGCGTGTTCGATCAGCCGGCGGTCAACTTCTTCCAGGCCGAGCGGGACAACAAGAAGCTGGCGGAGAACGTGGCCCAGGTGTTCCTGGGGATGCGGATCCAGTGCGCCCAGTGCCACAACCACCCCTTCGACCGCTGGACCCAGGACGACTACTACGGCTGGGCGGCCTTCTTCAGCCAGGTCGGGCGCAAGCGCGGGGGCGACCCGCGCGAGACGATCGTGTTCGATCGGCGCGGGGGCGAGGTCAAGCACCCCGTGACCAACAAGGTCGTCCCGCCCAAGTTCCTCGGCGGCGAGCGCCCCAACACACGGGGCAAGGACCGGCGAGCGGTGGCGGCGGCCTGGATCACCGACCCCAAGAACGCCTACTTCGCGCCCAACGTGGCCAACCTGGTGTGGGAGCACTTCTTCGGCGTCGGGATCGTGCACGAGCCCGACGACGTGCGCGTCAGCAACCCGCCCAGCAACCCGGAGCTGCTCGCGGCGCTCGCGGAGCGCCTGATCGCGCTGAAGTTCGACCTGCGCCGCTTCGTGCGCGAGGTCGTGACCAGCGAGGCCTACCAGCGCTCGGCCCTCCCGAACCGGAGCAACGCGCAGGACCTGCGCAACGCGAGCCACGCTCGCGTGCGCCGCCTGCGCGCGGAGGTCCTGCTGGACTCGATCGCGCAGGCCACGGGCGCCCCGAACAAGTTCGCCGGCCTGCCCCTGGGGGCTCGCGCGGTGCGGATCCCCGACGGCGCGACCAGCAACTACTTCCTGGACACCTTCGGGCGACCCCGCCGCGAGGGGGTGTGCACCTGCGACGTGCAGACGGAGCCCAACCTCGGTCAGGCCCTGCACCTCCTCAACGGGGACACCGTCACGGGCAAGATCCGCGCCGGTCAGAAGGTCAAGCGCTGGCTCGAGGGCAAGAAGACGCCCGCCTGGATCGTGGACGAGCTCTACCTGACCTGCCTGACCCGCGAGCCGACCGCGCAGGAGCGGGCCGCGATCGCCGCGCGGCTGAAGGACCACAAGAACCCCCAGGGCGTGCTCGAGGACGTGTTCTGGGCCCTGCTCAACTCGCGCGAGTTCCTGTTCAACCACTAGCGCAGGCCTCGTGCACGCAGGTCCGCGCGGGCGTCCCGCTGGGCACGGCGCTCCTACTCCAGCTGGCCGAGGACTCCCCGGGTGTCCTGGCTGACCTGCTGGGTGCCCTCGTAGAGCCACAGGGTCGGCAGGCGGCGGATCCCGAACTGCTTGGCGACGGGTGAGTTCCAGTTGCCGATATCGACGCGGACGAGGCGGACCTCAGGCAGCGCTTGGATCCGGGCCTCCAACTGAGGCCCGAGCTGCTTACAAGCCGGTCACCAATCCGCGGTGAACTCGACCACCGTGCGCTGGCCCTCGACGAGGTAGCTCGCGAGCTGGACCTCCTCGCCCGTCGAGACCGTCTGGATCTTGGGGCCGGCGTCCTGCGCCGCCGCGGGCTTGGCGTGCTCGCGGCGCGGGTCGCTCGACATCGAGACGAGCATCGCGCCGCAGATCAGCCCCGCGACGAGCAGCGCGGCGCCGACGCCGAGTTTCTCCTGGTTGGTCACGAGTCCACCTTCTCCTGAGCGAGGGAGCGTCGAGTCTAGCGAGCACGCGTTGACTTCGCAGACCGGGCTGGGTCATGCTCTCAAGGAGCTCGCCAAGCGCTTCCCCGAGTAGCCCGGGCTGCTGGTATCGCGCCGCGACCGCCGCGGGGAGCGCCCACGGCTACGCAGGTGTGATGCGCGCGTCTACAGGAAGTAGTCGCGTCGATCCTCGCTGTGCTCGAGCTGGTCGAGGCGCTCGGGGTGGTCGATCAAGCCCTCGATGTACCAGTTGACGTGGTTGTAGAGGCAGGTGACCTCGCGGCACTCGGTGCTGGCGTCGAAGGTCTCGATCAGCTTGAGGGTCGAGCGCTGCGACTCGAGCAGGTCCTCGGGGGTCGCGTAGCCGTGCTTCTCGCCGATCTCGGCCTGGGGCACGTGGCGATAGACGGGGCAGTTGAAGATCCCCAGCGGGCTGAGCACCTGGCGGAAGAACTGCATGTGGCAGTTCTTGGGCTGATCGGTGTAGTCCTTGTAGGAGCCGTTCTCGAGCACCTTGAGGTTGGTCGACTCGATGACCCGGAAGCCGTCGCCGCCCAGCTGCTTGGCCTCGTTCACCCGCTCGCGGATCTTGGCCATGATCGGGTCGACCTTCTGGTCGTCCTGCGTCAGCTCGACGATCTCGGCGTTGTTCCGCTCGGCCCGCGTCAGGAAGGGCTTGTAGCTGATGTAGTCGAAGCGGTTCTTCTTGGCGAGCGTGGCGGCCGCCAGGATCTCGTCCACGTTCTCGTGGATCTTGAAGTCGTTCGCCTCGCAGTCGTTCCAGACGATGATGAAGCTGAACCCGATGGTGAAGTTGGGGTTCTTCTCCTTGATCGCGGGGACCTGCTCACAGATCCACTCCAGCGTGACCTTGGCCTGCTTGGGCTTGTGCATCGCGCGGAAGGTGTCGTTGGTGCCCGAGTCGAGCGAGAGGCGGACCCAGTCCTCGGGCTCGAGGACGTCCGCCACCTCGAGGATCCGGTCCAGGCGGCTGCCGTTGGTCACCACGCCGATCTTGACGCCCATGGACTTGAGGTGGCGGACCACCTCGCCGAACTTCGGATAGACCGTCGGCTCGCCGCCGCCAATGATGATCACCGAGCGCAGACCCTTGCTCTGCATGTGGGTCAGCGAGTCGATCAGCTTGTCGTGGTCGTAGCGAATGTTCTTGTTCAGGATGTCGAAGTCGACGCAGTGGTCGCAGGCGTAGTTGCAGGCCGTGGTCACGTCGAGGTTGATCGAGAGGGGGGCCTGGTCCGGCATGGAGGAGTAGAGCTCCTCCATGGGCTTGCCCTCGTCGCGCGCCTTGCGCCACTCGACCTGCCAGCGGACGTAGTCCTTGAGGCGCTCGAGGATCCCGGGCTGGCGCAGCTTGGCCGCGAAGTCGTGGATCGGGCTGAGCTCGACTTGCTTCTGCTTGCCGGCGGTGGGGAGCTTCGTCATGAGGTCTCCTCTCCTGCGAGGGCGCCCGCGTGGCTCGAAGTGGCCTGCTGAGCTGCTCGCACGAGCTGATGCAACTGGGTCGCGTGGGCGACGAGCTCGTCGGTCCGGGTCGGCTCGCCGGCGCGGGCGCGGGTGAGGAAGTCCTCCCCCGCGTCCGCGAGCGGGTCGCCCACCAGGGCCGTCTCGTCGCCGTGCACCAAGCTTATCCGGTACTCCGGAAGTTCGATTCGTCGTTCCACGGCGGCCCCGTTGACGGCGTAGCCAGCGGGTCGCGGCGGACTGGGGCAGCGCTTCAGGCTCAAGCACACCGCGGCGGTGCCTGCGCGGTGCTCGTAGCCGCAGCGCACCGTCATGGAGTCGTCCGATCCTGAGGCACCTGCGTCCTCCACCTCGAGCTGGGACAGGCGACCAGGGCCCGCCAAGGCCCAGAGCATACTCAGGGGGTGTGACCCCGAGTCCAGCATGGCGGCGGCCCCCAGGCGGGTCGGTCCGAGGTGCATCTCGAAGCGCTCCAACGGCTTAGTGCGCACGCCCGGGTGGAGCTGGTCGAAGGCGGAGAGGGTGAAGGGCCACTGGGTGTTGAGGCTCAGCAGCCGGCCCGCCGCGTGGCTCTCCGCGCAGAGCGCCGCGACGACGCCGGCGTTGCGGGCGGCGCCCTGAGGATCGTCCTCGCTGCCCGCGCGCCACAGGAGCGGCTTCTCGCAGAACACGTGGCAGCCCCTCGCGAGCGCGGCGCGGACCTGGGCCTCGTGGGCTCCGATCGGCGAGCAGATCGCGACCAGGTCGACCTCCTCGGCGCCGAGCAGGTCCTCGAGGGAGGTGTATCCGCGCGCCTCGATGCCGTGGCGCTCGTGGAGGTTGGCTCGGGCCTCGGCGAGCGACTCGGGGCGAGTCCCTACGATCGCCACCACGTCGACGCCGCGGCGCGCGAGCTCGCGCGCCACGTACTCGCCGGTGCCCTGACGGACCCGGCGCGCGCCGACGACGGCCGCCTTCAAGCGCTCTCTCGCACGCGCTCCTCGCGCGCCTGGCTCGACTCCAGGTCCGGCGCCCACGCGCTCAGGCAGCGCTCGACGCCCTCGGCCAGGGAGAGGAAGTCCCGCGTGTAGCCCGCCGCGCGGAGCCCGCTGAGGTCGGCCTCGGTGAAGCTCTGGTAGCAGGGCTCGAGGCCCTCGGGGAAGGGGATGTACTGGATCTCGCCGCCGCCGAGCCGGGCCGCGATCAAGCGAGCCACCTCGTTGAAGCTGTGGCTGCGCCCGCTGCCGACGTTGAAGATCCCGCGCAAGGCAGGCTGCTCGGCGCAGTGCAGGTTGACCGCCACGACGTCGTCGACGTGGACGAAGTCCCGTCGCTGCTCGCCGTCCGCGAAGCCCTCGGCGCCTTCGAAGAGGCGCGCCACCCCCTCCCGCTCGAGCTGGAGGAAGATGTGACGGACCATGGAGGCCATCCGCCCCTTGAGCGCCTCCCGCGGCCCGTAGACGTTGAAGTAGCGCAGCCCGACCACGGTCCCTTCGAGCTCCTCCTCGCGGGCTCGGACGTATTGGTCGAAGAGCAGCTTGCTGTAGCCGTAGGCGTTGACCGGTCGCTCGTTGGCGGGGTCGACCCTAAAGCGCCCTTGCTTGCCGTAGATCGAGGCGCTCGACGCGTAGACGAAGGGGACTTGCTCGCGCTGCGCGTAGCGCAGCAGGCGCTTGCTGAAGGCGAAGTTGTTCTCGAGCAGGTAGCGCCCGTCGCTCGCCAGGGTGTCCGTGCACGCCCCCTGGTGGAGGATCGCCCGCAGGCGGGGCCGCTCGGACTCGAGCGCGTCGAAGAGCTCGCGCTTGTCGAGGTAGTCGGCGACCTGGCAATCCGCGAGGTTCTTGAACTTCTCGCCGCGGGTCAGGTCGTCGACGACCAGGATGTCGCGTTCGCCGCGCTCGTTGAGGGCTCGAACCAAGTGGCTGCCGACGAAGCCGGCGCCTCCGGTGACCATATACATGAGTGGGAACGCTCCTGACCGCTCTACGCTGCGCACTCGCGCCGCGGCCGCGCCGGCTGGAGGGTATCCGGCCCACCTTTAAACGCAAAGCGTCAAGCTCCGTCAGGAGTTAGGGCGGCGGCGGCTCGAGCCAGGCTGCCTGGGAGGAGCCCTCCCTTCCCCGAGCGGCTTCCCGGCCGCAGTGCGTTGCTATCCTTTTGATATCACTTGGCTTAGCGCGCTTGTTCGCTCTCGGGAGCGGCAGCGTCTTCTGGCTTCGCCTGCGAGCCGCCTTCCGCCGGGCTGGCCTCGCGCAGCTCTGGGAGGGCTGGCAGCACGACGCGAAAGCAGGGCCCGCCCAGCGCGCTCTCTTCGACGGTCAGATCTCCGCCGTGGGAGCGAACGACCTTCTGCGCGATCGCCATGCCGAGCCCGATCCCACCGCGCTTGGTCGTGAAGAAGGGGGTGAAGATGTGCTCGAGGTCCTCGGGCTTGATCGGGGGGCCGTCGTTCTCGATCGAGACCACGAAGGCCTCCCGCTCGGCGAGCAGCGAGCCGCCGGAGGTCTGCTCGCGCGCGCGGAGCATGGTCGGCTCCACCCGCAGGCGCAGGCGCCCAGCCCCCTGCAGCGCCTCGACCCCGTTCAAGCCAATGTTGAGCAGGGCTTGACGGAGTTGGTCCGGGTCCGCCTCGAGGTAGGCGGGCTCGACCTCCGACTCCACGACGAGGTCAGCCGCGTCCTCCCGCTGCTCGAGGAGCAGCGCCGTCTCCTCCACGAGCTCCCCGAGGTCGACGCGCCGCCGGAGCGGCGGTCGCATGCGCGCGAAGTCGAGGAACTGCTGCAGGATCCGGTCGAGTCGATCGGACTCGCGCAGCACGATCTCGGCCAGGCGCTTGTCCGTCGGGTCCTCGTAGGCGTGGTGGATCAGCTCCTGGATCGCGCCTCGAATCGAGCCGAGGGGGTTGCGGATCTCGTGCGCGATGCCGAGGGCCATGGCCTCCGTGTCGGCGAGGCGCGCCAGGCGGCGCTCGGTCTCCTCGAGCTGCTTGTGGAGCGAGAGGTCGTGGAAGATCCCGATCACGCCGCGCACGTTGCCCCGGTCGTCCCTCAGAACGGTGGTCCGTGCGTTGACCGAGATCTGGCCCCGCCCGCGCAGCTGCAGCTCGAGCTGCGCCTCGGCGTCTTCGCCTCGGCTCAGGAGCTCGAGGACCACCCGGTCCTCGCGGCGGCGCAGCACCTGCTCGAAGCGGTGCCCGCTGGGCTGGCGGAGGTGCTGCCAGTTGAGCAAGCGCCTCGCCTCGGCGTTGGCGAGCGCGATGTTGCCGCGACGATCGATCGCGACCAGGCCCTCGCCCATTTGCTCGAGGATCTCGTCGAACAGGATCCGCGAGTCACCGACGCGGTAGGGGAGGCGCCCGGCGAGGAAGGCGACGCCGTGGAAGGCCAAGCCCACGCCGATCAAGTTCGCGGTCACGCGCCCCCAGCGCAGGTCGACCGCCGCTCCGTAGAACTCGGGCGGCACGAAGGGGAGCGTGAAGGGCTGGCTCGAGTCGCCCCACGAGCCCGCGTTGGCGGCGGCCCAGTAGAGGATCGCCGTCAAGGCCAGGGTCAAGGTCGCCCCGGAGGCCACGAGCATGCCCGCCTTCTCCGAGATCAAGAGCACGGTGAACAGGATCGTGCCGAAGAAGAGGAGCGCGAAGCCGAGGTTGTAGATCCCGCCCGTCAGGTAGACGAGGGCGGATTCGAGCAAGAGGTCGATCACGACCGCGAAGTAGACCCAGCGCTCGATCACCTCCTCCCGCAGCTGCACGGCGAGCAGGTGCGCCGCGGTGAGGCCGACCGCGGCCACGAGCAAGCCGTAGGCGACCGGGAAGCGGCGCGGGTGGCCCTCCTCGTAGATCAGGAGGGTCACCAGGCAAGCCAAGGCCACCACGACCCGCACCAGCAAGAACCACTGGACCTGGTTGCGGTACTGGAGGTCGTGCGCCTCGAGGAAGGTCAGCCCCGCGTTGCCTGGCAACTGCACGACCACAGACTACGTCCTCGAAGCCCCCCGCGCGTCGTTCAGCCCCTCCGGAAACACCGATCCCCCCGCGAGCTCTTGGCTCCCAGGGGGATCAGCGCCGACGAGAGGGGGCTCTACTGCTGCAGGGCCTTCTGCATCTCGAAGATCGGCAGGAAGATCGCGAGCACCATGCCGCCCACGACCACACCCATGACGCAGATCATGATCGGCTCGATCAGCGAGGTGAGCTGCTCGACGGCGGTCTCGACCTGCTGGTCGTAGAACTCCGAGATCTTGAGCAGCAGGGCCTCGAGCGCACCCGACTTCTCACCGATCGCGATCATGCGCGTCACCATCGGCGGGAAGAGCTTGGGTTTGGCGGCCAGCGGCGAGGCCAGGGTGTCACCCTGCCGGACGCTCTCGGACGCCTCCATGACCAGCTCCTCGATCAGGACGTTGCCCGAGGTCGCGGCCACGATCTCGAGGGCACCAAGGATTGGCACACCCGAGGAGATGAGTGTCGAGAAGGTTCTCGCGAAGCGGGAGACCGCCACCTTCTTGAACAGCGGCCCGAAGACCGGCATGAACAGGAACAACCAGTGGAAGAATCTCTTCCCGACCGTGGACTTCGACCAGATCTTCAGGGCGAACACGATGCCGAAGGCTGCTGGGAACCAGATGAACCATTTGGTCACCATCCAGTCCGAGAGGGCCAGGAGCATCTTGGTCAGCCAGGGCAGGTCGACGCCCATGCTGTCGAAGATCTCCTTGAACTTCGGCACGATCACGAGCAGCAGGAAGAACACGATGCCGAAGATCATGCAGAGCGAAATGACCGGGTAAGTCATGGCGCTGACGATCTGGGCACGCAGCTTCGCGCTGGCCTCTTGATACTCCGCGAGACGAACGAGGATCTCGTCGATCTGACCCGAGACCTCGCCGGCGCGGACCATGTTGACGTAGATGTCCTCGAACACCCGCGGGTGCTGCGCCATGGCGCTCGAGAGGTCGGTTCCGCCGCGCACCTCGAGCACCACCTGCTCGAGCACGGCCTTGAACCCAGGGTTCTCCGCCTGCTCGGTGAGGATCTCGAGACACTCCAGCAGCGGGATACCGGCGCCGATCATGGTCGCGAGCTGCCGGGTGAAGATCACCATCTCCTGCAGCTTGACCTTGGCGTTCTTGGCGCTCGGCGCGCCCATGCTCATTAGGCCTCCGCCGCTCTTCTTGGCGGCGGCCGGTTGGTCAGCCATTGTGCTCTCCTGTCGCCCTATCTTGGCAGTCTATCTCGCTCATCGGACCTGCGCTCGGGCCTAGCGGCTCGGACGTCGCGCGCCCTTCTGGCCGGGGGTGTTGAGGCCCGCCGACTGGAAGGTGCGGATGAAGTCCTCAGGGTCCGTCGTCCGCTCGAAGGCGTCGTCGTAGCTGATGGTGCGCTTCTGAACCAGGTTGAACAGCGCCTGGTTCATGGTCTGCATGCCGTACTTACCGCCGGTCTGGATGATGCTGTAGATCTGGTGCGCCTTGTCGTCACGAATCAGCGCCTTGACCGCGCTGTTGGCGATCATGATCTCAGCCGCCAGGGCGCGGCCGCGGCCGTCGGCCCGCGGCAGCAGCTGCTGACAGAACACCGCCTGCAGGACGAAGCTGAGGACCGTGCGGATCTGCTGCTGCTGGTAAGCGGGGAACACGTCGACGATACGGTTGATCGTCTGCACGCAGTCCGAGGTGTGCAGGGTGCCGAACGTGAGGTGACCGGTCTCGGCCAGCGTCAGCGCCGCCTCGATCGTCTCCATGTCACGCATCTCACCGACGAGCACGACGTCGGGGTCCTGACGCAGCACGGCGCGCAGCGACTCCTTGAAGCCGTGGGTGTCACTGCCGATCTCGCGCTGGTTGACGAGGCAGGCCTTGTTCTTGTGCACGAACTCGATCGGGTCCTCGATCGTGATGATGTGCTCGTTCCGGCTGCGGTTGACGTAGTCGATCATCGACGCCAGCGAGGTCGACTTGCCCGAACCGGTCGCGCCGGTGACCAGCACCAGGCCCTTGGGGATCGAGGCGATCTGCGCGCAGAGGTCTTCGGGGAGGCCCAGCTCGCGGAAGGTCTTGATCTCGTAGGGGATGACTCGGAGCACCGCGCCGACCGCGCCGCGCTGCATGAACACGTTGGTGCGGAAGCGCCCCAGGCCGCCGATACCGAAGCTCATATCGAGCTCCAGGTCCTTCTCGAAGCGGGCGATCTGGGTGTTGTCCAGGATCGAGTAGATCAGCTTCTGAGTGGTCTCGGGGTCGAGCACTGCGTGCTCGGTCGAGATCAGCTTGCCGTCGATGCGGATCTTGGGCGGGGCGCCGGCCGTGATGTGGAGGTCGGAGCCGCCGCGCTCGACGAGCTGCTGGAGGAGTTCTTCAACGCTGATCATGGGTCGTGCACCTTGGGCGAGAGGGCTGCGGAGCTACTTGTACCTTCAACCCGCGCTGAGCGCCACCTACCCAAGCACCCGTCCTGGGAGGAACGCAGCCACAGCGGCTCCGCCCGCCAGGAAGGGCCCGAAGCGGAGGGTGGAGGTCATGCCCGCTCCCCGCTCGCGGCCTGGGAGCGCCCCGATCAACATCGAGCTCAGCCCAAGCGAAGCGCCGGCCAAAGAGCCGAGCAAGATCGTGGTCAAGGCGCCCTGCCAGCCCGTGAGGGCCCCGACCATGGCCATGAACTTGACGTCCCCCAGGCCGAGGGCTTCCCGTCCGACCAGACGCGAGCAGATCCGCCCAAAGACCCATAGGAAGCCGGCCCCGACGGCCGCGCCGAGCATGCCGCCCGCCAGCCCGCACAGGTGGGGATAGGTCGTCGGGCGCCGGAGGGAGAGGTCCACCACCCACTCCAGCGGGGCCAGGAGCGAAGCGGGCAGGCCCCACCAGGCCAGGGGAGACTCGAGCGCGAGGGTCGCCTGGGCGCTCCAGGCCGCCAGCTGGGGCAGGCGCGGACCGAGCAGGGCCGGGATCGCCGTGACCGCGATCAGGCCCAGGACGGTGCCTGGCAGGTCTATGGCGTCGGGGATCACCTCGAGGTCGTAGTCGATCAGCGCGCAGGCCAGGATCGCGCAGGCGAAGGTGGTGTGGACGGCGTAGATCGCCCAGGCTTCGGGCTGATCCCAGCGGCCGACGAGGTCGCGCCAGGCCAGGAACATGAAGGCCAGCGTGACGACGAGCTCTACGGACGGGTAGCGCGCGCTGATGGGCTGGGCGCAGCCCGCGCAGCGCCCGCGCAGGATCACCAGCCACGAGATGATGGGCAGGTTCTCGTACCAGCGGATCGCGTGGTGGCACTTGGGGCAGAACGAGCGACTGGGCGAGAACACGGAGAGGCAGCGCCGCGGGAGGCGGAAGATCACCACGTTCAGGAAGCTGCCGACGCAGGCGCCGAAGAAGCAGAGCCACACGAGCAAGAAGGGCTCGAGCTTCGTCCAGTGGACGTTCACCGGCGTAATCTACCTGCCGAGGGACCACACGTTCACTACGGCGCGCTGGCGGTTTCACGAAATCCGAAGTGGAGAAACGAGCCGGCGGAGCGGGTCGCCACGAAAGCGTATCGATCGTCGCGCCAGCACCACCCTAGGTTGTGGGTGCCCCTGATTCGGCTTAGGGTTCTGCCCTTCCATGGAGGCCCCATGAGCCGACTTCGCTGGGCAGGCCTGATCCTGCCTGGGCTGCTCTCCCTCTCGCTCGCCCACGCAGCGCCGGACGAACCAAAGCCCGCTCCCCCGACGCCGGAGGGGAAGAAGCCTGGCAAGAAGAAGCCTGGCAAGCAGAAGCCTGGCAAGCAGAAGCCTGGCAAGAAGAAGCCTGGAGCCAAGGCGCCTGGCAAGAAGCCGGCGGCCAAGAAGCCCGCTGCCGAGAAGAAGCCGGCCCAGAAGAAGGAGCACGAGCGCAAGGTCCGCCCCAGCCAGCCGACCTTGATCACCAACGCTCGGATTCCCGGGGCCCGCGGGACCGGCGTGGTGGTCCTCACCGGGGGCAAGATCGCCCAGCTCGCGCGCGCGATCCGCCGCGTGCCGAAGGGCTTCCAGGTGATCGACGCCAAGGGCGGGCGCGTCCTGCCGGGCCGGATCGACGCCTGGGCGTCGCTCGGCAACCCCGACCCGCGCGGGCAGGTGCTCGACGCCTTCGACCCCTACGACGAGGACGCGGTCCGCGAGGCCCTCGCCGGCGGCGTGACCACCGTGTTCCTCAACCCGATGCGCAACTCCGCCTCCTCGGGCGAGGGCGCGATCGTGAAGATGATCCCTGGCGCGAGCCGTGAGGAGTTCCTGGTGCGCGAGGGCGTGGCCCTGCACAGCGCGCTGGGCTTCTCGGGCGTCGGCGGAGGCGCGGTGCGCGACTACGACGCGCTGCGCGCGCAGCTGACGGCGGCCCAGCGCTACCAGGAGGTGTGGGCCGACTACGAGGAGGCCCTCGAGAAGTACGAGAAGGAGCTCAAGGCCTACGCCGCCAAGGTCGCCCCGAAGGGCAAGGGCGGGGCCAAGAAGGGCGCCAAGGGGAAGGCCCCCGCCAAGAAGGCGCCGACTCCCAAGCGGCCGACCCGGCCGACCCCCAAGCGGCCCACCCCCCAGCGACCGGGCGCCACCAAGCCGGGCGCGACCAAGCCGGGCGCCAAGAGCGCGGAGCCCAAGGCGCCCAAGCAGCCCAAGCGGCCCAAGACCGACCGGGCCCTCGAGCGCCTCGTCGCCGTGCTCGACCGCGAGCTGCCGCTGCGCGTCGAGGCCCATCGGGTCGAGGACATCGTCAACCTGCTCGAGCTGCAGCGCGAGTTCGAGTTCGAGCTGATCCTCGAGGGCGCGACCGAGGGGCACCGCCTGGCCGAGGTCCTCGCCAAGCGGGAGGTCCCGGTCGTCCTCGCCAACCAGCTCGTGAGCGGGATCGACAACGACCCCTCCCCCTTCCGCCGCGCGCCGGACCTCGCCGCGCGCCTCGAGGCCGCTGGCGTCGAGGTCGTGATCGGCAGCGACGGGTGGCAGCGCAGCGGCGCCTTGAACACGATCGCGGCGCTCCACGCCCAGGCTGGGCTCTCGCGCGCTGCGGCCGAGGCCGCCGTCACGACGCGGGCGGCTGAGCTGCTCGGCCTCGAGAAGCACGGCAAGATCGCCCCGGGATACGTGGCCGACATCGTGATCATGAGCCCCGCCAGCCTGGGCGCCGACCGCGTCGAGACCGTCCTGATCGACGGCCGAGTGGTCTTCCAAAGGAGCGCGCCATGAGCGTCCGCCTCAGCCCCGCCGCAGCGGCGCTGCTCTTCCCCTCGCTGGTCTTCCCCTCGCTGGTCTTCCTCTCCCTGGGGGCGCCCGCCGCCGCCCAGGACCTCGCGATCAAGGCCGGTCGGCTGGTGGTCGCCGCCGACCAGGCGCCGATCGAGGGCGGGACCGTCCTGATCCGCAAGGGCCGGGTCGCCGCGATCGGCACGGAGGTGGTCGTCCCCAAGGGCGTGACCCTCCACCAGCGGCCCCAGGCCTGGGTCGTGCCGGGCTTCGTCGACGCCCACGTAGCCTGGGGGCTGCGCGGCGACCTCGACGACCCCTCCGCCGCGATCCAGCCGGATATCGACCTCGCGCTGCGCGTCGAGCCCAGCCACCGCGACTACGCCGCCGCCCGCGCGTCGGGCGTCACGACCGGCCTGCTCGCCCCCGGCTTCAGCAACCTCTTCGGCGGCCTGGGCGCCACGCTCAAGTCGACCGGCAAGGTGTTCGGCGAGCGCGTCGCCAAGCTGACCCTCGGCAACAGCGCGCTCAGCTCGCGCCGGCCGCCTACCTCCCGCGCCGGCCTGATCGGGCTCCTGCGCCGGACCCTCGAGCGTGAGCACGACGGCGGCGAGGGCGCGGTGGCCGACTTCGCGCGCGGCTCGATCGTGGGGCTGGTCAGCGTGGACGGGGTCACGGACCTGCGCGAGATGCTCGAGCTCAAGGCGCGCTACGGGCTGCGCCTGCTCCTCCAGCTCCGCGGCGGCGTCCGCCCCGCCGAGCTCGCCGAGCTCGACCTGAGCGGCGTCTCGATCGCGCTCAGCCCGATGGGCGCCGAGAGCAGCCCGCTCCAGCGGCGGCAGGCCGCCTGGCTGGCGGCC
>MDTG01332833.1_pt1 | contig 23783 bp, 23 predicted proteins | sample 811421 | NCBI WGS metagenome assembly MDTG01 (sample SAMN05326645, study PRJNA326480) | marine metagenome | isolation source: seawater | place: Pacific Ocean: South East | collected 2011
AGGCTTTTCCTGGCTATCATTCAACAGCGGACTATGTTGGGTGGCGCTCCGACTTTACGGTTGCAGGCACAGCCAGTGAATTTCACACTGATTCCCCACTCACTTATTCAACACAATTTTTTTTTAAACAAAATTAAGGATTTGTAAAGCTAATTAATGGGTCAAAATGGGGAAATTACTCTTTACTGTTCAATCTATGAACGCTATATTCGTTCAAAAATTGAACAATGAAACAAAACGAAGACCACTTTGAAATATTAAGGAAGCTGCAAAAAAAACCAGAGGCTAGTCAAAGACAGCTAGCTAAGGAATTAGGGTTTAGTTTAGGCAAATTAAATTATTGTCTAAGAGCGTTGCAAGAAAAAGGTCATATTAAAATTAAAAGTTTTAAAAAGAATCCAAAAAAAATAAATTATCTTTACATCCTCACTCCTCAAGGGTTAGCGGAAAAAACAAAATTAACAATCAATTTCATGAAAAGAAAAATGAGAGAATATGATGAGCTCAAAAGGGAAATCGAATAATCATGTGGACGATAATTAAAATAGATAAAAAAAAATTTAACTTATTTAAAACCGAAATGATAAAAAAATTGGGTGAGGATTGTAAGTTTTATGCGCCAAAAATAAAGATTGATTCAATAAGAAATAATAGAAAAATTAAAAAAAGTTTCTTTTTGTTAGGCGATTATATTTTTTGCAATCATAAAAGATTTAATGAAAAAAATACTATTAATTATCTTAAGTCAATCGTAGGTTTAAAATATTTTATTAATAATTTTGTTTTAGCACAGAATGATATAAAAAATTTTATATCAAAATGTAAAGGGATGGAAAGTGATGATGGATTTATCAAAGAAACTATTTTTAAGATTTATTTAAATAAAAGTTATAAATTTATTTCCGGAGCGTTTTCTGGAACATTATTTGAGATTTTAGAGTTTAATAAAAAAGAAATAAATATTTTAATAGGTAACACAAAAGTTAAAATGAATAGGAATAGGGGATATTTTTTTAACCCTGCCTAATTAAAAAAAAATGAGATACTTGTAAAATTCGGATTTTACAAAGTGCGGAGCTTTGCTTAAATAATTCATGATTTCAAAATTCTTTAATATTTTCGAAGGAGAAGACTCATTAAAATTTAAAATAATCCTAGTTTTAAATTTTTTAACTTTTTTTCTTGAATTTATTTCAATTGTTTCAATCCCTATATTTGTGGGCCTTATATTTGATAGTTCAGCAAGTGTAGGAAAATTTGAAGAGTATAGAATTTTCTATTTTTCAAAATTAGACGATGAAAACTTAATTAAGTTATTTGGCATCATTATCGTCTCAATCTTTTTAATAAAAAATACTTTTTATTTCATTCTTGTTTATATCCAAGGAAAATTTGTTAAAAATATAAAAGTAAAAGTTTCAAAAAAACTTTTAAATTTTTATGTAAATTCTTCTTTTTCTTATCATACAAAAAAAAATCCGGCAGAATTAACTAGAAATTCAACAGAGACCATTGAGGGTTTGAGTACAGTAATTCTTCAAGGGATAAATTTATTTAAAGAAAGTCTTGCAGTAATAGTAATTTTTTCAATTCTATTTTTTGTTAATTCAATTGTGACTGCCTCAGTTACATTTATTTTTTCTTTATTTGGATATTTTTACCTAAAGAAAATTAGACCATCAATTAAAAAAAAATCTGAATTAAATGAAAAGCTTAAAATAAATTTAATACAAATGATCAATGAAAGTTTTGGTGCGATTAAAGATATAAAAATTCTTAATAAAGAAAACGAAATAGTCCAACATTATGATAAAAGTAGAAATAAATTGGAGGAGAATCTATTTTATTTTAACGTATTTGATAAAACACCCAAGCTTTTACTTGAGTCATTGGCTATTTTATTAATCACAATTTCTTCAATGGTTTTATTCAGTCTAAATAAAAATTTTTTAGAATTTATTCCAGTATTATCACTTATTGTTATAACCACCGTTAGATTTATACCAGCATTTAATTCTATTATAACTAGCTTGTTTTATCTACGAATTTATAAACCTTCAATAAACATTCTTTCTGAAGAATTGGAAAAAATTAAAAAATTTGAATTAAAAAAACCTGAAATTTTCACCGATAAGTTAGAGAATAAATTCAATACAGATTTAGATAAAAGTTTCATATCACTTAAAGACATTTCTTTCTCTTACAATGAACATAAAACAAATATTCTTGAGAATATAAATTTAACTATAGAGAAGGGCACTATTGTTGGGATTACAGGTGAAACTGGTTCAGGCAAAAGTACCCTATTTCATATTATGCTAGGTTTGCTACCCCCAAGTTCTGGAAACGTTCTATTTCAAAATGAAAATATTCATTCAAATATAGAAAAATGGAGGAAACAGATTGGCTATATAGCACAAAACATATATTTACTAGACAGCACGATAGAAAAAAATATTTCATTTGATTTTTTTGAAAAAAAAATTGATCAAGAAAGAATGGATTTCTCAATTAAAATGTCATGTTTAGATAAAAAAATTTTAGAACTTCCTAATGGCCTTCAAAGTAGAGTTGGAAACGATGGTGTCAGGCTATCTGGTGGAGAAAAACAAAGAATTGCCTTAGCAAGAGCGATATATAGAAACCCAAATATATTTTTTATGGATGAGTCAACAAGCGCATTAGATACTCAAACAGAACAAGCAATTATTAAAAATATTAAAGAAAACTTTTCACATAAAACAATTATCATGATAGCTCATAGAAAAACTACCATTAATGAATGTGATAAAATAATTAACTTAAAAAACGGAAATTTAAATCAATAATGAATATTCTTGTAACTGGAGCATGTGGATTTATTGGCTCCCACTTAATTGAAAAACTAGTAAAAAATGGACACAGAGTAAGTGCCTTTACTTTTTATAATGCTAGAGGCTCTCATGGATGGGTTGATAATATTGATAAACAAATCTTAAAAGAAATAGATATTATTTCTGGAGATATAAGAGATCATGACTTTTTAATAAATCATTCTAAAAAAAAAGATGCCATATTACATTTAGCTGCTTTGATTGGAATTCCTTATTCTTATAATGCTCCTAAGAGTTATTTAGACACAAATATCACAGGAACATATAATGTTTTAAATGCCGCAAAAGTTAATAATATTTCTAAAACCTTAATTACATCGACTAGTGAAGTTTATGGAACAGCCAAATCAATACCAATTAAAGAAAGCCATCAGTTAAGTGCCCAGTCTCCTTATGCTGCAAGTAAAACTGGCGCTGATCAGTTAGCTCTTTCATTTTATAAATCATTCAAGTTACCTGTAACAATTATTAGACCTTTTAATACTTTTGGTCCAAGGCAATCAACGCGGGCTATAATACCAACTATAATAACTCAAATTCTCCAAAATAATAAAAAAATTAAATTAGGAAATCTGTCTCCAACAAGAGATTTCACATTTGTTGAAGATACTGCTGATAGTTTTGTACAAGCCTTAAAATGTAAAAATATAGATGGAGAAATAATTAATGTTGGAAATAATTTTGAAATATCAATTAAAGAAATTGTTCAAATAATGAAAAGAGATTTTGATTTTGATTTTCAAGTAACACTAGATAAAAAAAGAGTGAGAGGAAAAAAAAGTGAAGTATTTAGATTAATTGCAGATAACACAAAAGCTAAGAAGTTATTAAAATGGAAACCAAAATATAACGGATTAAAGGGTTTTAAGCTTGCATTAGAAAAAACAATAAAGTGGTTTAAAAATCCTAAAAATTTAAAAGACTATAATTCTCAATCTTATTCAATATAAAAAAAGATGGAATAATGCAAAAAATTTCAGCCGAAGTGGTTTATACGTCAATTAAAAAATCAATAGGGAGGGGTCCACATCAATTACATGAACCGTCCTTTTCAAAAAAAGAAATAAATATTGTCAATGATACAATTAAAAAAAGTTATGTATCTAGCGCTGGAGTGTACGGAAAAGAATTCGAAAAAGAAATAAAAAAACTCACTAAAACTAACTATGTGTCTACAGTTATAAATGGTACCCAAGCATTATTTGTTTCATTGAAGGCTTTAGGAATCGGGAGAGATCATGAAGTTTTAGTCCCGGCGCTCACTTTTATTGGCACTGTTAATGCAATTTCATATACTGGGGCAGAACCTCATTTTGTTGACTCAAGAATCGAAGACTTTGGTATTGATTGCAATAAGTTAGAGATTTATCTTAAGAATATCTCTAAAATAAAAAAGAACAAATGTATTAATAAAAAAACTGGAAAAATAATAAGCGCAATAGTTCCAGTTCACATTTTTGGACATTCGTGTGATATCGAAAATATAATCAAAATATCAAAAAAATACAGATTCAAAATAATCGAGGACGCTGCTGAAGCTTTAGGAAGTTTTTATAAAAAAAAACATCTTGGAACATTTGGTGATGCTGGATGTTTTAGCTTCAACGGCAATAAGATAATTACTACTGGAGGCGGGGGAGCAATAATTACTAATAAAAAGAATTTAGCAAAAAAAATTAAACACTTAGTCAATATAGCCAAAGTAAGTCATAAGTGGGATTATATTCATGACGATATTGGCTATAATTTTAAAATGCCAAGCCTAAACGCAGCTCTAGGATTAGCTCAAATTAAAAGGTTAAAAAACTTTTTAAAAGCAAAAAGAAAACTATTTAAAGAATATTCTAAAAATTTTAAAAGCATAGAAGGAGCAAGTATTTTTAAGGAAAATAAATATTCTAAAAGCAACTATTGGCTTCAAACACTTATAATTGACAAAAACCACAAAAATTTAAAAAATAGAATATTAAATTACTGCCATAAAAAAAATTTTTATTTACGTCCTGTTTGGAAATTAATTTCAAGCCTGAAACCTTATCAATCTAAACAAAAAATGAATCTGTCTGGAGCAAAAGATATTGTTGATAGAGCAATCAATTTACCAAGTAGCCAAGATATTTTTTTAAAATAAATCATGAAAAAGAAAAATAGAACAATTATAATTGCTGAAGCTGGTGTAAACCATAACGGGAGTATCAGTTCAGCTTTAAAGCTGGTTGATATTGCAGCAAAGTCAAAAGCGGATTATGTGAAGTTTCAAACATATAATACAGAGGATTTGGTCCAAACTAAACTTGGGCTCGCTAAATACCAAAGGAAAAAAAAAATATCCTCTCAATATGCACTATTAAAAAAATATGAACTTAGTGAGTCTGATCATCTTAAGATAATTAAAAAATGTAAAGAGAAAAAGATTAAATTTTTATCAAGTCCTTTTGATCTTAAAAGTATTGATTTATTAAAAAAATTGAAACTTAAATTAATTAAAATTCCTTCGGGAGAAGTTACAAATGTTCCATACCTCAGAAAAATCGGATCATTGAAGAAAAAAATCATTTTGTCTACCGGTATGTCAGACTTTTTAGAGGTTAAAAAAGCTATTAAAATTTTAACAGCTTCAGGCACCAAAAAGAATAATATTACTATTTTACATTGTAGTACTGAATACCCAGCTAATTTAAAAAAACTTAACTTATTATCCATTCAGCACCTCAAAGAAAAGTTGAAAATAGATGTTGGTTATTCAGATCATAGTTTAGGCTTACAAGCGTCTTTAACAGCTGTAACGCTTGGAGCAAAAATTATAGAAAAACATTTTACTATTAATAAAAAATTAAGCGGCCCAGATCATAAGGCAAGCTTATCCCCAATAGAACTGACCAATCTTGTGAAAAGTATTCGTGAAGTTGAATTAAGTCTTGGAAAAAAATCAAAAAATCCTTCCTTAGAAGAAATGGAAAATTCAAAATTTATAAGAAAATTTATTGTAGCAAAAAAAAAAAATTTTAAAGGTGAAAAATTTTCTGAGAAAAATATAATTACCAAAAGAGCTTTAATAGGAATTCCTGCATCAAAATGGGATCAAATTATAGGGAAGAAATCCAAAAGAAATTATTTGTACAATGAAAATATTAAAAACTAAAAAAATATGTATAATTACTGGTTCAAGAGCAGAGTACGGTCTACTAAAAAATCTTTTGCATTTGACTGATAAAGAAAAAAAATTAAATTTACAACTAATTGTAACTGGTTCTCATCTATCAAAAAAACATGGTTTGACAGTTAAAAATATCTTGAAAGATGGATTCAAAATTAAAAATAAGATCAATTTGAATTTAAACAATGATGACACGATATCTTTAGCTGCTTCTATGTCGCTTGGATTATTAAAATTTGTAAAAGTATTTGAAAAAAATAAGCCTGATCTTATAGTTCTTTTAGGAGACAGATATGAAATTTTTATTGCTAGCGCAGCCGCCACATTATCAAGAGTGCCAATAGCACACATTCACGGAGGAGAAATTACTAAATCTTTATTAGATGAAGCTTTTAGACATTCGATATCAAAAATGTCCCATTTGCATTTTACGGCAACAAAAGAGTACAGAAAAAGAGTAATACAAATGGGTGAAAATCCTAAAAATGTTTTTTGTGTTGGAGGTCTAGGAGTGGATAATATAAAAACGACAAAACTTTACACAAAATCAATTTTAGAAAAAAAACTAAAATTAAAATTTTGTAGAAAAATTGTACTCGCAACTTATCATCCTGAAACACTAAAAAAAAAATCATCTAAAACAAATTTAAAAAACCTATTTAGTGCCTTAAGAGCAATGAAAGATACCACTGTTATTTTCACAATGCCAAACTCAGATTTAGAGTCCATGGAAGTTTATAATCTGATCTCAAGATTCATAAATAATAAAAAAAATTTTTACCTTTTTAAATCTCTAGGTCAAAAAAAATACTACTCTTGCTGTAAATATTCAGATTTCATGATAGGAAATTCATCGAGTGGCTTATTAGAAATGCCCTCATTTAGAAAATTTACAATAAATATTGGAGAAAGGCAATCAGGTCGAATTAAAGCAGATACAGTTATAGACTGCAGCCCTAGTACAAGAAATATTGCCAATGCTATAAAGTTTTGCCTTAATTTAAAAAATAAAAAAAAAATTAAAAAGGCAGTAAATCCATATGGTACAGGTGGAGCTTCGAAAAAAATTATTAAAATTTTAAAGAATAGAAATTTGAATAATATTATTATAAAAAATTTTTTTGATATAAGGTTTTAATGAGAATATTATTTATTGGTACAGTGTTGTTTTCTAAGAATATTTTGGAGGAAGTGATTAAATCTAAAAATAATATTATTGGAGTGATTGGAAAAAAGAGAAATTCATTCAATTCAGATTATTATGATTTAGTAAAGTATGCGAGTAAACGCAAACTAGACGCAATTTATTCAGACAATATCAACTCACAAAAAATTATTAGATGGGTAAAAGAAAGAAGACCAGATATAATCTTTTGCATTGGTTGGAATAACCTACTAAAAAAAAATTTTTTAAATTTAGCAAGCAAAGGCGTTATCGGTTATCATCCAAGTAACTTGCCTCAAAATAGAGGAAGACATCCAATTATTTGGAGCCTTGCTTTAGGTTTAAAAAAAATTGGCTCAAGTTTTTTTTTTATGGATAGTAATGCAGACTCTGGAAATATAATTTCACAAAAAAAACTCAATATAAAAAAAAATGATGACGCTGGAACAGTATACAAAAATTTGATTAATTTAGGGAAAAAACAAATCAAAATAATTTTAAAACAAATCGGTAAAAATAAAATAAAATCTTTTAGTCAAAAAAATTCTAAAAGTAATTTTTGGAGAAAAAGATCTGAGGTTGACGGCAAAATTGATTGGCGAATGGATGCGGAGAATATTAATAATCTAGTAAAAGCATTAACCAAACCTTATCCAGGTGCACATTTTGTTTTTAAGGAGAAAAAAATTATTATATGGAAGTCTCAAGTGATAAACTTTAAAAAAAAAAATTTTGAACCAGGAAAAATTATAAATTCAAAAAAGAATATTTTAGTTAAATGTGGGAATAAAGCTTTAAAACTTATTAATTTTTATCCTAGAATTAACTTGAAAAAAATCAAATATTTATAATGAAATCGTTAATTATTTCCCCACACCCTGATGATGAAGTTTTAGGCGCTGGCGGGACCTTATTTAAAAGAAAAAAAAGTAAAAAAAACAATCAAATTTATTGGGTGATAGTAACAAAACTCCAAACAAATACATCAAAAAAAGTTCAACAGAGAAGAAATAAAGAAATTGAAAAAATTTCTAAATTATTTGGTTTTAAAAAAACATTTCAATTGGATTTTGTAGCCACAGAGTTAGATAGCACTTCGAAAAAGAAACTTATTAAAGAATTTTCGAACATATTTTATAAAGTGAAACCCACAGAATTATTCGTACCACATTTTTCTGATGTTCATTCTGATCATAAAATAGTTTCTGAAGTAATATCTACTTGTACTAAAAATTTTAGATTTGCTTTTATCAAAAAAATACTAGCCTACGAAGTTATTTCAGAAACTGATTATAACCTAAATAGAAAAAAATTATTCTTTCCAAATCATTATGAAGATATAACTGATTTTTTACAAAAAAAAAAAGATGCGATGAAAATTTATAAATCTGAAATTAAAAGCTTCCCTTTTCCAAGGAGCTTAAAAACTATTGAAGCATTGGCAAGAATAAGGGGTTCTCAAATTGGAAAAAAAGCAGCGGAATGTTTTGAAATATTGAGACAAATAAATTAATGATCTATCTAGGTATACACGCTGGACATAATGCAAGTGCAGCTTTGATGATAAGCGGTAAAGTAATTATTGCTGTGCAAGAGGAAAGATTTACTAATTTAAAAAATTTTTATGGATACCCTGCAAAATCTATAGAGTATTGCATTAAATACATTAAAGAAAACAATTTGATAATTGATGTTGCTGCTTTTGCTACGATAAATGATTATCTATTTTTTTCAAAATATAGGTTTAATAATTATTTTAAAATTTCAGATTTTCATAAATTTTATTCTGTATCTCTTAACAAAAATAAAGCTATTTCCGTAGTAAAAGGCCACAAAGAGTCTAAAAAACATAAAGGCTTTTATTTGCCTTATGATAAAATAAAAAAAAAGATTATTTTAATCCAAAAATAAGAAAAAAATTATTTTTAGCTCAATTAAATAAACAAGGGAAAAAATATATTAAAAAAATTACTTTTTTGGATCATCATACATGCCACGCTTACTATTCATATTTTAGTGCAAAAAAAAGAAAAGATAATAGCTGCATTGTTTCTGTTGACTCCTTTGGTGACGGAGCAAATCAAACAATTTGGATAGCTAAAAAAAATAAATTAAAATTAGTAGCAAAAAGTGACCAATTTGAAGTTGCTAGAATATATAAGTTTATTACTTTAATTTTAAATATGAAACCAGAAGAACATGAATTTAAAGTTATGGGTTTATCAGCATATTCCAAAAAAAAATTTATCCTAAATGTGTATGAAAAAGTTTTTAAAAATATTCAGAAATTTAATGGACTTAAAATTATTCACGATAAAAGACCTAAAGATTTATATAACTACTTAAAAGAGACTACAAATAGTTATAGGTTTGATAATATCGCAGGCGGCTTACAATATTTTGTTGAAAAATTAATGCAGGAACTTCTATCAAGAATTTACAAAAAATATAAAGTAAAAAATTTTTATTTCTCTGGCGGCGTATCTATGAATGTAAAAATGTATAATGACCTTGGAAAACTTAAATTTGTTGATTATCTTTATTCTCCTGCTTCTGGAAGCGATGAAAGTATCTCTATCGGTGCGTGTTATTATCTCTCAAAAAATATTAGGACCTACCCAATACAGAATATTTATCTAGGAAAAAATTTAACTAATAAAAATGTTGAAATAAACTTAGAAACTTTAAAGGAAAAATTTTCAAATAAAAAATATTTAATTTTTAAAAATTTTAATCACAAAAAATTAGCCTCACTTCTAGCAAATAATCAGGTTGTGGCTGTCGCACGAGAAAGGGAAGAATTTGGAGCTAGAGCCTTAGGCAATAGAAGTATAATAGCTAATCCTTCAAATTATAACGTTGTGCAAAAAATTAATGAAAGTATTAAAAATAGAGATTTCTGGATGCCTTTTGCTCTTACTATTTTAAAAGATAAACATAAAGATTATATTGAAAATAAAAAAAATTTTGAATGTGACTATATGACTATGTCGTTTGATACAAAAAAAAACAACTATCATAAAATTAAAGCTGGTTGCCATCCATATGATAAGACAGTGAGACCTCAAATTTTAGATAATGATTCTAATTCAAAATATTATTCAATAATTAAAAATTTTTTTAAAAAAACTGGAATTCCTGCCTTATTAAATACTAGTTTAAATCTTCACGGAAATCCAATGGCGTCAAGTCTAGATAACGTAATTTTTACTTTTAAAAACTCTGACTTGAAGTACTTATATTTAAATGATAATTACCTAATAAAAAAAATAAAATCATCTTATGAAAAAGCCGCTTAAAATTTATCTCTGCGATTTAACTTATGATACAATAATTTTTGTATCCGATACAATACCAATCAATATTGGTTTCATATCAAGTTTTTTGAAAAAAAATTTAGGAGAAAGGGTTTCAATTGAACTTTTCAAATATCCAAATGATTTATTAAAAAAAATAAAAGATGATCCTCCTGATATTTTAGGTTTAAGTAACTATTCTTGGAATAGTAATTTGTCTGAATATTATGCAAAATTAACTAAACAATTAAATCCAAATTGCGTTACACTTCAGGGAGGGACAAATTTTCCACATACAGGTGAAGAGCAAAAAAAATTTTTACTCAACAGACCAAATACTGATTTATATGTTTTATTCGAAGGAGAAAGATCTACTTTGAAAGTTGTTGAAAGGTATTTAGATAAACAAAATAATCTTAAATCTTTTTTTGATGAACCACTAGACGGTTGTACATTCATCCATCCAGATACTAGAAAAACAAAAAACCCAAAATTAGTCACTGGTAAGTATTTGGAAAGAATTAAAGATTTAGATGAAATTCCTTCACCTTATTTAAATGGAACATTAGATAAATTTTTTGATGGTAAATTAACTCCCTTTATAGAAACTAATAGAGGATGTCCTTTCACTTGCTCTTTTTGCCATACTGGATCTAACTACTATCATAAGTTAAATAAATTTTCTCAAGAAAGAGTTCAGGATGAGATAGAATATATAGGTAAAAGATGTAAGAAACTTGGTATAGCAAATCTCCACATGGCAGATGTAAATTTTGGAATGTATCCTCAAGACAAATTAGTTTGCGAGTATCTCCTTGAAAGCAAAAAAAAATATAATTGGCCGCTTCAAATTATGGCTACAACCGGAAAAAATAGTAAAAAAAGAGTAATGGAGATTACAAGTGTTTTAGGAAATATGTTTTCAGTTAATATGTCGTTGCAATCAATGAGTGAGACAGTGCTTTCTAATATTAAACGCGCGAATATTCGGCACGAGGATATGATTGCAGTAAATAATCATTTGAGGCAAGCAGGTAGATCAACCAAAGCTGAACTAATTTTACCTTTACCAGGAGAAACTAAAGCTTCATTTATTGAGGGATTAAATAAAGTTCTTGATTCTAGCGCATCATCTATAACAATTTATACCTTAATGATGTTAGAAGGAACTGAATTTAAAAACCCAGCATTTAGAGAAAAACATCAGTACCAAACTAAGTATAGAATTATCCCTTTAAATTTTGGTGAATACAACGGTGAAAAGATTTTTGATTTTGAGGAAGTTGGTATTGGTACTAAAGATTTAAGTTTCGAAGATTACTTGTCGCTACGCTCTATAGCTTTAATGGTAGAAGCACTTTACAATGGAAAGCCGTATAACGAGTTTTTTCAATATGCAAAAGAAAACGATATTCAATTTGCTGATTTTTTAAATTTTCTTCATCAAAATATTGATAAAAGTCCAATAGTGGTAAAAAAAATATTAGAAGAGTTTGTTTACGAGACTAAAAACGAGCTTTGGGATAACGAAGATGATTTAATTAATTTTTATAAAAAAAATGAAAATTATCAAAAATTAATTGATGGAAAAGTAGGAGGTAATTTAATATATAAATATAAGTCAAAAAGTCTGACAGAGGCTAAATTTGGATGGATAGAATTTATTGCAGATCAATTATTTGAAATGATAAAAATTAAAAAGAACAGTATTGATGTTAATTTAGTAAGGAAAGAAATAAAAGAATTGAAACTATTTATTCAGTTTAAGTTAGAAAATCTGCTAGAGTCAAAAGATAACATAGATATGAGTAAATTTGATTTTGAACACGATATTTTAAAATGGATTGATTGCAACGGATCTAAAAAGTTCTCAGAGGGTAAATTAAAATCAAAGAAAACTTATTATTTTGAATATACGCAAGAGCAAATAATCAATAGAAAAGATTACTTTGCTAGATATGGTAAAGATATTAATGCTCTATCTAAAATCGTTACTAGAATAAGTAATCTAGAAGATCAATTCAGAAAAGTAAGGACTTCAGAAGGAAAAAAATTTAGAGATATTTATGGAAAAACTTCTGAACAATTTACTAAATATGCAATTTCAAATTAAAAATGAGAATTAATAAAACAAAAAGTTTTGGTTCGCTTTTAGAAGGTGTAAAAACGACTAAAGTTAAAAAACATAATGTAACCTCCGCTATTTTTCCGGTTATAATTACAAAATATAACGACTTAAATATTGTATTTTTTAATTATTGGAGAAATAAAAATAAAATTAATGAAAAAAATTTAAGAGTTTTTACTAAGATTTATGATACTAATGGAAACTTAATTTGTCATCACGGTGAAAAAATTTTTAAATATCATAATCAAATATCAATAAAAAAAATATTAAAAATATACAAAAGTAATATTAAAGATTTTGTTGGCTCAGTAAATATTGAAATATTATCTTTGGAGGCGATAAGTTTTCCTTTTCCAGCAATTACAGCAATTTACAATTCAAAAAAATTTTATAGCTCAATACATAGCGCCGGTAGATTGAAAAATAGTGTGGAAACCCAGGAGATCATGTACACTGAAGAGAGTAATTGGACATGTAAATTTGAAAACTCAGTCACACCATTTTTTCATTATTTTGTTGGAAACCAAACACCTTACCAAAAGTATATTACTGTAAAAGTAGTTGATGAAAAAAATAAGATTAAAGCTAAAAAAAAAGTTAGTATTGATAATATAAACCCCTTTGGATCAAAAATATTTTTCTTGAATGAAATTTTCAGTAAAAATAATTTTAAAAATTCTGATTTTGTTACTGTTCAGGTTGAACATAATTCAGTTTTTCCAAGGATGATTGTTGGAAATTACCATAAAAAAAATAATTTTTACGAAGCCACACATACTTCTCCAATAGTTAAAAAAAATTACTATATAAAAAACAATAAGCAACCATACATGTCCAGAATACCATTGTGCAAAAATAAAGACTTAGATTTAAAACTAAAAATCTTCCCGACTACATCAGATGGAAAGTTTAAAGCCGAGACTTTTGTTAAAAAATTGAATGACGATTGTCTAAGAAAAACTGGTGAGACTTATAATTTTACAAAAACAAATCTAGCTACAGTGAATGCTTTTGAACTTAATGACGATGAGGAGCTAAAGAGTTTAAAATTTAAAGGAAATAAAGTTCCCGATAGATTTTATACCTGCAATCTTTATAAAGTAAAAAATGTAAAAAGTGATTATAGTTTGGATATTGCAGAAACATCGTATGCTTCTTACTATCCAAAAAAATTTACTCATTGGGGTCACGGTTACATAGGTGAGGGATATGATACGGTCATAATGATAACTAACGATGATTGTGAAATTGTAAATCCTAAATCGATAAATGGAGTTCTTAATATTTACTCAAATAATTTTAAACAAAAAATTAAAGTTCAAATTAAAGGCAGTTCTTTACTGTCTTTAAATTTATCAAAAATAGAAGCTTTACGGAAATTGAGAAAAAAAAATCAAAACTTTATTAGTTGGGAATTAAAATTAAAGTCACCTGGTTGTGAAACAAAATGGATAAGTTACAGAAAAAAAGATGGATCTATTTTTGGCGACCATGGTTTTTAAGCTTCTGTATTAAATAAAAATTTACCTTAAATTGAAAAAAAAGATAATTCATATCTTTCAAAACAGATTTACTATTTATGATTTAAAAAATCGTGAATATATAGATTTAGAAAAAAGATTTAAAATTAAATTTATTATCCATGATTTGGCAGAGATTTATTTTCCTAAATTCAAATTTTATGCAAAAAGTTTCAAAGGCTCAAAAAAATTTAAATCATTAAATGTCTGGAAAAAAAAAATCAGTCAATATTCAAAAAAAAAAAACGTAGTTGTTATTAATGAGTTAGGTTTTAACAGCTTTAAATCATTTTTAATTAATTTATTTTTACAAAAAACTAATTTACCAATCATATTTGATTGCAATATAGGCGTAGTTGACAGATCTGACTTTGATAGGTCTTTTGATTTGAAAAAAACTAAATTGCGAATTTTAAATATATTAAAAAACCCATTTAGATTACTTATTTTTATACAAAGTTATTTTGTAAAATTTCTAAATTATTATGTTAAATTTAATAAGGTTATAGTTTTATCAGCAGGAAAACATGTAAGTATACCATTTAGATACGAATATAAAAAAGCTTTAAAAGTTCATTCAAGAGACTATTCAAATTATCTAAATTTAAGAAAAAAAATTAAATTTAAAAAAAAGAAGCCAATAGTTTTTTTTGATGCACCATATCCATATTTCCCTGGTGATTATAATTTACTATATGGAACAAAGCATAAAATAAATCTTGAAAAATGGTACAACGACCACGATAAATTTTTTCAAAAATTAGAGGACAATTTTTCTACTAAAGTTATTATAGTTCCGCATCCTAAAGCAAAGGGTTTAAAAGTTCCATTTTATAAAAAAAGAATTATAGATCAAAAAATTGATGCATCTGCAAAATTAACTCCCAATGCTCTTTTTGTGATTTCTGGGGTATTCGTAAGCACAGCAATTTCATTCGCAGTAGCCTCGTCAAAGCCAATATTATTTATTTTTTCAGATCAAGATAAATTATTTCATAAACGTGAAGTCATTTTTCAAAAAGAATCATCAAAATTATTAGGTAGTGCAACAATTGATATAAATAAATTTGAAAGAAAAATAATTTCAAAAAATTTAAAAATTGATAAAATAAAATATAATAATTATAAATACAGATATTTAACTTCCAAAAATTTGCCTGCTAAGCCTAATCATTTTATTCTCAAACAAATATTAGAAAAATTATAAGATTAAAAATAAAATTGAAAATGAAAAAACCTATTAGAATAATTCCAATTTTAGATATAAAAAATGGTTTACTTATAAAAGGAATTAATTTTGAAGGTCTAAGAGTTCTAGGGCATGCAAAAGATTTTGCAAAGCTTTACTATTCACAAGGTGCAGACGAAATACTTTATCAAGATAGTGTAGCTACCCTTTATGGGACAAACAATCTAATAAAATTTGTAAGCGAGTCAGCAAAAAATGTTTTTGTTCCTTTATCTGTAGGAGGCGGAATTCGTAGCATCAATGATGCTTCTCAAATGCTTAAAGCTGGAGCAGATAAGATTATTGTAAATTCAGCCGTTATCGACAATATAAGTTTTTTAAAAAATGCATCAAAAATATTTGGCTCATCAAATATTACTGTAATAATTCAAGCAGTTAAAGTAGGAAAAAAATATTTCATATGTAAGTCAAACGGTAGAGACTTGGTTAAAATGGACCCTATAACTTGGGCTAAGAAGGTTGAAGATTTTGGAGCTGGAGAAATAGTCATCACATCAGTGAACAATGAAGGATTGAAAAAAGGATTTGATATTTCTTTGACTAAAAAGATTGTTGAAAAGGTTTCTATTCCAGTAATTGCTCATGGAGGCGCAGGAAATTTTAAACAAATTTACGATGTAATAAGATATGCAAAAGTCAGTGGTGTAGGATTAGCATCAATTCTTCATTATGAGGCAATAAAATTTTTACCTAAATTCAAAACAAAAATAGGCAACACAACATTCATAGAGAGCATTAAAAAGTCATCAAATCAAAATAACACAATAAAAGAAATTAAAAATTATCTCAAAAAAAGAAATATTGAAATTAGATATGAAAAATAGAAAATTAACTACTGGTATTATTGATTTAAATTTTAATAACTTATTAAGTATCTATAAAGCTTGCATGAAAGCTGGATTGAAGACTTCTATAATTTCAAAAAAACAAAAAACTTTTAACTATGATTTTGTCATAATTCCAGGAGTTGGTACATTTAAATCAGGCATGGAGGTACTTAGAAAAAATAAATATGATGAAAAATTATTCAACTACCTTATTAAACCAAATTCTTTTATTTATGGTATATGTCTTGGCATGCAACTTCTTTTTGAAAATAGTTATGAATTCGGCCAGACAAAAGGTCTTGGGTTAATCAAAGGACAAATTCTTGAATTAAATAAGAAAAATAAAAAATTAAAAACTAACACAGGATGGAGTAAAACAAAATTTCTGAGCTACAATCGATTAGGTTTTGAAAAGTTTAATAATAAACATTTTTATTTTGTTCATTCGTATTATGCTAAACCAAAAAACGATAATGAGACTTTAGCAAAGACATTTCACGGAAATTTTTCATTCGCCTCAGCAGTTAAAAAAGACAATATACTAGGAACTCAATTTCATCCCGAAAAAAGTGGAAATTTAGGAATTGAGTTTTTGAAAAATCTAAAAAAATTAAAAATTTAAATGAAATTAAAAACTTTATACGGGTTACCTAGAAAAGTAGTTTTTTGCAAGAAAAGTCTAATTTCAAATCAAGCACCTCAATCCACTCAAGAGTTTAAACATACAGTAAAAAGTAAAAAATCCACTTTATACATTGACAAAAATGGGATCTCAGATCCATGGAAGTATTCAAGAATTAAAAAAAAAATTAATTACAAACAAAGAGAAAAACAACTACTTAAACTTCTTGAAAAGCATAGAGGTAAAGGAGAGTTTGATTGTGTAGTTCCAGGTAGTGGTGGAAAGGACAGTTGTTACGCAGCACATGTTTTGAAGTATAAATATGGAATGAACCCTTTGCTAGTTACTTGGTCACCAAATTTATATACAGATTATGGTTACCAAAATTTTAAAAACTGGATTAAATCGGGTCCATTCAAATGCATTTCATCAAAAAGAAATGAAAAATTATTAAAAACTCTCACAAAACTTTCTATAGAGAATTTAATGCATCCTTTTCAAACATTTATTTTAGGCCAAAAAGCATTTCCACCTAAAATTGCTGAGAAACTTAAAATTCCACTTGTTTTTTACGGTGAGAATGAAGCCGAACATCTAAATCCATTGTCAGACAACAGAAGTTCTCTTAGAAGTAAATCATTTCATCAATATAAAAACTTGTCCGAAATTAGATTAGGAGGAGTCAAACTAAGCGAGCTTATAAGAGATTATAAATTTAAATTAAAAGACTTTGAACCTTTTTTACCCTTAAGAGCTGAAAAATTAGATAAGTTTCCATTAGAGGTTCATTACTTAGGATATTATCTCAAATGGATACCACAAGAAACCTTTTATTATGCAGTAGAGAACTGTAACTTCAGGCCAAGGCCATTTAGAACAGAGGGCACTTATAGCAAATATAATAGTATAGACGATAAGCTTGATGATTTACATTACTATACAACATTTATAAAGTTTGGAGTGGGCAGAACTACTTATGAAGTTTCTCAAGAATTGCGAAATGAACATTTAACTATAGAGGAAGGAAAAAAACTTATTAAAAAATATGACGGGGAATTTCCTAGACACTATTTTTCAGAAATAATGAAATATTACAGTATAAGAGAAGATCATTTTATTAGGCTTTGTGATAAATTTAGATCACCTCATTTGTGGAAAAAAATTGGCAAGAAATGGCATTTAAGACATACTGTAAATAGAGATGGCACAGATGATTAAAAAAAGTTTAAAAAAATATCTAATAGACTACAATGCTAAGACAATAGATGCATTAAAAAGAATAAATAAATTAGGCGGAAGATCGCTTATAGTAGTTTCTAAGAAAAAATTATTCAAAGGTATTTTAAGTTTTGCTGATTTAAGAAAAGCGATACTCAATCAAAATATTACTAATGAGAAAATAAGTAGAATTTATAACAAAAAACCTAGGTTTGTATATTTTGATGAATTGCAAAATAAAATGGAAAAAATATCTTTAACAATTAAAAAATTAAATATAATTCCAGTAGTAGAAAGAAAAACCGGAAATATTGTTGATTTAATTGAATTTGATAAATTAAACTTATTAAATTTAAAAAAAAAAAACAAAAAATTAAACACCAGTGTTGTAATAATGGCAGGAGGAAAGGGAACAAGACTATTACCTTACACCTCAGTTCTTCCAAAACCTCTTTTACCTATTAATCAAAAACCTACTATAAGTCATATAATAAATAAATTTCAGAGTTATAATGTTAAAGATTTTTATGTGACATTAAATTATAAATCTGAAATATTAAAAACATACTTAAAAGATCTTAAAAGAATTAATCCCATCAAAACTATTGAGGAAAAAAAACCATTAGGAACTGCAGGAAGTTTGATTTTGATTAAAAATAAAATAAAAAATGATTTTTTTTTAACAAACTGTGACACTATTATTCATGAAAACTATTCTGGTATTTATAACCAGCATAAAACTCAAAAAAATGATGTAACAATAGTTGCAGCTAAAAGAAAATTTAAAATTCCTTACGGAATTTGCGAAATTAATAAAAATGAATTCAAGATGAAAGAAAAACCAGAATTAAAATATTACGTTAACACGGGGTTTTATATAATCTCAAAAAGTTGTTTGAACATACTAAGAAAAGTTGAATATTTAGATTTTAATGACTTTTTGATAAAATGTAAAAAGAATAAAAAAAAAATTGGAATAATTAAGATTAATGAAAAGAATTGGGTAGACGTAGGACAAATGAAAGATTACAAAAATAACTTCAATAAGAATATTTGATAATTGAAAAAAAAAGCTATTATATTTGGATCTGGATCAATTAGTTCAAGGCACGTGCGATTATTACGTAAACTAAAAATTTCAAAAATTCTTATCTTTTCAAAAAGGTCAAACAATAAGTTAAATTTTACAAGTAAAATTTCTGATTTAGTAAACTTTAAGCCTGATTATATTTTAGTTTGTTCAGAAACTTTTAAGCATTATCAACATTTGAAAATAATAGATAAAAAATTTAGAAAAAAACATGTGTTAGTCGAAAAACCACTATTTGATAAACCTATTAAAATTAATTTAAAAAATAATAGTTATTTTGTTGGGTATAACTTAAGGTTTCATCCTGTTATAAAATTTTTAAAGAAAAAAATAAAAAAAAATGATATTTTTTCAGTATCAGTAATTTGCAATTCATTTCTACCAAATTGGAGGAAAAATATAGATTATTTTAAATCTTATTCTTCCTCTAAAACTAGGGGCGGGGGTGTACTTTTAGATTTAAGTCATGAAATTGATTACTTACAATGGCTAATAGGAGATATAGATAAAATAGAATATAAAAAAATTAAAAAAATATCTAATTTGAAAATCAGTTCCGAAGATAATGCTCAAGTAATTGGAAAGATTAAGCACATAAATTTTAAATTAAATTTAACTTATTTTTCGAGATACCAAGAGAGACGGATCATAATTGATGGAAAAAACGAAACTATTGTAGGAGATTTGATAAATTATAATGTTAGCATATTTTCTAATAATAGCTTTAAAAAAATTAATTTTAAGAAGAGTAAAGATAAAACTTATATTGATCAACATTTAGCTATTTTAAAAAAACAAACAAAAAATGTTTGTAATTTAAATAGTGCTCAAAAAACATTAAAATTTATAAAAGAATTAAAATAATAGTATGAATATAATTGGAGCAGTGTTTGCCCGTGGTAAATCTAAAGGTTTAAAAAACAAAAATCTTTTAAAATTTAAAAATAAATCTTTGGTTGGACATGCAGTCACTCAGGCCTATTCAGTAAAACATATTAAAAAAGTATATATCTCTTCTGACAGTAAAAAAATTATTAACGAGGCAAAAAAATATAAAGCGATTATTCCCTTTGTTAGACCAAAATCTTTATCATTAGATACCTCACCGCATATTAAGGTTTGGAGACACTTTGTTAAGTTTTTAAAATTAAAGAAAATCAATGCTGATTTAATCGTTGATATACCAACTACTTCACCATTAAGGAATATTTCAGATATAACAAAATGTATAAATTTAGCAGTAAAAAAAAAATTTGATATGGTATTTACAATAACAGAATCTAACAAAAACCCTTATTATAATATGTTAGAAAAAAAAGGTAAAAAATTAAAAATTATTAAAACTCCAACTAAAAAAGTTTCAAGAAGACAAGACGCTCCAAAGTGTTTTGATTTAACAACAGTTTGTTACGTTTTTAAACCTAACTATATTCTAAAATCTAAAAATGTTTTGTCAGGTAAAGTAGGCTACTTAATAATACCTAAAGAAAGAGCTATCGATATCGATGATAAATTCGATTATAAATTAGCAAAGATGATATCTAAGAAAAATTAATGAAAAAAAAGAATATTATAATAACAGGAGGATTTGGTACTATAGGGGAAGCTTTATCAAAAAGTTTATTAAAACAGGGCCACAACGTCATTATTATTGATACAAAAGTAAAAAAAAAAAATAATTTAATTAATAAAAAAAATCTATTTGTAATTAAAAAAAACATTAATAAAGAAAACGAAATTAAAAAAATTGTTTTACAAATTTCAAAAAAATTTAATAAAATAGATGCTCTTGTACATTGTGCATATCCAAAAACAAAAGATTGGGGATTAAAGCTTGAAAAACTTAACCAAAAAAGTTTAAATGAAAATTTAAATAATCATTTAGGCTCAACAATTATCCTAAGTAAAATTATTATAAAACAATTTTTAAAACAAAAATTTGGAAATTTAATATTACTATCTTCAATTATGGGTTTAAATAATCCAAAGTTTGAAACATATATAGGAACAAAAATGTCTAGTCCTATAGAGTATTCAGCAATAAAATCTGGAATAATATCTGTCACAAAATATTTAGCAAAGTACTATTCCAAAAAAAATTTGAAAATAAATTGTGTAAGCCCAGGGGGAATAAAAAGTAATTTACCAAAAAAATTTATAAAAAATTATAAAAAACAATGTAATGCAAAAGGTCTCCTAAACTCAGAAGATGTAGTTAATGGAATTAATTTCTTATTATCAGATAAGTCAAATTTTATATCAGGTCACAATTTAGTTATTGATGACGGATATTCATTATAAACTACTCAAATTTCTGTATGAAAAAAAAAGTATTAATTACTGGGGGCACAGGCTTTATTGGTTATCATTTAATAAAAAGATGCATCGAGCTAAAGATGGATGTAACTTGTATATCAAGTAAACCAATTCGTAAATTAAACTTTTTTAGAAAAGTAAAATATAAAATCTGTGATTTAGGTAATTTGAGTCGATTAAAAAGAATAATAATCAGAGACTATGATTTTGTAGTAAATTTAGCTGGCAATATTGATCATAATAATAAAAAAAAAACTTATTCAAGTCATTACCTTGGAGTTAAAAATCTTTATGAAGTGTTAAAATTAAAAAATATTAAAAAATTTATACAAATTGGCAGTTCATCTGAATATGGAAAGTTTTTTGGCAAGGTAAAAGAAACTGATAACTGTGATCCAAAAATGATATACGGAAGATCTAAGTTGAAATCTAGCAATTTTTTAATTAAGAAATTTAAAAAGGAAAATTTTCCCGTTTTGATTTTAAGATTTTTTCAAGTATACGGACCTCGACAAAAAAAAAATAGACTTATACCTTTCGTAATAGATTCCTCTTTACGAAATATTAATTTTCATTGTTCAGAGGGTAGTCAATTCAGAGATTTTTTATATGTAGATGATGCAATAAATGCAATTATAAAAAGTTTAAACTTTAGTGTACGCTCAAATGGTAAAATAATTAATATTGGCTATGGCAAACCTATTAAGGTAAAAGATTTAATTTTAATGATTCAAAATATAATAAAAAAAGGAAAACCAGTCTTTGGAAAATTGAAGCTGAGAGTTGATGAAAGTAAAAAAATCTACCCAAATTTAGAAAGATCTAAAAGAATTCTTAATTGGAAACATAAAATATCCTTAAAAGAAGGTTTAAAAAAAACAGTCAAATTTTATAACAATAGAATAAGTAAAAAAAAAAGAGTATGAAAGTAATAATACTTGCTGGAGGATTAGGAACTAGATTGTACGAGTATACAAATAGAGTACCAAAGCCTATGGTTAAAATTGCAGGATTTCCAATTTTAATACATATATTGAAACATTATTTAAAGCATGGCTTTAAAGATTTTATAATAGCCGCTGGTTACAAAAATAAAATAATTAAAGATTACTTTAAGAAATTTGAAAAAGATGGTGAACCATTTGTTTTTAAAATTAATAACAACAAATGTAATATAACTATTGCAGATACTGGCCAAAAAACTCTTACCGGCGGAAGGTTAAAAAGATTAAAAAAATACTTTAAAAGCAATGAAACATTTATGTTTACATATGGTGACGGACTTTGTGATGTAAATCTAAAAAAATTGTTAAGATTTCATAAAAAAAATAAAAAATTGATTACAGTCACAGCTGTCCGACCGCCTGCAAGATTTGGTGAAATAAAGATTAAAGGCAACATAGTAAACTCTTTCAGAGAAAAGCCCCAAACATCAGAAGGTTGGATTAATGGAGGTTTTTTTGTAACAAATTATAAATTTTTTAAATATATTAAAAATGACAATACTATATTAGAAAAAAGCCCTTTGGAAAAAGCTTGTAAAAATCGAAATTTGTCAGCCTACAAATTTAAAGGATTTTGGAAATGTATGGATACTTTGAGAGATAAGCAAGTTTTAGAAGAAATTTTAAAAAAAAAACTAAATAAAAGATGAAAGCACAATCAAATTATAAATCTGTTTTGAAGTCATATATTTCTTTCCTTAAACAAAATAAACTATATGACAAAAAAAAAAAATTTTTATATGAAAATAATATTGAAAAATTTCAAAATTGGACTAAAGCAGATTTCAAAAAAAAATTGTCATGGTATTTAAAAATTAAGAAAAATAATAAAGCACAAGTTGAGAATGTTCATTTAGAAAAAATGAAAAATTGGACATACAATAAAAAATACGGAGTTCTGAGCCATAACAGTGGTGAATTTTTTAGCATTGAAGGCAAAAGAATCAAAAATTCAAATAGAGAGGTGAATAGTTGGGATCAACCATTTATAAAACAAATTGGGTATAAAGGCGGAATTATCGGTTTAGTTAGAGCGCTGATTAATGGAGTGCCACATTATTTAATAGATGCAAAATTTGAACCAGGAAATTATAATGATATTCAACTTAGTCCATCTCTCCAGGCGACATATTCTAATTTAAATAGAGTTCATTTAGGCAATAAGCCAAAAGTAGTAAATAAATATTTTAGAAAAAATTTTAAAACTATAAGAAAATTTTGGGTTACAGAAGATGGAGGTAGATTATATAAAAAAAGAAATTTACATTGGATTATCCAATATTACGGAAAAATAGATACACCCGGGCAAACTTATAAA
>MDTG01100375.1_pt1 | contig 23781 bp, 19 predicted proteins | sample 811421 | NCBI WGS metagenome assembly MDTG01 (sample SAMN05326645, study PRJNA326480) | marine metagenome | isolation source: seawater | place: Pacific Ocean: South East | collected 2011
CCGTCCACGTCGCCCACCGTCAGAAAGCGCATGAGGTGGTCGCCGTCGATCTGCGCGATGACCTTGCCCTCGGTCGGCGGCGTGTCCGCCTCGTAGCGCCGGATCTCCACCGGCTCGACGATGCTCAGCCCCTGCTCGCCGCGCTCCGTGAGCCCCTCGACGCTCACGTAGAGCTCGTCGCGGCCGTCGCCGTCCACGTCGCCGACCCAGATCTCCTTCGCGTGACGGTTCCCGAGGTCCGCGACCACTTCCCCCTCGAGGCCGTTCGCGGGGACGTAGCGCACCACCTGCCCGCTCTGCTCGCCGCCCATGCGGTTGGGCTCCGACGGCGTCGTGTAGACCTCGAGCGTGCCGTCGCCGTTCAGGTCACCGAGCTCGATCTCGTGGATGAAGAGGTTCCCCTGCCGATCGGTCTTCTGCACCTGGAAGCCGTCGTCCGTCGGACGGATGGTGGCGAAGACGCCCTGGTCGTGGGTGGCGATGGCCATGGCCGGCTTGCCGTCGCCGTAGAGGTCGCCGACCTCGACGTCGCGCATGCGGTTGAAGCGGCCGCCGAAGTCCTCGGTCCAGAGCGTCTCGGAGGCCCAGCCCTCGTCGCCGCGGCGCCAGAGCTTCACGAAGGCGCCCATGCCGCCGATGGTGAGGATGGCCGGCTCGCCGCCGGGGGGCGTGTAGGCCATCGCCTTGTGGAAGACGTTGCTGTCTTCGTCGGTGATCGCCTCGACGTGCCACTCGCCGCCGTGGCGGGTGATGAGCTCGAGGCGCGCGGGCTGCGGCTCGACCCAGCGGCCCTGATCGTTCTGTCCGAAGGGCGAGTAGGTGACGAGGAGCCCGTTCGGGAGCGAGTCGGGCACCGCGTCCGGGCGCGCCGCGGCGCCTCCCATGGCGCTCGCGCTGCCGCCGCTCTCGCCCATCGCGCTCGGGCTCTCGCCGCTCTCGCCCATGGCCGAGGCGCTCATCGACGAGCTGCTCTCGCCCTCGCTGCTGCTGCTCTCCTCCTCCGAGCCGCCGCAGGCGACGAGGCCCGCGAGGGCGAGGAAGGCACCGACCCACGCCATCCGGCGCGACCCCTGAACATGCGTCATGGTCACGCTGCTACCAACGGCCGCCCGCCCGCGCAACTTCCGGGCGCGCGCCCGGCGGGTGAGCCGTCCGAGGCCCCTCACCCCCCGAAGGAGGGACGCCTCGACGCGCCATGGCCGGCGTCGCGCGTCGCCACCGAGGCACGCGGAATGCTCCCCCCTGACATCGATGTCGCGCTTTCGGCCCCGCGCCTGCAGAGGCACAGCGAGCCCGGAACGGCACATGCTGACGCGCGAGCGTGCGTTTTCGCCGTCTGTGACGGGGTGAAGACGCCCGGCACGACGCAACGCGTCATTCTCACGCCCATCGAAGCCACCATGGTACGGAACCTGCTTCGTAGACCTCCCACAGGGTGGCCGAAAACTTCACGGTTCCCCTTGGTTTCGGGCATGTTTCGCTTGGTTGGGTCATCGCATCGACGCGCTGCGTCAGGTTGCCGGTTGGAAGAACGCGGGCTAGGCGGCGTCATCGTCGCGTGGCCCTCGCGTCACGCATCCGACAACCGAGTGCCAGCTTGGCACGCCCCCGCACGCCTCCACGGCGAGCCCCCCACGGCCACTCAGGAGCTCAGGAATGCCTGACGGCGCAGGATCGACGCAGAGAGCTTGGGCGCCCGGTGACGGCGCGACCGTCACCGTCCTCGACCCCTTGGCCCACGAGGCCCGCGACTGCTTCGCCGAGATGGCGCGCTCGCTCGCGGCCGTCTCGTCGCGCATCGGCCCCGACTTCGGCCGAGCCGTACGCATGCTTCGGGACGTCGAGGGCCACGTGATCGTCACGGGCCTCGGCAAGTCCGGGCTCATCGGCCGCAAGATCGCCTCGACGCTCGCCTCGACCGGGACGCCGAGCTTCTTCGTCCACTCGGGTGAGGCCTTCCACGGCGACCTCGGGATGATCACCGAGCGCGACGCCGTGATCCTCATCTCCTACTCGGGCGAGACGAAGGAGGTCGTGCAGCTCCTCCCGCACCTCCGCCGCCGGGGCATCCCCACGGTGTCGCTGGCCGGCAACCCGAGCTCGACGCTCGCCCGCGGCGCGGACATCGCCCTCGACGTCGGTGTGGACCGGGAGGTCTGCCCGAACAACCTCGCGCCCACGAGCTCGACGCTGACCACCCTCGCCATGGGCGACGCGCTCGCCGTGTCGCTCATCCGGCTTCGAGGGTTCGAGGCCGCCGACTTCGCGCGCTTCCACCCGGGCGGCTCACTCGGACGCCGGCTCGCCCGCGTCGACGAGGCCATGAGCAGGGACCTCCTCCCCGCCATCCAGTCCGACGCCAGCGCACGCGATTGCACGCTAGCCCTCGCTCGATCCCGCGTGCCCATGGTGCTGGTGCTCGAGGGGCGTCGCCTTCGGGGTGTCATCGGCGAAGCGGAGCTCCGCGACGCGCTCGACGCATCGGATGGTCTGAACGCCCCGGTGGCGTCCTTCATGAAGGCCGACCCCCCGGTCATCGCCGCAGACGCGTTGGTCGTGGACGCCGAGGCGCTCATGGAACGCGCCGGTCTCCCTGCACTCGTCGTCGTGGACGACGACGGGCAGGTCTGCGGCATGCTGCTACATCGCAGCTGACCCTTCCATCACTTCGAGAATGTCCTTCGCGCCCCACCCGCGCCGGCTCAAGCCACGCCTCTCGGCACGCCTCCTGGGTGCCGGCGTGGTGTCTTGCGCCCTGACGGCCTGCGGCGCGAGTGCCCCTCCGAGCGAAGCCGACATCTGGTACGCCGAGTCCCTGCGGCCCGGCGTGGAGCTCGCCGTCTCACCCGGCGAGGAGCGCGCGCTGGAACGGATGAGCTCTCTTCCGGTGGACGAACCCGTCGAGCTGGCTGGTGAGACGTTCGTCGCCGGACCCATCTACACCGCCGCGAGCGCACGGCGCTGCCGGCGCGTGCAGACCCCGTCGCGGCCCCGCCTCGCCTGCGAGGATGGGCAAGCAGGCGGCTGGGTCTTCGTGCCCGACGTGTTCACGGACCGAGCGCCGGCCCACACGTCGACCCCTTCCGAGACGGCGACGCCGACCCCGTCCCCCGGTCCCACTGCAGGCGACGGGGGTGCTTCGTGAGCATCTTCGCACGTGGCTTGATGACCCAGCTCCGCGTCGTGCAGGCGCTCGCCCTTCGGGAGACGCGCACCCGGTTCGGTGCGAACCAGCTTGGCTACCTGTGGGCACTCCTCGAGCCCCTCTTCTGGATCGGAACCTTCTGGGGCCTCTTCCGCGTCGTCGATCGGCACGCCCCCAACGGGATGGAGATCATCCCCTTTCTGGCGACGGGCATCGTCCCCTACCACCTCGTGATGAAGACGGCCGAGAAGGGCAGCCAGGCCATCAACGGCAACAAGGCGCTCCTCTTCTATCCACAAGTCCAGACGCTCGATCTGATCTTCGCCCGCGGGGCGCTGGAGCTCGCGACCTACGGCGTGGTCTTCGCCCTCATCACCGGAGGCTGGGCGCTGACCGTGGAGCGAGTGCGAATCGACGACCTGCTCACTCTCGTCGGAGGCCTGGGCCTCTCGGGGCTCCTCGGCATGTCCCTCGGCCTCGTACTGTGCTCGCTCGGAGTGCTCTCGAGCACCGTGGACCGCGTCCGGGGGCCCCTCTTCCGGCCGCTCTTTTGGATCAGCGGCCTCTTCTTCACCGCGGATTCGATGCCGCAGCGTGTTCGCGACATCCTGCTCTGGAACCCCATCCTCCATTGCATCGAGCTCGTCCGGGATGGCTGGTTCCCTTCCTTCGACTCCCCCCACGCCAACCCCGGCTACGTGGGCCTGTGGATCGTCGCCTTGCTCTTCTTCGGCCTCACCCTCGAGCGCGTCGTCCGGCGCAAGGTGCAGCTGACGTGATCGAGCTCCGCGGCATCACCAAGGCCTATCGGACCAAGGCCGGCGACCACGTCGTGCTCGATCGGATCGATGCGCTCTTCCCCTCCGGCGAGTCCGTCGGGATCCTGGGCAAGAACGGCGCCGGCAAGTCGACGCTCCTGCGCATCCTCGGGGGCGCCGAACAGCCCGACGCGGGCGAGATCGTCCGCAAGGGACGGGTCTCCTGGCCCATCGGCTTCGCGGGCGGCTTCAACGGCTCGCTCACCGGCGAGGAGAACTGCCGCTTCGTCGCGCGGATCTACGGCGCCCCCATCGACGAGGTGGTGGAGTTCGCGCGGGCCTTCGCGGAGATCGGCGAGTACTTCCGCATGCCCGTGCGCACCTACTCCTCGGGCATGCGCGCGCGCCTGGCCTTCGGGCTGAGCATGGCGCTCGACTTCGATACCTACCTCGTGGACGAGGTGACGGCGGTCGGCGACAAGGCCTTCCAGGAGAAGAGCCGGCGCGCGTTCGCCGAACGCCAAGAGCACGCCTCCGTCATCATCGTCTCTCACCAGATGTCGACCATCCGAAAGTACTGCTCGCGCGCCGCGGTGCTCCGGGGCGGTCGACTGCGCTTCTTCGACGACCTGAAGGAAGCCGCGGAATACTACGAGGCCGCCGCATGACCGGACCCGTCCCCAGCGACCGCCGGGCCGCCACCGCCCGCGACCTCCGCACCCTCCGCGCCCGTCGCCTGGTGCGAAGGCTGCTTCTGGGCGTCGGCCTGCCGACCCTCCTCGCCGCCGTCTACTACGGCGCCGTGATCACGCCCCAGTACGAGTCGGTCTCGAGCTTCACCGTGCAGGCGGCCGACGGACCGGCGGCCCCCCAGCTCGAGCTCCTCTTCGCCTCCGTGCCGGGCAACGGCGGCCGCGACGCGCGCCTCGTGCAGGAGCACGTGCAGAGCCGCGACATGCTCCGCCACCTGGTCGAGGAGCACGGCTTCCTCGAGCACTTCCGGAGCGGCGAGATCGACGTCTTCTCGCGCCTCCCCGCGGACGCGGCGAGCGAGACCCTCTACGACTACTACCGCGACAAGGTGACGGTCGACTTCGACAGCGCCTCGGGGATCCTGACGCTGACGGTGCGCGCCTTCGACGCCGAGACGGCCGAGCGCCTCTCCCGCGCCATCCTCACCAAGAGCGAAGCGATGGTGAATCAGCTCGCCGAGCGGGCGCGGAGCGACCAGACGGCCCTCGCTCGCCGTGAGCTCGAGCGCGCCGAGCAGCGCCTCGCCGCCGCGCGCCAGGCCGTCGCGGAGGCCCAGGGCGATCAGACCGAGCTCGACCCGACGCGCTCGGCCGCCGCGCTCTACGAGCTCCGGGCACGCATCGAGGGGGAGCTGGCTTCGGCCCGCGCCGAGCTCAGCGCCTTGAGCGCGACCATGCCGCGCACGGACCCCCAGGTCGTCGCCCAGCGCCGCCGCGTCGCCGTGCTCGAGCGCCAGCTCGAGCAGCAGGCCGAGCGCCTCGCCGGTGAGGACGCCGCCTCCCTGCGAGCCGCCATCGCCCGCTTCGAGCCGCTCGCCGCCGAGAAGGAGTTCGCGGAGCGCGCCTACGCCTCCGCCGTGACCTCCCTCGAGATGGCGCGCGTCGAGGCGGCGCGCCAGCACCGCTACCTCGCGACCATCTCGGGTCCCTCGCGCTCCGACGAGCCGAGCCACCCGAACGTGCTCTGGTCGATCCTCACGGTGCTCGTCCTGAGCTTCGCCGGCCTCGGCATCGGCACGCTGCTGGTCGCCTCGGTCCGCGAGCACGCGAACGTCTGATGCGCCACCTCGCCCCGCTGCTGCTCGCGCTGGTCGTCGCCTCACCCGCGCTCGCTCAGGAGGAGGCCCCGCCTTCGCCCGAAGCCGCCGCGCAGGCGGAGGTCGCGCGCGGTCCGCAGCCCTTCGGCGCGAACCTCTTCTCGGGCAACTACGCCGCCGAGCGCGAGAACGGCCTCAACCCCGACTACCGCATCCTCCCGGGCGACCGGGTGATGGTGAACGCCTGGGGCGCCGTCACGATCAACGACGTCTTCGCCGTCGACACGCAGGGCAACATCTTCCTCCCGGGCATCGGCCCCATCCAGCTCGAGGGGGTGGCGAGCGACCAGCTCACGCCGACCGTCGAAGCGGCCATCCGGCGGGTCTACCGCGGCACCTTCGGCGTCTACACGAACCTGCTGAACGCGAGCCCGGTGGCCGTCTTCGTCACGGGCGGCGTCGAGCGGCCCGGGCGCTACGCGGGGATCCCGTCGGACTCGGTGCTCTTCTTCCTCGCCCAGGCCGGCGGCGTCGATCCAGGGGCGGGTAGCTTCCGCGACATCACGGTGATGCGGCAGGGTCAACCGCTGGCCGAGATCGACCTCTACGACTTCCTCCTCCGGGGCACGCTGCCGACGCCGCAGCTGACGGATGGCGACACGATCCTCGTCGGCCGCCGGGGACCCACCGTCGAGGTCCGCGGCGGCGGCCGCGGCCCGGTGCTCGTCGAGCTCGCGGGCGAGACCGCCACCGGCGCGCAGGTGCTCGAGGTCGTCGCCCGCGCGGCGCGCGCGAACGAGGTCACGCTCCGGGGCGTGCGCGAAGGTCAGCCGGTCGTCCGCACGCTCGAAGCCGCCACCCTCGCCAGCGCCCCCCTCCGCGACGGTGACGTGATCACCTTTCGCGAGGAGGGCCGAGCCGAGCACATCGTCGTGCGCCTCGAGGGGGAGTTCGACGGCCCCGCCGAGCTCGCCGTCCGTCGCGGGACGCGGCTGCAAGATCTGCTCAACTGGGTCCCGGTGGATCCGGAGCTCGCGCACATGGAGGCGGTGCATCTCCAGCGCGAGCGCGTGGCGCGCCAGCAGCGCCAGACGATTCAGGACAGCCTCGACCGGCTCGAGCGGAGCGCCATGCTCGCCCTCTCGGACACGACCGGCGAGGCGCAGATCCGCGTGCGCGAGGCCGAGCTCGTCCAAGCCTTCGTGCAGCGCGCCCGCAACGTGCAGCCGCTCGGTCGCGTGGTCACCAGCACCGCCGGCACCCAGCTGAACGTGCTCCTCCGGGACGGCGACACGATCATCATCCCGCCGCGGACGAACGTGGTGCGCGTCGGCGGCGAGGTGCAGGTCGCCCAGGCCGTCATGTACCGCCCGGACCTGACCGTTCGCGAGTACGTGCAGATGGCGGGCGGCTACACGAACCGCGCCGAGACCGACGCGGTCATCGTCCTCCGCCCGAACGCCGAGGTCTTCCTCGCGCCGGACGACACGCCGATCCGCCCCGGCGACGAGATCCTCGTCCCGCCGCGCATCGACCGGAAGGTCTTCCAGAACGCCGTCGACCTCTCCCAGATCATCTACCAGATCGCCGTGGCCGCCTCGGTCCTGCTGCGCATCTGATCCCCGTTTCCCCCGCCTCCAGGAGCACCGCCATGAAGCTCGCCGGACACGACATCGGTCCCGACCAGCCCCTCTTCCTCATCGCCGGCCCCTGCGTCATCGAGAGCCGCGAGCTCGTCTTCGAGGTCGCCGAGACCATGCGCGATCTCTGCGCGAAGCTCGGCGTGCCCTACGTCTTCAAGGCGAGCTTCGACAAGGCCAACCGCACCAGCGCGAGCTCCTTCCGCGGCCCGGGCCTCGAGGAGGGCCTCGCCGTGCTCGAGGAGATCCGCGCGAAGGTCGGCGTTCCCGTGCTCACGGACGTGCACGAGGACACGCCCATCGACGAGGTGGCCTCCGTCGTCGACGTGCTCCAGACGCCGGCGTTCCTCGTGCGCCAGACGAACTTCATCCAGCGCGTCGCGCGCGCCGGCAAGCCGGTGAACGTGAAGAAGGGCCAGTTCCTCGCGCCCTGGGACATGGGCCCGGTGGTCGAGAAGTGCCGCGCCGTCGGCAACGAGCAGATCATGGTCTGCGAGCGTGGCGCGAGCTTCGGCTACAACACGCTGATCAGCGACATGCGCGGCCTCGCGAGCATGCGCGAGACGGGCTGCCCGGTGGTCTTCGACGCGACCCACTCGGTGCAGCAGCCGGGCGGCAAGGGCACGGCGAGCGGCGGCGAGCGGCGCCACGTGCCCGTGCTGGCGCGCGCTGCCGTCGGCGCGGGCGTGAGCGGGCTCTTCATGGAGACGCACCCGAACCCGGACCAGGCGCTGAGCGACGGCCCGAACATGTGGCCCCTCGGCCGCATGGAGGAGTTGCTCGGTATGCTCGTCGAGCTCGACCGGCTGGTGAAGAGCCGCCCCTACGCCGAGGACGGCCTCGGAGAGGCATGAGCGGCCTCCCCCACACGCTCCGCGAGCGCGCGGCGGCCACGCGCCTGCTCATCCTCGACGTCGACGGCGTGCTCACGGACGGGCGGCTCCACTACGGCCCGGACGGCGAGCAGCTCAAGGTCTTCCACGTGAAGGACGGCCTGGGCCTTCGCCTGCTCATGGACGAGGGCGTCGAGGTGGCCGTGATCAGCGCCCGCCGCGCCCCCGCCCTCGAGCGGCGCCTGAAAGAGCTCCGTGTGGAGCGCGCCCAGCTCGGGCGCGGCGACAAGCTGGCCGCCCTGCACGAGCTCCTCGGCGAGCTCGAGGTCGACGCCAGCGAGGTCGCCTTCATGGGGGACGACGTCCTCGACCTCCCCGTGATGCGCGCCGTGGGGCTCGGTATCACGCCGGCCGACGGGCACCCGCTGGTGCGCGCCGAGGCCGACTGGGTGACCCTCGGCGAGGGCGGCCGGGGCGCCGTCCGCGAGGTGGCCGACGCGCTCCTCGACGCGCGCGGACGCCTCGAGGGCGCGGTGGAGGATCACCTGGCGCGCCGGGCCGGCGCGAAGCCATCCTCGGGAGCATGAGCTTCCACGTCGTCATCCCGGCGCGCTACGCCTCGACGCGCCTCCCCGGCAAGCCCCTCGCCGAGATCGGCGGCGAGCCCATGGTGCTCCACGTGCTGGAGCGCGCACGCGAGGCGATCGCCCTGGGCGCTGAGTCCATCGCCACCACGGCCGAGCCCGGCGAGGTGATCGTCGCGACGGACGACGAGCGTGTCTACGCGGCCGTCGTCGACGCCGGCGGCGAGGCGCGCATGACGCATGCCGAGCACACGAGCGGCACGGACCGCATCGCCGAGGTCGCCCGCGCCTGCGAGTGGCGCCCGGGCGCCATGGTCGTGAACCTGCAGGGCGACGAGCCGCTCATGCCCCCGGAGCTGCTCGTTCGGCTCGCCGAGGCCCTCGAGGCCCACCCCGACGCGGGCGTGGCCACCATGGCCGTGCCCATCACCGATCCGCAGACGCTCTTCTCGCCCCACGTCGTCAAGACCGTGCTCGACGAGGACGGCTACGCGCTCTACTTCAGCCGCGCACCCATCCCCTGGGTGCGCGACGCCTTCGCCGGAGGCCCGCCCGACGCGCTCCCCGAGGGCGCCCCCTTCCTCCGCCACCTCGGCCTCTATGCCTACCGGGTCGCGACCCTCGAGGCGCTCGCCGGCGCGCCCCCCGTCCCCCTGGAACGCGCCGAGAGCCTCGAGCAGCTCCGCGCCATGCACCTCGGCGTGCGCATCCACGTCACGGTGGTCGACGAGGCCCCTCCCCACGGCGTCGACACACCCGAGGACCTCGAGCGCGTGCGCGCCGCCCTCGACTGACGCGGCGGCGGCTTGGCGATGGCCTCGGTGCCCCTCACCCTCTCCGCCCGATGATGGAGCCGCCCCAGCCGCGCACCGTGGGCATCTGGTCGCCCGGCGTGCGCCGGGTGCCCCACCTGGCTGCCTTCCTGGGGGCCGAGCGCCTCCGGTTCCGGCCCCTGCTCCGCTCCGTCGAGGCCTGGGCCGGCTGGGGACGGAAGCCGAACACGGCCCGCCCGCGCGCGCGCGCCCGGCGGGAGGGCGTACCGTATCTGGGTCTCGAGGACGGCTTTCTTCGGAGCGTGCGGCGGGGCGCTGCCGAGCCGCCGCTCTCGCTGGTCGTCGACGACGTCGGCATCTACTACGACGCGACTCGCCCCTCACGCCTCGAGCGCTGGCTTGCCGAAGACGACTTCGAGGGCGGCGAGCTCGCGCGCGCCGAGGCGCTGATCCGACAGCTCCGGAAGACGGGGCTCTCCAAGTACAACCACCAGCCCGACCTCGACCTCGGCCCGAAGAAGCGCGAACGCGTCCTGGTGGTCGACCAGACGGCCGGGGATCAATCCCTGCGCCTCGGCCTCTGCGCGGTGGATTTCGAGGCGCTGCTCGAGACGGCCCGGCGCGAGCACCCGGACGCCGAGATCGTCGTGAAGACGCACCCGGACGTGCTGGCGGGCGCGAAGCGCGGCCACCTGGAGCGCGCGGGCGGCGTACGCGTGGTCGCCGAACCGGCGCACCCCGCCTCCCTGCTCGCCCAGGTGGACCGGGTCTGGGTCATGACCTCGCAGATGGGCTTCGAGGCCCTGGTCCACGGCCTCCCCGTGACCTGTTTCGGCGTGCCCTGGTACGCCGGCTGGGGGCTCACGGACGATCGGGGTGCGATACCGCCGCGGCGAGGCCGCACCCGCTCGCTGACCGAGCTGGTCGCCGCCGCCTACCTCCGCTACGCGCGCTACGTCGATCCGGAGACCGGGGAGCGCTGCGAGGTCGAGCGCGTCGTCGAGCACCTCGACGTGCAGCGGCGCTGCGGCCAGGCCACCCGCGGGACCGTCGTATGCGTGGGCTTCTCGGCATGGAAACGGGGCTTCCTCCCCGCATTCCTCGAAGGCCCCGAGACTCGGGTGCGCTTCGCAGCGAACGCCCGAAAGGCCGCGCCCCACCTCGGGCAGGGAGGGCGCTTGGTGGTGTGGGGGACGGGGCGCGACCACGAGCTCGCCTCCGTGGCGAGGCAGCGGGACGTGCCGATCTGGCGGATGGAGGACGGCTTCCTGCGGAGCGTCGGGCTCGGCAGCGATCTCTATGCGCCGGCGTCGCTGGTGCTCGACCAGCGCGGGCTCTACTACGACCCCGCCACACCCAGCGATCTCGAGGTGCTCCTGCAGGAGGCGGAGTTCGACGAGACCGAGCTCGCGCGCGCGGCCCGCCTGCGCCAGCGCATCGTTGCGTCCGGTCTGAGCAAGTACAACGTCGGTCGGCGTCGCCCCGTGGCAGAGCGCGCCACCAACCGCTACGTGGTGCTGGTGATCGGACAGGTCGAGGATGACGCCTCCATCCGGCTCGGCTGCCTCGACGTGCGTCGGAACGAGGAGCTGCTGCGCGAAGCCCGACGCGCTCGCCCGGACGCCTTCGTCGTCTACAAACCGCACCCGGACGTCGTGAGCGGCAACCGACGCGGCGAGATCCCACCCGCGACCGAGGCGACCCTCGCCGACGAGGTCGTCCGCCACGCGGCCCTCGCCGACTGCCTCGCCGTGGCCGACGAGGTGCATACCATGACCTCCCTGGTCGGCTTCGAAGCGCTCCTGCGCGAGCTGCCCGTCGTCGCCTACGGCCAGCCCTTCTACGCCGGCTGGGGCCTCACCGAAGATCGGCACCCGCATCCACGACGCACGCGCCGCCGCACCCTCGACGAGCTCGTCGCGGCGGCTCTGCTGCGCTACCCCAGATACGTGAGTCGCGTAACGGACCGGTACACGACCCCCGAAGTCGTCATCGACCAGCTCCTCGAGGCGCGAGGCGGCCCGGACAGCCGGCTCCTGCGCTCCTGGCCAGCACGCCAGCTGCGCAAGGGCCGCAACGTGGCACGCTACGGCTTGCGCTCGCTCTCCCTGCAGCTCCGAGAAGTTCTGCACCATGACCGCTGAGGGCACCCTCCCCGATCTCGGCGTGCGCCACGCCTTGCTCCTCCAGGGCCCCGCCGGTCCCTTCATGCTGCGCTTCGCCCACGAGCTTCACGCCTCCGGCGTTCGCGTCACCAAGGTCAACTTCCACGCGGGCGACCGGCTCTTCTTCCCTCCTTCGACCGGCTTCGCGGACGTCGTGCCCTTCAGGGAGCCCTTCGCCGCCTGGGACGGCTTCGTCCGCCAGCTCATCCGAGAGCGACACATCGACGGCGTCTTCGTCTTCGGCGACTGCCGCTGGCTCCACCGTCGCGCCGTGGAGGCCGCCGAAGCGCTCGGCGCGAAGGTCTGGGTCTTCGAGGAGGGGTACCTCCGCCCGGACTGGATCACCCTCGAAGAGCACGGCGTCAACGGCTTCTCGCGCATGCCGCGGGACCCGGCGTTCTATCGCGAGCACGATCCCGGCGAGACTCCCCCCTCCACGCCGCCAGGCCCCTCGTTCCGATACAACGGTTGGTACTCCACCCTGAACGCCATGGCCTTCACCCTGGCCAACGGCGACTTCCGCTTCTACGCGCACCACCGCGATTTGAACTGCTGGCGCCACGCCCGCTGGCACGTACGGAGCGCCTGGCGGAAGTGGCGCTTCGGCCGGGCCGAGCGCGGCATGCTCCAGCGCTTCACCGGGGAGCTATCGGGCCGCTACTTCTTCGTGCCCCTCCAGGTGCACTGCGACTTCCAGCTCCGCCACTCCCCCTACGACGACGTCCTCGAGATGGTCCACGAGGTCGTCGAGACCTTCGCCGAGCACGGACGCCCGGACGACCACCTGGTCTTCAAACACCACCCGATGGACCGCGCGTACCGGGAGTACGGCCCCCTCTTCGCCGAGCTCCGCCGCACGCACGGCCTCGGCGAGCGCCTCCACTACTGCCACGACCTCCACCTGCCGACGCTCCTCCAGCACGCGAAGGGCACGATCACCATCAACAGCACGGTCGGGCTCCAGTCGGTCCACCACGGCACGCCCGTGAAAGTGCTCGGAACCGCCGTCTACGACATGAAGGGGCTCGTCGACGGCAGCTCCCTGGCTGAGTTCCTACAGGTCCCCGGCCCCGCGCCCGACGAGCAACTCTACCGATCCTTCCGGCGCTGGCTCCTCCATCACAACCAAGCGAATGGCAACTTCTACGTGCGGCTTCGTGGCCGAAGCTCTCCAACCGGCATCCGCTGGTTCCCGAAGCCTCCCCCATCGAGACGCAGCCAGCCTACGCGAGCCCACGCCCCTGAGGCACGTTGAGTTGTCGCGCGAGTGGCACACCGCGACACGTTCGACTCGGGCGAGAGCGAAGGGAGACGCATCAGTTCGATGGCACGAGGATTGCTTTGACCAGAAACCCGCGACAGCCGTCCTCGGATTCCGCCCTCACCTCAACTCGTGGAAGTCCCTCGCTCTGGAGACCGCCCCAACAGCCGAAGAGCCCAGCGCCTGCTCGAGCGCGCCAGATACCCCCGCGCCCATTTCTCGACAGGAACGGCGTAGATATCCGTCTCGACGTGGTAGTAGCTGTGGTGCCCCAGATAGAAGCGATACCCGGGGAGCCAATCGATCAGCAACTCCGGCAACTCGAACAGATCGGGCTTGTGGTGATAGATGCTGACTTGCAGTTTCGGCCGGTGACGCCGGATCGTCTGTCGGGCCCCCTCGAGCACCCGCTTCTCGGCGCCTTCGACGTCCAGCTTGATGAGATCGACGCGTGGGATGCGGTAGCGCCGCACGAGCCGATCGATCGATGTCACGGGCACGCGGATCTCCCCTTCGGACGAGAGGCGCGACGCTCCTCCCCGGCCACCCTGGAAGCTCAACACCCGGGTGTCGTCCCAGGCCCCAAACGCGATCGGAGCGACATTGAACAGGTCGCTCGTCGCCGCGCAGAGCCTCGCGTGGTTCGACGGCTCCGGCTCGAGCGAATAGACCCGCCCTCGGGCACCCACGCTTCGTGCAAAGCGAACCGTCGTTTCACCCCTGAACGCGCCGACGTCGATGGCGACGTCTCCTTGCGTGGGGCGCACGATCGGATGGTCGTACTCCGCGTATCGTGATATCCGATGGAAGGAAGTATCTCCCTCCACTCTCGCCTTGACGATCGAAGCAAACTGCAGCCGTGATGGCCCATCTGCCAAGTGCTGAAAGACGCGCTCGACTCTCTCACGGTGCTGTTGGAGAAGGCGCGGCATCGCCTTACCGCGCTGATGCGCCTCGCGGGGCTCCACGTCCCAGATACACGACTCGACGAACGAAGGAGCAGGGCTGAACCATTGTTTTGAGGGCTCTCCGGCAAACAAATAAGGAAGCCCCGCGAACCTTCGAGGCAACTTACCACGCAGCACGTCGATCCCGTTCTTCTTGCCCCCGCGCGTCTTCTTCCTGCTGTCGTGGAACGCAGCCACCTCTCCGCCGATGTCTTTCACCCGCTCGGCGGCCGTGACCCAATCTCCGTGCCTCCCCCCGACGACAAACCTCTTTCCCTGGTCCAACTCCCGGCTGAGTGGCCTCCGAAGCCGCTCGCACTTGGCCATCGTCTCGTCCAGGGTTTCTGGGTGGGGGCGGTTCATGAGCGGAAGATCCTAGCTCCCGCCTCGCCAGCCATCAACCCACCCCCAATGCACCTCGACCCATGAGCAAGCTCAGCAAACTCATCAACCATCCCGTCGATTTCGTCCGCGATTCCCGCGTCGTCCGGAGCGCCATCGAATGGACGGGAGCGACCTGGCTCAAGGCCCCGAAGCCCACCGACGGCCCCCCACAACGACCGAAGCCGCCGAAGTGGTTTCACGCGAAGCCCGGCTCCGAGCTCTCGCGCGCGCTAGACGCCGAGGGTCCCGTGTACCTGTTCATTCCTTGGATTCGAGAGCACGGCGATCGATTGATCGATTCGTTTTCTCGGTCGGATGAGTATGCCATTGCGCCGCTAGACCTATTCCCATCTTTCGACGCCCCAGGCCGCCGTCGCTCCGTGAGCCGCTACGTTCGAAAGCGGCCGGACATGTATCGGCGGATGCTCCTCCATCGCCTGACTCCGATTCGAGACCGCATATCCGGTGCCATCTTCACTTTCGACTGGCATCCCGTGATGCGGGGATTCGCGAACGTGTGCGAAGAGCTGGAGATTCCTCGCATACTCGTTCCGCACGAATCCGTATTCTTCGACAAGGACAAGTACTACCGAGACGACATCAGCGGAGCCGCGTGTCCCACCGCTGACGTCGTCTTCTGCTGGGGTGATCTGCAGCGCGACATCTTCGAGTCGAGGGGCTTTCCGCCAAGCCGCATCCACCGTACGGGCGCTCCCAAGTTCGACCGATATCACGAAGCGCAACCGAAGCTCGCGTACCGGCAGTTCTGCCGGCTTTTCGGCCTCCATCCCGATCGTGAGCTACTGCTCTTCGCAGCGCAGCCGATGGATCTTCAGCTCGACCAGAGCGCCGCCCTCGACGCACAGGCTCGCGCGATCGAGGATCTGCTCGACTTCGCCGAGCAGACGCACCGGCAGCTCCTCGTACGTCTGCCCCCCTCGAAGGACGACATTCTCCCGGCGCGTCTGCGTGAGCGGCTCAGCTCGTCGAGCTCGGCATCCGTGGACGACGCCGTCTGCTATCTCGTCGAGCCCGAGGAGGCGGTCCTGCACGCTTCACTCGTGAGCTCGGTCAACAGCACGATGCTCTTCGAGGCCGTGCTTGCCGGTGTCCCCGCCCTCTCGGCCTGCTACATCGACTTCGTCCGCATTTGGGAGAGCGTAGGCATCCCCAAGGCATCTCACAGGGCCGAGCTCTTCGATCGCGCCGCCGCTCTCCTGGAGGGTCGGCTCGACCGCTGCTCCGAGGAGGGACTCGAGTGGGCTTCGCGCCAGTTCTCCATAGGTCGCTTCGATGGTCGTGCCTCCAAGCGAATCGCCGAGCTACTCGCGACGATCGGTGACCAGGGCTCGCCGATCGAGCTCCGGAGCGATCCGCTGAAGCGCATCCTGGACGACGGAGAAGACAACGGCGTCGACGTGATCGCCATAGCCTCTCCAGAGAACGATGCGCATCGGTACCTTCTCCCCATGCTCCGGGCGCGGACCCGTGTGTACGGCGGCCGTGGGATGAAAGACATCGTCAAGATGGGTGCCGCCGATGTCTTCGTTCAATGGGGCATCACGCCGACGCATGGCAAGGTCAGAATGGAGGAAGTGCGGGTGGCGCTCGGGCGCCCGAAGCTGATCGTCGAGGATGGCTTCGTACGTTCGATCGACATCGGCCTGAGCGGTGAACCGGGGCTATCCCTGATCCTCGACGACACCACGGCCTACTACGACGCCACGCGACCCTCTCGACTCGAGCGCCTCCTGCAGTCCGAGCGGGATCCGAGCGAGACCGAGCGGGAACGCGCTCGCGCCCTCATGGCTCGGATCGTTCGAGAGAGGATCAGCAAGTACAACCACACCCCCCGCGAAGCACCGAACCTGGACCTACCGACTGGACACAAGGTGTTGCTGGTCGACCAGCGCCGCGGCGACCAGTCAATCGAATCCGGACTGGCAAACGCGAGCAGCTTCGACGAAATGCTGCGGTTCGCGCTGCGCGAGCGCCCTGACTCCACCATCGTCGTCAAGCGCCACCCCGACGCAATCTCAGGCGGGAAGCAGAGCAGCTTCGATGAGCGCACGCTGCGTGAGGCCGCGCAGGGCGGTCGCATACGGGCCATATACGACTCGGTGAATCCGTACGCGATCCTGGACCAGGTCGATGAGGTCTTCGTCGTGACCTCCGGCATGGGTTTCGAGGCCCTCATGGCGGGCAAGCCCGTACGCTGCTTCGGCGCGCCGTTCTACGCGGGGTGGGGTCTCACGGAGGATGCGATCGCCATATCCCGACGCACGCGCCGCCGAACGCTCGAGGACGTGTTCCACTTCGCCTACATCGAGTCGAGTCGCTACTTCGACCCGCGCTCCCAGCGCGTCTGCGAGCTCGAGGCCGTCCTCGACTACATCGTGGAAGCGCGCCCGAGCTGAACACGCCGGCCGTCAGCTCGCCCCACAGAAGTGCGTGCGCGCCCGGGCTGTGGGCCCGGGCGCGCACGGCGGGGTGTTCGGAGCCAGCGCCGTCAGGTGACGAGGCCGATGAGGGCCGGGGCCAGGCCGTAGACCTGGATGGCCCCCTCGTAGTCCAACTCGGTGAGGCGGTAGCCCGAGGCGCTGCCGGGGGGGCGGCAGCTCGGGTAGTGCATCACGGAGTTGGGGTCGTAGGAGGTGAGCGCGGTGGCGTCGGCCGGACCCTCGCCCGTGCACGCGGTCCAGATGTGCTCGTGGCGGAAGCCGAGCACGTGGCCGAGCTCGTGGGCGAGGATACCGACCAGATCACGGCCGCCGGAGCTGGTCGTGAACGCCGAGTCGGCCACCCCGACCACGCGCTGCGAGCGGGGATCATCCGGGAAGAAGGCGATGGCGTTGTAGGCGACCCCCGTGTGGCGCTGGACGTTGAAGACGACCTCGTCGCTGTCCGTTCCACAGTCCGTGAGGTCGACCCGCTCGAAGCGGACGCCGACGCGCTGCGACCAGAAGCCGGCGGCCCGGTCCAGGGCCGCCAGCAGCGTGGCCTCCCGGCTCCCGAAGTCGTCCTCGACGCAGTAGGTGAGGCGCATGCTCTGGGGGAACTCCCAGACCTCGGGCACCCCACCGGGCGTGCTCTGTGTGAGCGGCTGGCGTGCGGCGCCGACCTCGTCCTCTGCGAGGGGCGAGCCGAAGCTCATCTCCTCCCAGTAGGCGTAGAGCTCGGCCTCGTCCTCGAAGACCATGTCGTGGTCCGCGACCAGCCGGCCATCCTCGAGCGCCTCGGCGCTCGCCCGGAACTCCTCCCACTCGGAGGTTGAGGTTCCGCAGGCCGACATGAGCGTCAGTAGTAGCGCAGCCCCCACCGGAGCTCTTGGCGCTCCGAAATCAATGAAGGAGTCGCTCATGCTCACTCCAGCGCGATGGCGCCCATCTGGCAGCCCCACCGCGATCCCGAGTTGTCGGCGTAGACCGTAACCGTGCGACCACTCAAGTGTGCGGCCATCGCGGTGCTCAGCATCATCTCAGCCCCCTCTTGCGTCCACGGTCGGCCTTCGAGCGTGACGTCCTTGTAGACGTACCCGACTCGGTTGTCGCCGGAGTCGCAGAGATCTCGGTCCGCCTCGATGTAGAACGTCCCGTCCTGCTGCACGACGACCCGCTCGATGGTCACGTTGTTCACGCCTCCGTTGTCCCACGCATGCGCGATCAGCGGCGTTCCGAGAAGCAGGCAGCAAGCAGCCGCGAGAATGTTCTTCAGCTTCATTTCCCTATCTCCATAGTCAGCTATGTGAATGACGAGGTCGCCCAGACTTCTGGTTCCTCGCTACTCAGCCAACAGCAATGACCAGGCCAAGCCTCGCGTGCTGAGGATTCGCGGCAATGCGATATCTTCGCAGACAACCGAACACGAGACTGGTGATTTCTGGCCAGCCACGGGCAACGCAACTGGTCAGTAGTGGCCGATCAGGCGCGTGGCTGTCTCTTCGCGGCCGAGGCGGAGGTGGGTTTGGTAGACGCTCGGGCTGTGGCGGCTGTGGCGGTTCCCGTTCAGGGCGTCGGCGAGGACGTCGGCGAGCGCGCGGAGCGGGTCCGGGGTCTCGCACATGAGGCGCGTGTGCGGCGCGAAGACGGCGAGGGCGCGGCGGACGCGGGAGGGGGCGTCGCAGACGGGGCGGCCGAAGGCGGCTTCGGGGATGCGCGCGGCGCAGACGTCGGAGAAGGCGTAGAGCTCGACGCGGCCGTCGTCGCGGATGCGATGGAGGTGGCCGTTCTTCTGCCATTGGGCCTGGTTGGGCGGCAGGCAGGGGACGAGGTCGCCCTCGAGCTCGAAGAGGTGGGTGCGGCCGGGGAGCCGATAGATGGACGACCAGGTCTCCTTCCCGACGGCCGGAGCGCCGAAGGCGAAGACGCCCTCGACGGGGTAGCCGCGCCGGTCGAGGTCCTGGGCCATGATCTGCGCCATGGCGCCCCCGAGGCTGTGGCCGGTGAGCCAGACGTGCTCGACGCCGTCGCGGCGGAGCCGGTCGAGCTGGTCACGCACCCGGGGTAGGAGCGCCTCGCTCAGCCAGGCGAAGCCCTGGTGCGCGCCGCGAAAGCGGGAGGCGCGCTCGTCGATCACCATGGCGTCGAAGAACCAATCGGCGACGTGGCTCGAGCCGCGGATCGCGACGACGGCGTGCTCCCGATCGCGGGACACGACGGCCTGGGCGGAGACGCGCTCCCGCACCACGAAGCGCTCGTAGTCGAACCGAGCCGCCTCGGTCTTGCGCGCCCGGCCCGCCTCGCCGTGGTCGTAGGTCGCCCGGGCGAGCTGCATCATCGTCAGGCCCATGGCGACGAGGTGCTCGGGGCTGGCCTCGGCGTCGAAGACGTCGATCATCCGGCCGCGCGTGTGGGCGGCCCACTCGACCACCTGCGCCTCGGCCCGGGCGGGGCCAGCGCCGGGCGGGCCGAAGCCGGCGAGGCAGAGGCTCGAGGCGAGGAGGACCGCGAAGAAGCGAAGGTCGACATGCGGCATGAGGCGCTCGGGGCGCGGTCTGAACCAACCTCACCCCGAGCGCCAGTGAACGCTTCTCACCATGGCTACACGGAAGCGCCAGTGCACTCGCCCCCCCGAGGCGGCGAAGCCCGCGACGCGTCCAGAGAGGGCGCCAGGTTCAGGGCATACGGATCTCGCCGAGGGTGATCTGCCCGTCGCCCTCCCCTTCCTTCGGACCACAGTAGAGGACCATGCGCCCGTCAGGGGTGACGTGGACGGAGGAACCCCCGCGCATCAAGCATCCGCTCTGCTCCCGGAAGTCGAACCCTTCCTCGTACGAGAGGGCGATGTCGCCTTCGAAGGGGTCGCGAGACGTGACGGCACCGCGCCGGGTGAAGAGCTGGTCGGGGCGCACCCGGAGGTCGAGGCGAAAGAGCTCGAGCTCGTTCCAGTTGTCCCAGGTGTCCACGCCGCCATCGCCAACCTGGCGGAGCGTGACGAGGTAGAGGTCCCCGCTGCCGCACTCGGTGACGAGGCTCGCGTTTTGATAGGCGTGGTTGTCGATGAGGCGGTCGTCACCATCATGCCACTCCGGATCCAGGTCGCCGAAGTCGGCGCCGCCGAGGTAGACCCACTCGGTCTCGGCTCCGAGGGTCGCCTCCGGCGCGACGAAGAGGTCGAACCAGCCGGCGTCCTGGGCGTTGAGGAGCACGAGCGTGCTCCCGTTGCGGAGGCGCGTCGCAGCGGCATAGTGCCCGCTGCTCTCGGGTGGCGCGGCGAAACGGGTCGGCATGGAGGGGTTCACGGGGTCCGCGAGATCCCAGAGCTCGACCCACGCCTTGCCCCCCGGCACCACGGGGCAACCCGGAGCGCCGTCTTCGCATGCGGCCCCCACGACCAGCGTCCGGCCCAGCATCTGGATTCCACTTGCGTGGTTCGTGCCAGGCATCTGCACGAAGCGGCGGAAGCTCCGCTCGGCGGGGGCCGGCGCGTCGTAGGTGTGGATGTCGGGGGAGTGGAAGAAGGCGCGCCCACCGCGCCCGTCGAAGTCTTCGAGGCGCATGGTGATGAAACCCGCCCAGCCGTCGCTCGAACCGGTGGCTCGGGTGAGGACGAGCCAGTCCTCGTCGCCGACGCCCGGCACGCGCGCCAGCCCTTGGATGTGCCGCGAGCGGTTGATCCCGACGATCGGGTCGTAGGCGCCGAGGCGCTCGCCGACCTGCATCTCCACGCGGAAGCGCCCGGTGAGCGGCTGGTCGTTCCAGGCGTCGGAGAACGACTCGAGTGCTCGGACCTGGCCGGGCACGTCCTCGACGCAGCGGTTGCAGGCCGCGTCCCCGTACCCGCAGACCTGGCCCGGACCGTCCACTCCGCGGGAGGCGACCCAAGAGTTGACGACGTCGGCCCGGGCGGTCGGCCCGAGACCCGCGAGGAGCAGGACCAGAAGTGTCGAACGTATGCGCATGATGCAGCTCTCCCTTCGCGCCGGCGCGGCGCACGAGCGAGCGACCCGGGGCCGCTCAGAGGATCTCGATGAGGGCGGCGGGCAGGGTGCAGGCCCGGACGTCGAGATCCTGGTCCCGCTCCTCGCCCTCGAGGTCGTAGCGGCGCACCAGGTCGAGGCAGTAGAAGCCGCCCGTGTGGTGCGCGACGTCGGAGGCCCAGCCGTAGGCCTCGTCTTCGAGGGGCGCGTGGTCGTAGCCCTGCAGCGCCATCTGCTGGAGGTAGATGGTCAGGAAGTCGCGCTCGCCCTGCTCGCGGTACTGGCGGACGTGCACGAGCTCGTGGATCAGCGTGTCGATGGCGCGCAGGAAGACCCACGGAACGCGCTGCTGGACGAGGTCGTCGAGCGTGTAGAAGCCGTGTGCGCCCATCAGCGCCGCGTAGCGGTCTGGTCGGATGATCACCGAGCTCCGTAGCGTGATCGCGCCGTACCCCTCGCGGAGGAAGACGTTCGAGGGGAAGCCGTCGCGCTCGATCAGGCGCAGCGCGCGCACGTCCGCCGGAGAGAAGCCGACGCCCGGGAGGTCGCGGATGATGTCGAGGACGAGCTGGACGATGGGCTCCGGGAGACGCTCCCCCCGACAGCGCATGAGCTGCTCGCCCCAGGTGAAGGCGTTCGTGAGCCCCTCGACCCCGACGGCGAGCGGGTCGGCGACGGCCCCCGAGTCGGGATCGATGAGGCGCTCCTGGAGGAAGGCCTCGAGGAGCTCACGCGGCGCGAGCTCGTGGGGATCGCAGTAGAGGTCGCCGCGGTGGTAGACGGTCCGCACGACCTCCTCGATGGTCTCCGTCACGACGCAGTGGGGGATGGCCATGCAGGCGCCCGGCACGCAGCACTCGGGCTGGAAGACGCAGGTGGGCCCGCTCCGGCACTGCTCGATCTCCCGCGGGACGAGGCGCTCGACGGTGAGCTCGCGGACGAGGCGCTCGCAGACGTTCAGCTCGTGGGGAGGCGGAACGAAGGTCGCAGCGCAGTCCTGGGCGGCGGCGGGGCGCGCCGAGGACGCCAGGGCGAGCGCGAAGGCGGCGAGGGCGAGCGCGCGGCGAAGGCGGGGAGAGCGATCCATGCCCCCTCGTTCAGCAGGGGGCGTGCCAGGGCGGGTCGGGCGGGCTCGCGGCTCAGTGGGTGATGGTCATGATCAGCGCCGGGGAGAGGACGAAGGGCGGGCAGGTGGCGGCGTCGGGGTCGCAGGCCTCGCAGAGGGACGTGGCGTGACCGGCGCAGGTCTCGAAGGCGTCGAAGCAGCCGCTCGCGCAGATGCAGCCGCGGCAGCGATCGCTGGGGCTGGAGGGAGCGCAGGCGGTGCGGCACTCCCCGAGAACACAGGCGACTTCACGCGACGTGCAGGCCTCGCAGGCGGTGACGCCGGCGCGCTCGCGGAGGCACTGCTCGAAACTGCACGGAGGCTCGGCGCAGCGCGGATCGGCGGCGCAGGCGGCGAGCACGCGCGGGAGGTCGATGCGCCGGTGCGCAGCGGTCCAGGCGGCGACGTCCTCCTCGGAGCAAGAGGGGGGCGGCGGCCCGGCGTCGGGGCCCGAGCCCGGGCCCGCGTCCCGCTCGGCTGGCGAGAGCTCGCCAGCGTCGCCCGCGTCGGTTGGCGAATCCTCGCCAGCGTCGCCGGCGTCGGGCAGGCAGCGGGCCGGGTCGGAGGCGCAGTCGTCGGGCGGGTCGCTCGGACAGGCGGTGAGGAGCGCCAGCGCCAGGCAGGCGATGGAGCGGAGGAGCGTCGAGGGCGGCATGGCGGAGCGGCGGTCGAAGAGAGGGCGGGAGACGAAGCGGCGGGCGGGCGGGGAGGAGCTCATGGCGTCTCCCAGAGGCGGGCGCCGGCGATGGTGACGAGGTCCCAGGGCGGGAAGGCTCCCCAACGGCGGGTGGCGACGACCTCGCCCGGAGCGTCGGCCCAGGCGGCCGGGTCGCCGTCGAGGCGGAGCACGTCCACGTCGGCGCGGCTGGGGGCGCGGCGAAGCAGGTAGGTGGCGGTCGGGCTGCGGAAGGGGTGCACGGCGACGAGCGCGTCGGGCCACTCGGCGGCGAGCAGCGGGAGCGTCTGGACGAGCTCCCCGGCGTCGTCGCGTGCCCAGGCGCTCACCTCGACGCGGGGTGGGGTGTCGCCGCGTTGGCCCGCGTACTGCAGGACGAACCAGCGGGGCGCCGGACCGCTCCCCACGGGGAAGGTCTCCAGCACGTCCCAGTCGGGTCCCCACGCGAGGCCCGGCGCCGCCTCCCGGAAACGAAGCGCACCCGACTCCTCCCGCACCTGGACCACCTCGACCGCATGCCTCTCGCCGCCCCGGTACTGGAGCAGATGGACGTCGCCCTCGAAGGCGAAGGCGCGCACGTGCGACCAGGTGGGCCCGATGGAGGGGCTCCAGGCCGCGTCGAAGACCACCTCGGCCTCGAGGTCGGGGCCCTCGCCGGTCGGGGCGAAGCGGACGATGCGGCCGGCGCCGCGCTGCTCGATCTCGGCGGGGCGCGTGCCCGACTTGTAGGCGAGGAGGTAGGTGGCGCCGCCGAGCCGGAAGGGGGTGAAGACGTCGAAGCCGCGGCCCCAGCGGGCCTCCCAGACCGGGCGGCCGAGCGTTCCGTCGGCGAGCACGGGCGCGACGCGCGCCGGGCAGCGGACCTCCGGGCAGTCGTCCATGTGCTCGAAGAGGTAGTCCACGCCGGCCACGGCGAAGCTCGCGAGCGCCGTCCAGCCGATGGCGTGGTGGGCGTCGCGCGCCTCGACGCGCGCCGGCTCCTCGAAGAAGAACGGCGCGGCGCGCGAGAAGCCGGTCGCCGACTTGCGACGGAAGACGATGGGCGTGGCGAGGCGCAGCTCCTCGGCGCTCGCGTCGCGCCCGAAGGCGCCCTCGCAGATGCCCGTGTCGCGGCGCGCGCAACGCTCGAAGGCGGCGATGCAGCCGGCCTCGCAGAGGCAGCGGCGGCAGTCGAGGTCCGTGCCGTTGGTGCAGGCGCTGGCGCAGCGGTCGGCGGCGCAGTCGGTCTCGGCGCGCGCGCAGTCGCGGCACGCGCAGGCGTCGCAGGGAGCCAAGCCGGCGGCGTCGGCCAGGCAGCCGCCGA
>MDTG01281098.1_pt1 | contig 23781 bp, 20 predicted proteins | sample 811421 | NCBI WGS metagenome assembly MDTG01 (sample SAMN05326645, study PRJNA326480) | marine metagenome | isolation source: seawater | place: Pacific Ocean: South East | collected 2011
ATAACTGAGCTTCGTTGCGCCATGCAAAACCCTATAGGTATTAGGGATTAAATTGACAGTGATATACAAGGATAAGTAATGTCTCGGCCTGTGCACAGAGCGGCGACGTGGGCGAAGAGATCTTCGGGAGTCTCCATGTCTCACCGCTACGATCTGAGAGTTTACCCATGAGCAACGACCCCGAGGCCGTCACGGACAGCGGATCGGCCATTTCATTGGAAAATCCCTTCAAAGCAGCCGCTGTCGAGACGGCAGAGGCTGAGCGCTACGAGGCAACCCTGGAGCGGGGAGCGGCACTGCGCGCGTTACCATTCCATGCAGCCGGCGAGGCTAATCGGCAACGCCAGCACCTCAAGGACAGAATGACTGTCTGGGAGCGCATACGGTTCTTGGCGGACGAAGATCCCCATGTCCTGTATCAGAACTGGGGCCCGAACTTGGACGGCGCATCTCTGGTCACCGCGATTATCTCTGTAGATGGCAGAGATGTGGCGGTTTATGGCCACGACTTTACCGTGCGGGCGGGGTCAATGGACGCGACCAACGGTAAAAAGCTCGCACGATTGTTCGAGTTAGCGGCAAAGCGCCGCATTCCGCTGGTGGGTTTGAATGATTCAGCGGGTGCATACATTCCTGCCGGTGTAGGTGGCTTGGACGGTTATGCGGACGCCTTCACCGCGCTGAGAAAAATCAGCGGAATCGTGCCCAGTATTATGTGCATGTTCGGATTCAATGCCGGTGGCGGTAGTTATCTGCCGAGGCAGGGTAGCTTCCTGATTCAGCCCAAAAACACTTTTTTCGGGCTCACTGGGCCGGGCGTTGTTAAAAGCGTGTTGGGTGAAGATATCACCCCTGATGAGCTGGGTGGTCCGGGAGTTCATAGCCAGACAGGGGTCACTGACTTTGTTGTCGAGGACGAGGTGGCGGCCTTGAGGAAGGTGCGCGAGCTCTTGCGATACCTGCCCGACTCAAATGCGTCCCTCGCACCCTACAGAGAGACATCAGACCCGATCGACCGTCAGACGGTCGATATCGATATTCTGCTCAAGAAGGCATTCAACTCCCCCACAGGCTTCAATACGCCGTTCGATATCAGCATTTTGATCCAACAGCTGTGTGATCACGGTGACTTTCTCGAAACTCAGGCTGACAGGGCACGCAATACCATCACGGCCTTTGGCCGCATGGGCGGCCACGTTGTAGGGTTTGTTGCCAACAACTCCGCGGTGGCGTCGGGGCAAATCGATATTGACGCTGCCTATAAAAATGCGCGTTTCATCCGCTTTTGCAACCTATACAACATTCCAGTCATGTTTCTCGAGGACACCACGGGCTTCCTGCCCGGAAGAGAGCAGGAGCACAGGGGAATCGTTCAGGCCGGTCGAGCAATGCTTGATGCCATTGTGGATCTGAGGACGCCGCGATTTCTGGTGTTGGTAAGAAACGCATTCGGTGGCGCCTACGCTTCCTACAACAACTATGCTACCGGTGCGGATTTTGTCGTGGCGCTGCCGACAACGCGGGTGGCGGTAATGGGTCCGGCAGGCGTTGAATACGTCTACAAAGACGAGCTGAAAAAAATACGTGCGGGGCGCGGGTCTCTGCTCCAAAAAGAGATCGCAGCGCGTCGCGATCAGGGTTTATCCGAGGAGGAAGCCCGTCAGGAAGCAGCCGCCTCGGTGGACGCCATGATCAAGGCGGAGGAGGGGTTGCTAGCCCAGCGTTATGAGAGGGAGATCATGAACCCTGAAGAGGCCCTGAGCTTGGGCTCCGTATCAGAGATTGTCATGCCGGCTGATTTGCGAAGCACACTTGCCAAGCAGATGGCATTTTGTCTCCGCCATTACTCACCAGAGCCCATGCAAGCGGTTCAGCGTGAGTTCCACTAAATAGCTGATCAGGACGGGCATAAACTTGGGTACTCAACATTATCTCAATAACCCACTGATACACGCCGATCGGCGGAGCAAACTGCGCCAGTCTGAATGGGCTGAGCAGTTTCGCTGCGATCATTTGAAGCCGCTCATCATTTGCCGTGGCCCGATTCGAAAGGAAGCAATGGATGTCTTTTCTGAGATGGGCATTACGGACTATGGGATTTTGCTGTCAGAGAAGGACTCCATAGTCTATCGCGGGGCTTTGGCACCAGAGTTGCGTGTTTTGACTGACCCGGGCCGGGTGCACCGCGTCCCTGATTACAGCGGTGCGACCAAGGAGGAGCGCGAGCAGCGTATCGAAGACATCATCTCAATTGCCCATCGTAATGGCTACAACGCCATTTTCGCTGGCTACGGCTTTATGGCGGAAGACGAGCAGATGGTGGCGGCCATGGAAGATGCGGGCCTCAATTTTATCGGGCCTTGCTCTCGTACGGTCCGTCAGGCGGGCTTGAAGGATGAGGCCAAGCGAACGGCGCTCAAGACCGGGGTATCGGTGACGCCCGGGATCGACAATGGCACGACGCTGACGCTGCTGAAGAAATATCCCGATGAAGCTGCTCTGGCTGCGCTTGTCTCAGAGCATGGGCTGGATGTGGCGACGGAGCTTGCCAACCACGAGAGCCTGGAGGCATTTGCAGAAGCCATATTGACCGCCGGCTATCGCAAAGGACTGGATCTCTACACCATCGACGAGCTGGGCGAAACGCTCACAGAAGCCGTTAAGAGAATGGCTGAGCAGTACCCGCAGAACCGTGTTCGTCTGAAGGCTATTGGTGGTGGAGGCGGCAAGGGTCAGCGGATAGTGCCGCTAGGCAAGGCTGCCATGACCCCGGAATTGGTGCGGGAAATACTGAATGAAGTTAAGGCCACTGGGGTCGGCGATAACAAAAATGTGCTGGTAGAACTGAATATCGAAACAACTCGGCATCAGGAAATTCAGGTGATCGGCAACGGTGAGTGGTGCATCACGCTTGGCGGGCGTGATTGCTCCCTGCAGATGCATGAGCAAAAGCTTCTCGAGGTGTCTGTTACCCGGGAATCGTTGCTGGCTGCAGAGTCGCACGCAAAGCAATCTGGGGCTGAGCAAGAGGCTGCAGTGCTCGCTCAGGACGTGAAGACGCTTGACGCGATGGAAGATGAGGCAGCGCGATTCGGCGAGGCGGTTGGCCTCGATTCTGTGTCGACCTTTGAATGTATCGTTGATCGCGACCAGCACTTTTTCATGGAAATGAATACGCGTATTCAGGTTGAGCACCGTGTATCTGAGTTGTGTTACGCGATGCGCTTTACAAACCCGGCGGACCCGGGAGACAGCTTTGTCGTCGACTCGTTGGTGGAGGCAATGGTGCTGCTCGCTGCCCATGGCACGGCCTTACCCAAGCCTGAGCGTGTGCCGAGACTGCCAGATTCTCTGGAAGCTCGCCTGAACGCGACCAATGACGCATTGCAGCCCAGTGCGGGTGGTGTGGTCGAATTTTGGTCCGACCCAATTGAAGGTGAGATTCGCGATGATCAGGGCATCAGCCTGCACAATCCGGACACGGATGTGTTCATGAATTACACCTTGGCTGGTGCCTACGATTCGAATATTGCTCTCCTGTTGACGGTAGGCGACGGTCGTGAGGCGGCCTATGAGCGCATGGCGGAGGTACTGCGAGTCACCCGGCTAAGGGGTAAAGATCTAGCGACCAATCTGGCGTTCCATTACGGATTGGTTCATTGGTTTTTGGGCCGCAATGTCAACGCCCGCCCGACGACACAATTCATCGTGCCTTACCTGACCTCAGTGGGTGAGTTGGCGCAGGAGGCCGGTCGGGTTGATGTAGACGTTGCATGGCGGTTGCTTTGCGCGGCGCGTCTCCGCTATGCGGGCGCCACTGAGCAGGACCTGCAAAAGCTGCTTGCCGCTAAACAGAGCCTGCTCACTCGGCCCATCAAACAATTGATGGCCTCTCCGCACCTTCTTTCTGGCTGGTTGAGTGTTAACCAGCGGGCATTCCGGTTTGAAAATGAGCACTTCTATTGGGCGGAGAACCCCATCGATGTGCTGTCTGACACCTATCACTTCCTGCAGCTGGACTGGAACTCGTTTGAGCCCGCGGCCAATATGATCTGGGACCATGATCAGCAAATTCTCTCGGACGCGGAGGATTTTTATGCGGAGCTTGCGAATCGCTATGAATGTGATGACTGGTCATCACTCTGCGAAATGCTGTCCGGTGCGTCACCGACAGGTACCGACGGGAAGAGTTGGGCCGCGATTCAGGCTGCTCACGCAGGATTTCAGGCGGGCACAGAGATTCTGGAGCTGTTGCCTGCGATGGCGAGATTCACAGGCTTCTACGATTTGTCAGTGAATGCGGATATGAGCATTGCTTTTCCTGAGCGGTTGCTAGATAGCGGTCATCAGAAAGCTATGGCAAAAGCGCTGGCGCCACCTCCCGTCGCCAAGTCGGACGAGATCGTTGCCGAGAGTGGCGGCATGTTCTACGGCCGAGAGGCACCTGATGCGCCCTTGTACGTTGAGGCGGGTCAGCACTTTGACGCGGGTGAACCCCTATACATTGTTGAAGTCATGAAAATGTTCAATAAGGTGGTGGCACCCTTCGCTGGGACCATTGACGAGGTATTGGTCGAGGGTGACGGGATCATCATCGCCAAAGGGCAGCCGCTGTTTAAAGTCACCCCCGACGAGAAGGTTGAAGTGCTATCTGATGACGAGTTAGCCGCTCGGCAGCGCGAGCATACCGCTGAGCTCGTTAAGCTTTTTATTTAAGTCACCGACTGTGCAGGATCGATAACTCATGATTACCGCTCTGGATCATATTGCCATTGCCGTACCCGACCTAGAGCGCGCTGTCGCCCGATTTTTAGAGGACTTCGGGCTTCAGCACGACGGCAATGAGGTCGTTGACGCCGCTCAAACGACGACGGCGTTCTTCAGTGTGCCACCGACTCATATTGAGTTGGTCCACCCGCTCGATGGCGGCGGACCGATTGCCACCTACCTTGAGAAGCGCGGTGGCGGTTTACATCACCTATGTTTTAGGACCGATGATATTGACGCTGATGTCGCGAGGCTCCGAGAGAAGGGTTACCAGTTCACCAGCGATGCGCCAACGCCCGGCGCACACGGTTCTCGGGTGATCTTCATTCACCCCAAGAGCTGTGACGGGTTGCTGATTGAGCTCTCGCAACCAGGGGAGGCTCATTCATGAGTGTTTATGACCCTGAATCGGCGAACCTGACGACCTGGAGCGCTCTTGTTGAAAAGCAGAGCAAAGGCCTTAGTCCAGACGATTTCACCTGGCACACGCCAGAGGGCATCCCGCTCAAAACGTTGTACACCGCTAAAGATACCGAGCAATTGCCCTACACTAATACGATGCCTGGGCTCTCCCCCTATATTCGGGGACCGCAGTCCACCATGTATGCAGGGCGACGCTGGACCATCAGACAATATGCAGGCTTTTCGACGGCAGAAGCATCCAACGCGTTCTACCGAAAGTCACTGGCTGCGGGCGGGCAAGGTATTTCCGTCGCATTTGATCTGGCAACCCACAGAGGTTACGACTCGGATCATCCCCGCGTCTCAGGGGATGTCGGCAAGGCTGGCGTCGCGGTTGATTCAGTCGAGGATATGAAGATTCTGTTCGACGGGATTCCGCTGGACCAGGTGTCAGTATCAATGACCATGAACGGGGCGGTATTACCCGTTTTAGCTGGCTATATCGTTGCCGCGGAGGAGCAAGGCGTCGATCAAAGCGCGCTGTCAGGCACTATTCAGAATGACATTCTGAAGGAGTTTATGGTCCGCAACACGTATATCTATCCGCCTGCTCCGAGCATGCGGATTATCGGGGACATCATCGCTCATTGCTCCGCGCATCTGCCGAAATTCAACACCATCTCCATTTCTGGCTATCACATGCAAGAGGCGGGTGCCAACGCGGCGCTTGAGCTGGCCTATACCCTCGCCGATGGGAAGGAATATATTCAAACGGCGATTGCTGCTGGTCTTGAGATCGATGACTTTGCGCCACGCCTCAGCTTCTTCTGGGGTATTGGCATGAACTTTTATTTGGAAATCGCGAAGATGAGGGCTGCCCGACTGCTGTGGGCAGAGATCGTCGAGGAATTCGGGCCAGCAAACCCTAAGAGCGGCATGCTCCGCACTCATTGCCAGACCTCGGGTTGGTCGCTGACTGAGCAAGACCCCTACAACAATATCGTCCGTACCACGATCGAGGCGATGGCCGCGGTCTTTGGTGGGACACAGTCTCTGCACACCAATGCTTTGGACGAGGCAATCGCGTTGCCATCCGATTTTGCTGCCCGCATCGCCCGTAACACCCAGCTGATATTGCAAGAGGAGACCGGCATCGGGCAGGTAGTGGACCCCTGGGGGGGCTCCTACATGATGGAGCATCTGACGCACGATATGGCCAATAAAGCGCGGGAGCTGATGGCAGAGATCGATGAGCTCGGTGGCATGGCTAAGGCGATAGAGAGCGGCATACCCAAGTTGCGGATTGAAGAAGCGGCAGCGAAAAAACAAGCCCGCATTGACCGTGGCGAGGATGTAATTGTCGGCGTCAATAAGTTTCAAATCGATCAGCAAGACGAGGTCGATATTCTTGAGATCGATAATGAACAGGTCAGGGATGCGCAGCTGGCCCGGTTGGCGACTATTCGCGAATCGAGAGATGATTCGAGGGTTTCTGAGGCGCTGTCTGCCTTAACCGCAGCCGCAGAATCTGGGCAGGGGAATTTACTCTCTCTCGCCATTGAGGCGACGCGCGCCAGAGCAACGGTGGGGGAGATCTCAGACGCGTTGGAGCAGGTCTACGGTCGCTTCGTGGCCAATGCACAGACGGTGTCCGGCGTCTATGGTGCAGCGTACGCAGATGATGCCGAATGGGGGGGGATTGCGATGGATATTGATGCCTTTGTTGAAAAACATGGCCGCCGCCCCCGGATGTTGGTCGCTAAAATGGGGCAGGATGGGCATGATCGCGGCGCAAAGGTGGTCGCGACCGCTTTTGCCGACGTGGGATTCGATGTCGATCTCTCTCCGATGTTCTCAACGCCCGAGGAGGTGGCCCGGCAAGCCATAGAGAATGACGTGCACGTTGTGGGGGCATCTAGTCTGGCGGCAGGTCACAAGACGCTTGTGCCTCAGCTGATTGATGCGCTCCGCGAGCAGGGTGCGGATGATGTCATAGTGATCGCTGGTGGCGTTATTCCCCAACAGGACTACGCGTTTCTGGAGCAGCGGGGTGTCGCCTTGATTTTTGGTCCGGGCACACCGATCCCGGACGCAGCCCGCAAAGTACTCGATGCCATCAACGCCATCAGCTGAGGCCGTTCTTACCGGTGACCGGCGCGCGTTGGCGAAGGCTATCACGCTGGTCGAGAGCCAACGGCCACAGGATGTGGAGATAGCGCAAACGCTATTGAAGACGTTGCTTCCTCACACTGGCAACAGCATCCGTATCGGCATTACTGGTGTGCCGGGCGTGGGGAAATCGACTTTTATCGAGGCCTTCGGGCAGCATGTGATCGAGCAGGGTCATCGTCTTGCCGTATTGGCTGTCGACCCAAGCTCACCGGTGGCTGGTGGTTCCATTCTGGGTGACAAAACTCGAATGGAGGCGCTGTCGAGAGAGAAGGCTGCATTTATCAGGCCCTCACCAGCGGGTCGGGCACTGGGCGGCGTGGCGTTCAAAACGCGGGAGTCGTTGTTGCTCTGTGAGGCGGCAGGCTTCGATATTATTCTTGTTGAGACTGTAGGGGTCGGGCAGTCGGAACATCAGGTAGCCGGGATGGTCGATTTTTTTCTGCTGCTGATGTTGCCAGGTGGCGGCGACGAGCTGCAGGGTATTAAAAAGGGAATCCTAGAACTCGCTGACGCGATTGTGGTGAATAAAGCTGACGGCTCTAGTGAGTCTCTGGCGCGGACAACCCAGCAACATTATCGTTCTGCAATGTCCCTACTCAGGCACGACGATTTCTGGGAGCCCAAGGTGATGACCTGCTCTGCGCTGCAACGGCAGGGGATTGAAGACATTTGGAAGATGATCTCCGATTACGCCGATGCCAGCCGCGCTAATGGCGCGTTTGACGAGGTTCGTGCTGAGCAGAATCTCTCCTGGATGCGGCAGCTCGTTGACGAATTACTCCGCGACCAGCTTGCGAAACACCCGAGGGTGAGAGAGGCATTGCCAACTGTCGAGGCCGATGTGCGTTCTGCGGCTCAAACGCCGCTCGCTGCTGCGCAGGCGATTCTGGCCCTTTCCTCAGAGCCACGGTAGCGCTGGCCGCAGCGTGAGTGCCAAAAAGAGTATTCAATCTGGCTACGGTCTAGGGGCGTCTTGGGGGGTTATCAACAGGATCGGAATCCTTCCCTGTTACGACACCGAAAACATGCGTCAGCTAGACCGGCACTCCGCTTTAGCACAAGGCTTATCAGAGCATGAATTGATGATTAAAGCCGGCGAGGCGGCGTTTCGGGCGCTATCAGAAAAGTGGCCCGAAGCGGTGACCTTGGCTGTATTGTGCGGCAGGGGTAATAACGGTGGTGACGGTTGGGTGGTCGCGCGCCTCGCGCTGGAGGCGGGTCTTGCTTGTGATGTCTACGTGACAGGCGACCCGTCTGACATCACAGGTTCGGCTCAATGCGCCCATGCTCGGTGGGCGGCAATTTCGGGCAGCGCACCGCGGCCGATCAGTGCGCTGTTTTCTACCGATGTGGCGCTGGACCAATACGATTTGATTGTTGATGCGCTGGTGGGCATCGGCATGACTCATCGGCCCCGACCCGAATTTGAAGACTGGATTACCGCTCTTGCCGATGCTCAGTCACCCATCATGTCACTGGATATTCCAAGCGGCCTGAGTGCTGATGGAGGGCCTTCCGCTGGTGCAGCAATCCGCGCAGATCTCACAATGACATTTATCGCGCCGAAGCCTGTCTTGCTGACGGGGCCAAGACTTGATCATGTTGGAGACCTGATCATCGATCCACTGGATACGCCGCCATCGACATACGGGGAAATAACCCCTGTTGCGCTTGCGCTCCGCAATGAGCGCTTGGGTTGGTTACCGGCTCGCTCACGAATAGCTCATAAAGGGTCTTTTGGGCACGTCCTCGTAATCGGGGGTGACACGGGCATGGGTGGCGCCGCACTGCTGGCGGCGGCGGGGGCGCTTCGGGGAGGCGCCGGGTTAGTCTCCCTCGCTACGCGGCAATGTCACGTCACAGCAGCCCTGTCGCGACATCCTGAGGTCATGGTGAGGGGCATTGAAGACCCCTCGACCCTGCAGGATCTGCTCACCGGAAAGGATGTCATCGTGATCGGCCCTGGCCTGGGTCAGAGTGTATGGGGTCAAACCTGCCTTGAGCTCGCGCTGAAAACATCAGTGCCTGTGGTCTGCGATGCAGACGCTATCAACCTGATCGCCTCCGGCGTGGTCTCAGTTTCAGGTGCAGGCCCAAGGGTGCTCACACCGCATCCCGGAGAGGCTGCCAGACTGGCCGGTTGTGCGGTCGCCGATATTGAAGCGGACCGGTTGGGATCGGCGAAGAGACTGGCGCTGCAGACTGAAGCGACAATCGCATTGAAGGGTGCTGGGACGGTGGTGGCCGCTCCGAGGCCTAAGGCGTTGCCCATCATTTGTTGCCACGGCAACCCCGGTATGGCGACGGGAGGCATGGGGGATGTTCTGGCGGGCTTAATTGGCGCCTTATTGGCGCAGCGACTGGAGCCCATCGCGGCCACTGCAATCGCTGTCGGCGCCCACGCCGAGGCGGCCGACATGGCTTGGCAGGAACAGGGAGTCGGCTTGACGCCGAGCGACGTGGTTGAACGACTGGGGGGCGTGCTCACTCAGGTCTGAGGGGTAAATCTGAGGGTGGGAATTGTCTTAGTATGCGTCTGACGCCACCAAAGCGTCCGTGCGCTGAAGAAACTCCCCCAAAGCCCTATCACTATGCTCCAGTGCCGCCCAACTCACCGAATCGCCCTGACAGAGTGTGATGATGAGATCGAGTGAATGAAGCGACATCTTCTCGAACTCACCATCAATAAATAGCTCCACACCCTGAGGCCGCTCCATCCAGGCGACTTTGCAAGCAGATTTCAGTCGCACACTGTCAGGGGCCAGTGGAGGGTGCTCTGTGGTCTGCAGTGGAGTGTGCAGAGTCATCATATGTGCATCAGAATCGTCGGTGCACTCCGTGACAACCTCAGCAAGCCAACGATCGTCGTCCAGTGCGTCTATCGCGTTATGCATAGCGTCACGCGCATTGGCAAGATGCTCCGGCGTTATTTCGCCGGGTCTACACGGTATGTTTGATGTCAATCCGTCTTCAAGCAAAGCGCTATCCGCGAGTTGCTCCAGCACGGCATCGACCCGCCGCGCGAGCAGGTCCGCTATCCGGGGTGCTCTAAAGCCTAGAGAAAAAGTCATCGAGTCGCCTTGAGCGATGCCCCAATGGGCAACACCCGGCGGGACATAAAGCACGTCCCCCGCCTCCAGCAGGTAGGTTTCATGCGCTTCAAACGGCGGTATCAGATTGAGACCGTTTTCTGTTAACTGCGGCGTGTCGTCATCACAGGTGGGACCAATGCGCCATTCTCGTCGACCCGAACCTTGAAGCAGAAACACGTCGTAGCGATCGAAGTGTGGGCCCACGCCCGCGCCGTCCGTTGCATAGCTGACCATGACGTCATCAAAACGCCACCGCGGCAGAGCAGGTAAAGTTTGCCGGAGAGCCGCTACGGCTTCGTGCCAGTGATCAACTCGCTGCACGAGCAACGTCCAAGGCTCTGTGCCTTTAAACTCGTTTTCCTCAAAGGGCCCGTTTCGCTGACGCCAAACTCCTTTTTGCTGCCACACGAGGCGACTTTCGATTCCGGGCTCCATAGCCAGACCGGCCAGCTCTTCCGGTGATAGCGGTGATTTAAATTGTGGCAGTGCTTGTGGGCAAAGTAGCGGTTTTTTCTGCCAGTATTCAGCGAGAAACTGAGACTCGGAGATCGGTAGGATCATCGCCAGAGCAAACGAGGCTATGGATTTTCGGCGATTCCGCCGGCTAACTCCGCCGCATAGCCAATATAGGTGGCCGGGGTTAACGACAACAGGCGCTCTTTCGCATGATCAGGAATTTCCAGTGCCAGAATAAAGTCCTTCAGGGCTTCTGGTCCGAGCTGCTGACCACGAGTCAAGGCTTTGAGCTTTTCGTAGGGCTCTGGCACGCCATAGCGCCGCATCATCGTCTGTACGGCCTCACCCAACACCTCCCATGAGGCCTCAAGGTCGTTATTGATGGGGTCGGCCGACACCTCCAGCTTACCGATCCCGCGTTTGAGTGACACCAAGCCCAAGAGGCTGTAACCCAAAGCCACGCCCATGTTCCTCAGCACAGTGCTGTCTGTCAGGTCTCTTTGCCAGCGGCTTACCGGTAGTTTTTGCGCGAGGTGATTGAGGAGGGCATTGGCCAGTCCAAAATTACCCTCGGCGTTTTCGAAATCAATCGGATTCACTTTGTGCGGCATGGTGGAAGATCCTACTTCGCCATCGACCATACGCTGCCTGAAGTATCCCAGTGAGATGTAAGACCAGATATCGCGAGCGAAATCGACAAGGATTTGATTCAAGCGAGCGATGGCGTCGAAATATTCCGCCATGTAATCGTGCGGTTCGATTTGAGTGGTGTAGGGGTTCCACTCGATGCCAAGCGAGGCAACAAAGTGCTCGGAGAGCTGAGGCCAGTCAACCTCGGGGTAGGCGATATGGTGAGCGTTATAGTTTCCAACGGCGCCATTCATCTTGCCCAAAGGACGCACCGCCTCAGCAACCTTGATTTGGCGTTTCAGTCGGGCCACGACGTTTGCCAGTTCCTTGCCCAGCGTCGTGGGCGTTGCGGACTGTCCATGGGTTCTGGATAGCATGGCCTGTCCCGCATGGAGAACTGACAGATCTGTAAGATCCTGTGTGACACCGGCGAAATGTTGAGAGATAACGATGTGCCCATCCCGTAGCATCAGAGCATGCGACAGGTTATTAATGTCCTCGCTTGTACATCCAAAGTGGATGAACTCGCTGATCCGCGATAACTCGGCGGAGTCCTCGACAGCCTCTTTTAAAAAATATTCGACGGCTTTGACGTCGTGATTGGTGGTCGCTTCAATCGATTTGACGTGGTCCGCCTGCTCAGTTCCAAAATTTGACGCGATCCGGGAGAGACGCGCCGTGGCCTCGTTCGAGAGCATGGGGACTTCTTCAATTTCCGGGCATTCTGATAGGGCGATTAGCCATGCGACTTCCACAGCAACGCGGCGCTTGATCAGGCCAAATTCTGAGAAGATCTCTCTCAGTGGGTCCACTTTGGCAAAATAGCGGCCATCAAGGGGCGACAATGCAGTAAGGGGGGAAGGGTTCATATCGTTACCGGGCGATCACCGAAGGATTGCAGTTTACCATGTCGACTGTCCGCAATTTGCTCAGTGCTTAATGCCCAACTCGGTTGCGATGCCGGCGGCTGTATCCCTGATTGCACCGCGGCTCCACATCAGCCTAAATCGATTGCCCCCAAGTTGGCGCCACAGGAAGGCGGCGCGCACTCCACACATCAGTAGTGTTCTCACCAGATCTGCGACCTGAGGGGTGTTCAGGTGCTGTGCACTACCGGTAACTTTAATTCGATAGCTCAATGTACTCAGGGTGTCTTGATAAATAGCTGAGATGTTGGCGCTTAAGCCTCTGATATCGCTTGAAAAATTCTTTGCCTTGTAGGCTGTGTGGCGTAGCCGTGAATGCACCACGGACTGCAGGTCCTCGATACCAGCGAAGCGCCGCTCTAGCTGTAATATGGCCATGGTATATCGCAAGGTATCTGCTGCTGCCGGGTCTCGGCTCAGTCGCAGGCAGGCTGAAAGTTGTTCAAGCCCCAACCGGATGCCTTGAGGGGTGCCAAACACCGTCTCCACAGAGTCGGGTTCAAAGCAAAAAAGAGAATGGATGGAGGCCTCTACATAGGGCTCGGGCCAGCTACCTGTTTTCGCGGCGAGGTCGACGATGCGCGCGGCCTGGGCGACGCCCGCGAGAGCCAGCGTTCGTTGTTCGAGGATGGGTCGACCTGTCATTGTGCGCGCTCGATCACCCCTCCACCGAGGCACACCGGGCCCTGGTAGAACACCACTGACTGCCCCGGCGTGATCGCTCTCTGGGGCTGGTCAAAAGTCACGGTTAGTCCATTCTCACCTAACTCCACCGTGCAGGGTTGATCGGGCTGTCGATATCGGATTTTTGCATGACAACGGAGCGGCAAGGCCGGCGTCTCGCCGCTGATCCAGATCGTCTCGCCCGCGGTCAAAGTTTGCCGGAAGAGCGCGGGGTGCTCGTTGCCCTGAGCAACGATGAGCGTATTTTCCGGCAAGCGTTTGTCCACCACGTACCAAGCGGCCTCGGCACGATTAGCCAGCCCGCCAATGCGAAGCCCCTGACGCTGCCCTATGGTGTGGTACATCAAGCCTTCGTGCTCGCCCAGCACTGCCCCATCCAGGGATTGAATGGGTCCCGGCTTCGTCGGCAGATACTGGCGCAGAAAATCGCGGAACCGACGCTCTCCAATGAAGCAGATGCCGGTGCTGTCCTTTTTACGGGCGTTTTTTAATCCAGCCTCATCGGCCAACTGCCGGACCATGGTTTTTTCGACTGAGCCTACCGGGAACAGTGCTCGGCTGAGTGCGTTGTGGCTGACCTGATGAAGAAAATAGCTCTGATCTTTGGTCGTATCCCTACCTTTGACTAATTGCGTCTTGCCATTTCGAGTGTCGGTTTGAACGTAATGACCGGTCGCGATTAGCTCCGCGCCCATTTGAGTGGCGTAGTCAAGAAACGCCCGAAATTTAATTTCTCTGTTACACAAAATATCGGGGTTCGGCGTGCGGCCCGCACCGTACTCCTTGAGGAAATGCTCGAATACGTCATCCCAGTACTCGGCAGCAAAATTTGCGCTGTGAAGCGTGATGCCCAGACGGTCTGCTACGGTTTGGGCGTCAGCGAGGTCCCTTTTCGCGGTACAGTATTCTGTCCCGTCATCCTCCTCCCAGTTCTTCATAAAGAGGCCTTCGACTCGATATCCCTGCTGGAGCAACAGCATAGCGGCCACGGAAGAGTCCACACCGCCGGACATGCCGACAATGACGGTTCGACCGCTACCTGCTGGTTGACTCACTGGCTTATTGGATCCGATTCAGCACGATTTCGCTGGGAAGCATGAGGGTAGCGATATATCGGGTCAACGGCCAGTCATTGTGCGGAGAGCCGGCGGTGCTCGCCGGGCTGTAGTTCATCGATTTGCCAAGGGCCGACCGCCACTCGAATCAGGCGAAGAGTCGGAAAACCGACAGCGGCGGTCATCCTTCGAACCTGACGATTACGACCTTCGGTAATAACAACTTTGAGCCATGAATCAGTGATGGTTTTACGTCGCCGAATGGGCGGGTGCCTTGGCCATACCGCAGGAGGTGCTATGGGTTGGGCTTTAGCAGGGCGGGTCAGGCCATCTTTTAATTGAACACCGTGCCTCAGCGCACCGCAGGCCTCTTCAGTGATGGTGCCCTCAACCTGCACCCAATAAACCTTGCGTTGCCCGCCACGAGGGTGGGCGATTTTTTGTTGCATTGCCCCGTCAGCGGTGAGGACAAGCAAGCCCTCCGAATCATAATCCAGGCGGCCTGCGGGCCGAAAACCGGGCGCGTGAAGGAAGTCGGCAAGGGTTGCCCTGGCCTCGGAGCCCTGGTCTCGGTCGGTGAATTGGCTCAGCACGCGAAAAGGCTTATTGAAGAGGATGAACTCTGACATCGCCATAGTGTGCCGGATTTGATGCTAAACTGCGCCGCCATTCGCACCCAAACATCTACACGCTGCGTTTAGCGGAGACTAAACGGTGCGGGCGCCACGAAGCAATTCGTGTCGAGACGTTTTATCTGGGGGACACAAACTATGTCATACGAGCACATCACCATTCCTGAAACCGGCGAGATGATTGTCGTCAATGACGACAACAGCATCATTGTTCCGAACAACCCGATCATCCCTTATATCGAGGGTGACGGCATCGGCGTGGACATCTCTCCGGTCATGATTTCGGTGGTCGACGCTTCAGTCGCAAAGGCCTACGACGGGGCACGGCAAATTTCATGGATGGAAATCTACACAGGAGAGAAGGCGGCGGAGTTGTACGATGGGGATTGGTTCCCTGAGGAAACGCTGGATGCGATAAAAACTTACAGTGTGGCAATCAAGGGGCCTTTGACCACCCCGGTAGGCGGGGGCTTTAGGTCTCTCAATGTCGCGCTGCGACAGGAGCTGGACCTCTACACTTGTTTGCGGCCTGTAAGATGGTTCGAGGGCGTGCCCTCGCCAGTCAAAAACCCTGGCGACTGCAACATGGTCATCTTCAGAGAGAATTCTGAGGACATTTACGCAGGTATTGAGTATCAGGCGGGAACTGAAGAAGCGCAGAAAGTGGTCGACTTCATTGTTCAGGAAATGGGCGCCACTAAAATTCGTTTCCCGCAAAATGTTGGTATCGGCATCAAGCCTGTATCCGCCGAGGGGACGCAGAGATTGGTCCGAAAAGCCATTCAATATGCGATTGACCAGGACCTGCCGTCCGTGACGCTCGTTCATAAAGGCAACATCATGAAGTTCACAGAGGGCGCCTTTCGAGACTGGGGATATGAGTTGGCCCAGCAGGAATTCGGCGGCGAACTGCTGGATGGGGGGCCTTGGGTGAGCATTAAGAATCCGCGCACCGGCAGCGATATCGTGATTAAAGATGTGATCGCCGATGCCATGCTTCAGCAGGTGTTGACCCGACCTCGTGACTACAGCGTCGTCGCAACGCTTAACCTAAATGGTGATTATCTCTCGGATGCGCTAGCCGCACAGGTCGGCGGTATCGGTATCGCACCGGGTGCGAACCTGTCGGATACGGTGGCCCTGTTTGAGGCGACTCACGGGACTGCCCCAAAATATGCCGGTCAAGACAAGGTCAACCCGGGATCACTCATTCTCTCTGCAGAAATGATGTTGCGGCATTTGGGATGGAACGAGGCTGCGGACCTCATTATCACGGGGATGAATGGGGCGATTCAGGCCAAGACTGTGACCTACGATTTTGAGCGGCTGATGGACGGCGCGACTTTAGTTTCGTGCTCGGCCTTTGGTGAGGCAGTAGTTGCACACATGTAATAAATCGACGGTTGCCCAAGCCCGCCGAGTGCGGGCTTTTTTATAGTTGGCCAGTCCGAGAACAGACGTACCCCCGTGATCAAAAAAAGTCATGAAAGGCCGTGAAGACACCGAAAAGTCAATGAAAGGTGCTCTATACTGATCCCTATGAGAGCGCGTTTCCTCCATCGGCCACTCAACGTGGCCTGCAGTGCAGATGAAGACGATTCGGATCAAGGCGATGGCGATCTGGCTGTCGCTCCCGCCAAACCGAAACTGAAGCGGCCCCCGCTTTATCGGGTGGTTCTGCTCAATGACGATTACACCCCGATGGAATTTGTGGTTCAGGTGCTGGAGCAGTTTTTTGGCATGAATCGCGAAAAAGCGACGCAAGTCATGTTGGCAGTCCATACGAAGGGTAAAGGCGTATGTGGAATATATCCGCAGGATATTGCTGAAACGAAGGCGTCACAGGTCAACGAGTCAGCCAGAGAGAGCGGACATCCGCTACTGTGTGAAGTGGAGCCCTCCACTGACGATGAGGATTAGCTGAATGCTAAGCAAAGAGCTGGAAAATACGCTCAATGAGACCTTCCGCACCGCGCGGGCGAGACGTCATGAGTTCATAACGGTGGAGCACCTGCTGTTAGCGCTGTTGGATGACTCTGCGGCAGTTGCGGTCTTGGACGCCTGCCAGGTGGACCTTGATGATTTAAGGGGAGAATTGACTGAGTTCATCGACTCCACCACCCCGTTGTTGTCTGATTCTGAGGATGGTCGAGATACGCAGCCAACGTTGGGATTTCAGCGTGTGCTTCAGCGCGCCGTGTTTCATGTCCAGAGTTCGGGGCAGCAGGAAGTCACGGGCGCAAACTTGCTGGTCGCTATTTTTTCCGAACAGGAATCTCAGGCTGTTTACTTCCTGAAGTCTCAGAACATCTCTCGGCTGGATGTCGTCAACTTTATTACCCACGGTATCGGCAAGGACGGCGAGGAATCATTGGAGTCGAATGATGCTTTAAGTGATGTTGAGGATGGGCAGGCCGCCGCCGAGAAGCGGCCCCTGGACGCCTACGCAACCAACCTGAATGCGGAAGCTGAGGCAGGGAATATCGACCCCTTGATCGGCCGTTTGAATGAGGTAGAGCGGGTCGCACAAATTCTCGCGCGGCGTCGTAAAAACAACCCGCTTCTGGTGGGCGAGTCCGGGGTCGGCAAGACTGCGATCGCAGAGGGACTGGCGAAAATGATCGTCGACGGGGAGGTGCCTGACACCCTCAAGGAGGCGGTGGTTTACTCACTCGACTTGGGCGCGCTCTTGGCAGGCACTAAATACCGGGGCGATTTTGAGAAGCGCCTCAAGGGCTTGCTGGCTAATCTGGCTGAGAGCGACCACGCGATTTTGTTCATCGACGAGATCCACACCATTATTGGAGCGGGTGCCGCCTCAGGCGGGGTAATGGATGCCAGCAATCTTCTCAAACCGTTACTCGCGTCGGGGAAGATGCGCTGCGTAGGGTCGACCACTTATGCGGAATATCGAGGCATCTTCGACAAGGATAAGGCGCTCAGTCGTCGCTTCCAGAAGGTTGATGTCCCCGAGCCGTCGGTAGAGGAAGCCTATAAGATTTTGAAAGGCCTTAAGTCAAGATTTGAGGCGCACCATAAGCTCCGCTACACCGACAAGGCCCTGCGTGTCGCCTCCGAGATGGCCGCGCGGTACATTACGGACCGCTTTTTACCTGACAAAGCGATAGATGTGATCGACGAGGCGGGGGCTTTCCAGCAGTTACAGACGCCCTCCAAAAGGAAGAAGGTGGTTGGGCCCTCAGACATCGAGGCGGTGGTAGCCAAAATTGCCCGCATTCCCCCGAAGACCGTGAGTAGTGACGACAAGGAGCTGCTGGCCAAGCTTGAGGGGAATCTCAAAATGACGGTCTTTGGTCAGGATGATGCCGTCACGCAGATGGTGAGTGCGATCAAACTCGCCAGAGCCGGCCTAAGAGGCGGCCAGAAACCCATTGGGAGTTTTTTATTGGCGGGGCCGACGGGTGTGGGTAAAACCGAGCTTACTCGCCAGTTGGCATTACAAATGGGGTTGGAGCTATTGCGCTTCGACATGTCTGAATACATGGAGCGTCATACCGTATCGCGCCTGATCGGCGCGCCACCGGGCTATGTTGGCTTTGATCAGGGTGGTCTGCTCACCGACTCCGTCACCAAGCATCCGCATTCTGTCGTGTTATTGGACGAGATCGAGAAAGCCCATCCGGAGGTCTTCAACTTGCTGCTGCAGGTTATGGATCATGGCACACTCACTGACAATAACGGCCGCAAGACGGATTTCCGCAACGTCATTCTGGTGATGACGACCAACGCAGGCGCCGAAAATGTGAGCCGGCGATCCATTGGATTCTCAATGCAGGACCACTCGACAGACTCGATCGAGGCCATTAACCGAACATTTACCCCGGAATTCAGAAATCGGCTGGATGCCACCGTGCCCTTCGGCCCTCTTGGCGAAGATGTCATTATGACGGTGGCAGATAAATTCCTTACCGAGCTTCAGTCGCTGCTGGATGAGCGCCAGGTGGTGATCGAAGTCGATGAGGAGGCTAGACTTTGGCTGGTCGAGAAGGGCTACGATGCCACCATGGGTGCTCGGCCTATGGAGCGGGTTATACAGGAGCATATCAAAAAGCCGCTGGCTGATATGGTGCTGTTTGGTTCATTGACAAAGGGAGGTACTGCGGTGGTCACGGTGGCATCGGACCGCTCAGGACTTCTGATTGAAGCTGACGTAGAAGCGGAAGCGCCTGTGGAGGCCTAAACCTTCGGGCCCGAATGCCCGGTGCTTGAGAGTAGGAGTGCGACTCAGGTGCGAGTTGGCGGACCATACTCGCGACCGGCCGTCTCTGGCACCACCACAACGAATCACTCTTCCCAAAGCTTCTGCCGCTGACAGCACCCGCTCTTGTTTTGGGGGCTCCGCTTGGCGATGATAGCCGAGCTTCTACATTCTGCAAAAATTTCTGGGCCCTAACCGCGTCGGTTGAGTGATATTCCAGAGGTAGATTTTCACCCAGATATCCCCAGATTTGGTTCCGATGAGCCGTTTAGTTTGCTTTTGGCCAAATAATCGGCACCTTTCTGTACAAATAGCAACCTTATCGTTTAATGTTATACCGATCGGTCAATTATGTTTGTCCGATCGGTAAACTTCTGAATCGGGCGGTTTAAAGGGGCAAATCCACAATGTTTGATGTTGAGAAGACGGCTACGAGAATTGCCGATGCAGCGCTAACGTGCTTCGCATATGAGGATTACAGCGCAACCAGCCTTTCAAAAATTGCCGCAGCGGCAGACACTAGCAAACAAGTTGTCCTGCATCATTTTCGGTCGAAGGAGCAACTTTATTCTCAGGTCTTGGATAATGTGTGTGCAGAGTTGATGCGAGGCCTTGAGGAGGTAAGACTGGCTTCCAACTCCTCTAGCGAGCAATTGGAACGATTTATGCTGACTTTGCTTGATGCAGGAAAGGAAGAAGTGCTGCTTGTGACCTCCAGAGCCTTGGCGTCGGCCTCATATTCAGACATCGATTTCGATCAGTGGCCACTGCAACCGCTGTTTGACGAACTGCGATTGCTCAGCTCAGCCGGAGACGGGGCCTCCACAGAACTTCAAGAGCGATCATTCGCTGTGGTTTATGGGCTTATAGGCAGTGCAAGCTTTTTCGCAGCCTCCCGCAGAGGCTTGGCGAGGATGTATGGGATTGAGACCATGGGAAGAATGGAACGGTCTCTGCGCCGGGAGTTCGGCAGCCGAGCGGCTTGGCTGTAACCCGAGCTATCGCTCTCGGTAGGTGATTCGTCCCTTGGTAAGGTCGTATGGAGTCAGTTCGACCCGGACTTTGTCGCCTGTTAGGATTCTGATGTAGTTTTTGCGCATTTTGCCTGAGATATGAGCGGTGACCACGTGCCCGTTTTCCAATTTCACGCGGAATGTGGTGTTTGGAAGCGTGTCAACAATCTCTCCCTCCATCTCGATCTGGTCTTCCTTTGCCATTCAGGCGGTTCCTCTTGCTGTGGAAAGGCCGGAACTGTATAGGAAACTGATTGCCGGGGAAAGCTCAGTGTCAGGCGGTTGACACTGAATTAATCCCGTTATGGCTCCAGCAAGGAAACGACTGCAGAGGTATCTGGCGTGACGGTTTGCTCTGTCTTGTGCTGTTGCCATTGACCGTCGACAAAGAGCTCAAGCGGCGAGAATCGAGCCTTATAAGACATTTTTCGGCACCCGTCGATCCAATATCCTAGGTAGACAAAAGGTAAATTCATGGCTTTTGCTTCGCGAATCTGAAGCAGAATAGCTTCGGTACCCAAACTGCGCTGTGGTTGGTCAGGATCAAAGAAACTGTAGATCGCGGCAAGGCCGTCCAACATTTTGTCAGCCACCGTCACTGCGACCAGCCTATTGCCTTTATACAGACGATAATAGATCGCGCACCCGAGCCCATCATTCAGGAATGACTCATACTGTTCGCGCTCGGGAGGATACATGTCACCGTCAGCATGTCTTGCCTCGATGTAATAACGGTAAAGGCTGTAGGCGTCATCATCCAAGATAGAGTCTGACTGCTCCACGCGGAGGTCGGCGTTGCGTCGGCTTATCCGGCTTTGGGTGCGCCCGGGCTCAAACTCGTTGACCCGCACCCGAGACGCAATACAGGCACTGCAACGTGCGCAGTGCGGTCGGTAAACGTGGTCCCCGCTTCGCCGGAACCCCAGTAGAGAAAGCTGTGTATATAGCTCTTGACTCAGTTTTTGCCGCGGGTCTACGAAGAGCGTCGTAGCCTCTTCGCCCTCAAGATATGAGCAGCGGTGCGGAAAAGTGGTATATACCTTGATTTCCCTCAGCGAGGCGGTCAAAGCAGATCTCCCGCGCTCATTGGTAAGTCGCCTGCCAAGAGCATCGCAAGGGGAAGGGGATGTGTAGGGGCCATACAGAGAGGCTGAGACAGCAACAAGCTCATATCCACCTTTATAGCGTCCCGCACATGATTTTCAAAGTCCTCTCGTGACATTAAGTCCGCGCCAAGTGAGAGGAGGTGGGGATTTTCCACCTGACAATCAATGAGTTCGATACCAGAGTTGTGACAGGCTCTACTCAGCGCTATAAATGCCGCCTTCGAGGCATTGGCCTTTAGGGAGAACATTGATTCACCGAAGAACATATTTCCAAGTAAAACACCGTAGAGGCCTCCAACAAGTTGAGCGTGCTCCTTGACCTCGACTGAGTGTGCCAACCCCAATTCGTGGAGCCTGAGATACGCCCCTTTCATGGCCTCAGTTATCCACGTGCCCGTTTCTCGACCACCACGGTCAACACTAGCGCAATGATGAATTACAGCATCAAAGTCGTCGTCGTAGCTGAGCGTCCAGTCGTTGGCTTTTAAGGCCTTACGCATCGATCGGCTGATGTGCACCCTAGCCGTGCGTACGACTAGGCGTGGGTCGGGGGACCACCAAAGAATGTCCTCACCTTCGTTAAACCAGGGAAATATGCCCTGTGCGTAAGCGCTAATCAGAGTATCAGGTTTCAGGTCGCCCCCGACTGCGAGAAGGCCATTGGGTTCACGCAGCGCCTGGGCGGTTGGTGGAAAAAGGTTGAGCAAGCTTAGAAAGAGCCTTGCCCGTCCAAATATTTCTCCGCATCCAGTGCAGCCATGCAGCCAAATCCCGCGGAAGTGATAGCTTGCCTGTAAACGTGATCAGCGACGTCTCCTGCAGCGAAGACACCCGCGATGCTGGTGTGGGTAGCGCCGCCTTCAGTTCCGGAGTGAACGGTCAGATAACCTCCCGACATAGCCAGCTGATCGACGAAAAGGTCGGTATTGGGTTTGTGACCAATGGCGATAAACACTCCCGATAAATCAATTTGTTCGAGCGTGGATTCGTCCAGCGTAGATCGGATTTGAACGCCAGTAACTCCGCTGTCATCTCCAAGCACCTCATCAAGCGTTCTGTGCCAGTGCAGCACAATCTGTCCCTCGTCTGCCCGCTTCATCAGCCTGTCCTGGAGGATCTTCTCCGCCCTCAAACTATCACGTCTGTGAATCAGATGGACCTTGGAGCAAAGATTACTAAGGTAGAGCGCCTCCTCCACCGCCGTATTGCCTCCACCTATAACCGCAACTTCCTGATTCCGGTAGAAAAAACCGTCACACGTTGCACAGGCACTGACGCCTTTCCCCATAAAAGCGGTCTCGGATGGCAGCCCAAGATATTGAGCCGAGGCACCTGTGGCTATGATCAGTGCATCGCATGTGTAGTCTTGTGTGCCACTCACCTTGAAAGGTTTTTGCGATAGGTCGACGCGTTCTATGTGGTCAAACAAGACGCTCGCCTCAAGCCGCTCTACGTGCTCCTGCATGTGTTGCATGAGCTGAGGTCCCTGTAGGTCGTGGGCGCCGCCTGGCCAGTTTTCGACCTCGGTGGTCGTCGTCAGTTGCCCGCCTTGTTGCAATCCTGTGATCACAACGGGATTAAGGTTTGCACGGGCTGCATAGACGGCTGCAGTATAGCCCGCCGGGCCAGACCCAAGAATCATCAGGCGGTGGTGGTGTGGTGAGGTCATTTGACAGTTCCATTACAGCTTGAGAAGGAGCAGTAGCGCCCGTGCCGTAGCCTAGCGCAGCTCTCAGCGTGAGGCCAGTGATGACAAGTCTGTGGGGATCAATTGACAAGGAAAACCTCCTTAAACGCATGAATCTGCGCAGGAATGCCGGCCATTGGATTCGCGGTGCTGTGCTAGCATAGGGATTTCCAGCTGTGGTTACAGGATTGTGGCGGGCAAGGGCAAGACAGCAGCGGCAAATCCAGATAGGTCAGATGAGTCACTCGGTCGCAGAAGGCTGAGGGATATTCTTTTCATCGGGGCTGGAGCACTTTGCTTGTTCCTGCTCATGGCATTGCTGACCTACAGTGATGCTGACCCCGGTTGGTCGGCCAGCGGCAGCGGCGGTGCGATTGAGAATCTAGGCGGCATTACCGGCGCTTTTTTTGCCGACGTTTTCTTCTCTTTGGTGGGTTCCACTGCCTATCTTGTGCCGGTGCTGCTCGCCTATCGCGCTGTGTCGCTGCTGCTTGCTGAGGATGACCACCGGGCAGTCAATTGGCAGCTACTTGGGTTGCGTGTGTTGGGGTTGCTGCTACTGGTTGTCGCTGCCACGGCATTGAGAGCGCTGAATGACGGTGGTTCGTCAGGTCTGCCTCAAGGGGGCGGAGGTATTCTCGGAGCTACCATTGCGTCGGGTTTCGATCAGGCCTTCAACCCTGTGGGCGCCAGATTGGTTCTCGTTGCATTGTTTTTGTTGGGCCTCACGGTATTCGCTGATATTAGCTGGCTGAAGGTCATCGATTGGCTGGGATATCAGGCCGTCGTTAGAACCCAAAAACTGGGGCAGCAGGGGTTGGCGCGAGTGGATCGGCTTCGTGATCGACGTGCCCGGGAAAAACAGCTCGAGCAACGCAAGGTTCAGATTGAGGAGCATGTTGCGAGAGAGAAAAAGCGAGTCCCCCCCAAGATTAAGCCG
>MDTG01157408.1_pt1 | contig 23780 bp, 14 predicted proteins | sample 811421 | NCBI WGS metagenome assembly MDTG01 (sample SAMN05326645, study PRJNA326480) | marine metagenome | isolation source: seawater | place: Pacific Ocean: South East | collected 2011
GGCGAGGATCAACCGCCCCGTCGCCGGAGATGCGGAATCATCCTTCGACATGGCTTCGTCTCTGGTCACATGGAACTCCCAGCGGGTGATCTCCAGCCGGGATCATGCTCCGAAATGGACCCTCAATCACGGCCGGACCCTCAAGATGAAGTGGATGTCCCTCCGTGGCAACCCACTCACCGGGAAGCGGCGCTTCATTCAGATGCTGGTCCCGTACAGCTTGCCGGTGGATGATGACCACGGACAGCGGCGGTCCGGGAAGTACAATCATCGACATGGATGTGGCCCAGTTCATGGTCTTCGCGATGATCGGCGCCTTAGCTGGCGGCGTGGGGGGCCTGCTTGGGATCGGAGGATCGACGATCTTCATTCCGGCCGCGACGCTCGTCTTCGGATCCGACCAGCAGTCCTATCAGGCCACCGCGATGATCCTGAATGCCTTCGTCGCGATCACCGCCACCGTCAAGCACGTTCGAAACGGGTTGGTGAAGAAAGAAGTCGTGATCCCGATGGGCATCTCGGCATGCATCCTGGTCCTGGCCGGCGTGGCCCTGAGCAATCATCTCGAGGGCGACACCCTCGCTCGACTGTTCGGCGCCCTGCTCCTCTGCATTGCCGTGAACGAGGCGCGGGTCCTCTTGAGACGTGCCAATGCCGCTTCCCCGAAGGCCGACGACCTGGAAGTTCCTCGATCCATTCCGAGTTCGTTGCTGGCCTCGATCGGTGCGGTGATGGGATTCACCGGAGGACTGCTCGGGATCGGTGGCGGCACCATCGGTGTCCCCTTGCTCAAGATCGGAGCCCGCCTGCCTCTCAAGCTCGCCATCGCCAATGCCGCGGCGGTGACGATTCCCCTCGCGACCATCGGAGCGATCTACAAGAATCTTTCGCTGGCGACGCTTCCGGATTCAACGGAGCAGACTTCGCAACACGCGATCATCATCGCCACTGCGGTGGTTCCCGGCGCCATCGCCGGGAGCTGGATCGGTGCGGAACTCGTCCACCGGCTTCCCCTGATGGCGATTCGAGTCGCATTCCTGATCCTGCTGCTGTTCGCGGGAACCCGGATGCTCGGGATCCATTGACGAGGTTTCGGCCACCGACACCCGGAGGCTCAGCCCCCGTTCGGGCCGGCACAGGAATCTCCTGATGGGACGACCACTCCGAACACGTCGAACCCTGCGACATCGCCGGTCGCCGACATCGCTTCGAGCGGGGCGTAGAGCAGACCCTTGAAATCGGCCGCCGGAGTGATCTTCACCAACGCATTCGTGATGATCCCATCCGCGGTCTCCTCGTCCCGAGTTCCCATGAGGTCGACCCTCACTCCGGGAAGCAGGGAAATCATGGTGGAAATCGGACTTGCCGGCGAGTTGAAGGGGATCTCGATCTCGGTGGATTGTCCCTGCTCGATTCGTCCGATCGGGAAACGGTAGCCACCGGACATCATCAGCCTGCGGTTGATCTTCGGAAGCGTCGACTCGTGTCGAAGGTACACGTCGACCACCGGAACATCGGGGCGATCCGTCTCGATCACCAGGTATCGAGGATAGGGCTCCGCGATCGCGTCGAGGTCGTAGGTGAGCACGTACTTCGATCGGGGTTCGTCGGATGTGGGGTCGAAGCCGAGGTACGTCGGAGAGTCGCCATGGAACGAGCAGATGGAGAAGGGCTGGTCGTCGATCGATTCCACAATGATCCGTCCCTGGCGGTTCTGCCCCCGAACCGCATTGATCAGGGCCGGGATGGGTCTCACCGGCAGTGAGATCTGGGCCTTGATGTTCAGGAGCTTCACCACGGGGTACCCATCCACGAGGATCTTGATGCTCGCGTTCTTGGGACCGATGTTGGGTGATGCGTCCAGAACCGCATTCAGTTCGATGCTCTCTCCGGGGGCGATGGTGCGCCCTGCAATGTCATCGAGAGCGGTGCACTTGCAGGAGGGCTCGACGGCGAGGATGAGCATGGGCTCCTCACTTCGGTTGAAGAGCCGGACCGCGCCCTGGGACGTGGCGTTGGGAGCCACCACGCCGAAATCGAGAACCGGAGGGACCAGCTCCAGGGGGGGTTCATCATCGAGGACCGGGGCGATGACCGGTTCCTGGAGGGTTTCGAGGCGCTGGGTGGAATCGGTCGATTGTCCCGGCTTGCCACCCGGAGGGCTGGCTGCCGAATCGGTGGAATCCCCGCCTTCCCCGCCTCCACATCCGCCAAGGACCACCGCCGTCAGGGCCAGCGTGCAGGCGAGGGGTTGAAATCGGGTCGGCAGGATCGATCGACGAATCAACATGGGACGGTCCTCGAGTCGGGGGGAATACCTGTGAAAAGGCCGGCAAGCCAGTGAAAGCCGAGCGGGGATTCTAGCACCCGCACCAGATTCACCCACGTCCTCCATGGACTTCGAGACCGATCGACACAGTGATGCAAAGGCGGGGAAATCAGTCCCATCAGGGCTTCAGTGGGAGGATTGGAAATGTGATCATTTTCGGGATCGAAACTTGCATAAGGTCCGCAGGAGGGCATGTTTGGGCCAGGTATTGATCCGGATGCTCCGCGATGACGGCCTTCCCGGGCCCAAGAGAGCCGTCCGAGATCCTGCCGCGGCCGTCAGGTCCCCCATTCGGGGCCCTCTGTTGCCGCTTAGAGAACCCTTTTCCCTCCCTCCGCCCCCGGCTTCGGCCGGGGGTCTTTTTTAATCTCTGCCCGCCGACGAAGGTCCCGCCCGAATGGCGAAGTCGTAACCCCCTTCCCCTACGCACGTCCTGTTCACCGCTCTGGTGGCGGTCCCGATGAGCCTGGGTGACGGCCACGAGACCGGATTCCTGAGCGAAGCTGATTGCACGTGTCACAGGTCTCATCGAGCGTGCTAATCTCCTGAGAGGCGATGTAATCGCCTCCATGGGGCCTGCCGATGGACGATCGCGTCGATGACATGGTGAGTCGGATCTTGGCCGAAAGCCAGGGTGATCCCCTCGCGGTCGCCAAGGCACGGTGCCAGGGGGATCCGGAGCTGCTGGCTGCGGTGATGGCCGCCCTCCAGTCCCATCAGATGACGGTCGACCTTCCGAAAAGGCTCGACGACGATCATCCAAGCAGATCGTCGGGGCCTGATCAGCCCACGGTGATGCCATCAAGAGGCCAGATCGAATCCCGCCCCCAGCCCAGATCCACTCGCGGAAACCCATTGGATTCCGATCGCTCCGACTCCTCCTCCGGGATCAGACGGCCCGACTTCATCGGCCACTTTCAGATCGAGAGCGAGGTCCCGATCGGCAGGGGCGGGTTCGGGGAGGTGTGGGAGGCGTTTCGGGTCGAAGGCGGATTTCGACAGCGTGTCGCGGTGAAGATCATCTCGAGAGGCAATGTCGATGAGAATTTGATTCGACGATTCGAACTCGAGAGACAGGTGCTCGCATCCCTCGATCATCCCGACATCGCTCGCCTGATCGATGGTGGCGAAATGGAGGATGGACGCCCCTGGCTCGCCATGGAGTACGTGGATGGGGTCTCGGTCACGAAATACTGCGATCGCGCGCGGCTCTCCATCGAGGAGCGCCTTCGGCTGTTCATGAAGATCGCGATGGCCGTTCAGCATGCCCACGAGAACCTGATCGTGCATCGCGACATCAAGCCGGACAACATCCTGGTGACCGCCAAGGGGGATCCGAAACTCCTGGACTTCGGCATCGCCAAGCTTGTGAATCCCGATCTCAGTGGCGAAGGCGTCAAGGTGACCCAGGTCGGAGAAGGTGTCCTCACTCCGGACTACGCCGCTCCGGAACAGTTCACGGGAGAGACGGTCGGAACCCGAGCCGACGTCTATTCCCTCGGCGTGCTCTTCTACGAGCTTCTCACCGGACGGCTTCCGTTCTTCGACGAGGAACGGGGCTACGTCAACATCAGGACCGCCAAGCTCGAGAAGGAGCCCACTCGACCGAGCCACGCGGTATCGACCAATTCCATCGATCCCGAAACGGCGAGGAAGATTTCCACCGCGCGAGACAGCGAATTGAATCGCATACGCCGTCAACTCGACGGCGACCTCGACGTGATCATCCTGAAGGCCCTCCGCCGCGAACCCTCCCGACGGTATTCATCACCCCGGGATCTGGTCGCCGACCTCCAGAGGCATCTCGATGGACTCCCGGTGGAAGCTCGTCCGGATTCGATCGGATACCGGACGACACGGTTCGTTGCGCGACATCGGGCCGGTTTCGCGGTCAGCGCCACCGCCATCGTCGCTATCGCGCTGGGTGCCTGCACCATCGCCTTGTTCGCGGAAGCGCGATCAGCGCGGGCGATGGCGGAGACCGAACGGGCACGATCCGATGCCGAGACCGCCCGCGCCGATTCCTCGGAGCTGATCAGGGACGCCCTCGCCGGCATCGAGCTGATCTCCGCGTCGAAAGGAACCGAAACCATGGTCGGCTCCCTCGTGGAAGCCAATCGTCTGGACGACGCGGAGAAGATCTCGGTCATCATGCTGCAGCGGCTGGAGACGGCCCTGGAGGTCGCTCCCGGCAATCCCGATCTGCTCGCGCGCAAACTCGCTCTCGACCTCCTGAGGGCCAGCCTCCGAGACCAACGACGAAACCCCTCCCTTGGTGATGTCGCCGACGCGGCTCGGCGCCGAAAGCTCGTTCGAAGCGAGCTCGAAACCGCACTGTCCGTTGAGCCCGGACACCCGGAACTGCTCTATCTGGCCGCGATGATCGATCTCGAGGATGCCGACGCGATTCGACTCCGCTCGGGATCCGACCCGGCCCTGGTCGAAGCGAAGCGGGAGATCCTGAACAACGCGCTCGCTAGGCTGAAGGAGGCGGAGGTCGCTTCCGGATCGGAATTCCCTCGCCAGCGGGCGATGATCGGGACCGCCCTCGGCGATGTCCTCAGAAAGAGTGGCGAACCCTTGGCGGCGCTCGACGCCTACCAGGTCTCCAGGTCCTCCCATGAGATTCGAGGTCGGGAGGCCGTTCGTGATCTGGCGATCCTGGAGACCCGGATGGCCTATGTCCATTCATCCCTGGGTGAGGAGGACCGGGCGATCGATCTTCACCGCCGATCCCTGGCCAAGCGGGAGGACCTGGCCGAATCCTCGGCCAGCATCGAATCAGCCCGGGCCAGACGTGATCTGGCAACCGGCCATCTCTACCTCTCCGAAGCCTTGCAGGCATCCTCTCCGGCCAGTGCGAAGCGGCATCTGGAGCGGTACCTGGAACTGACCTTCGAGGTGGCGTGGCTCGATCCCCTGGATCATCGGGGAGGAGTGTCCGACCTGCAGAAGGCGATGGGGCGTGCCTCCCGCCTCAACTCCCTCAGCGACGGTGACATCGAACCGTTCACAACGATGATCACCCGGTTTCGCGACGCCATCATCACTCCCCGGCTGAAGACCCTGCCCGGCGCCGATTCCGCTCGCCTGGCAGTTCGTGCCGACCGCTACCTCGCCGAAGCTGAGATGCACTTCGCCGATCTCGCCGAGGAACAAGGACTCGGTGCCGAAACCATTGGCCACCGCGTGGAAGCGAGACGCCATCTCGATGCGGCCATCGAGAACGGCCGAGCCCTCATCCAGATCGATCGGACCCAGCCCGAGATGCTCGCCGAAGTCGGCCTGTGCCTGGCGTACCGGATCGGGATCGAACCGCTTCCATCCGAAAGGATTCCTGACTGGATGGAAGAGGCACTGGAGATCCAGGCACTGGCACGGGAAGCCGGCGGGACCGGGCCCATTCTGCGCAAGCTCGACGCTCAGATGTCGCGAGTGTCATCCGATGCCGGAGGCGCAGACTGAACGCCGACCGCACCGGGCACCGCCCGGCGGAGGGCGGCCTTGCCGACCGCCGCGATCACCATGATCGCGATGACCAGGACGAGGAAGCCGACCACCGTCACCGCCAGTCCCCGTTCCTGGACGACCGCGACCAGATCCCGTGACCCACTGGCTGCAGCCGCGGCCGCCATCCCCACCGCGATCGCGGTTCTCGGGAGCATCCCCAATCCCGTGCCGATCAGGGTCGGGGCGAGCGCGGTTCGGGAGCTACCCAGGACCAGGTTCGTCAATGCGAAGGGACTGTTGGGGCTCAGACGGAGCAGGGCGACGATACCTACGCTTCGAATGGTTCCGGCGTCGACCAGGGCGTCGCGAATCGCCTCGATCTGCGGCCTGCGTTCGATGATCCCCTCCACCCGCCGACCGGAGACGAATCTGGAGACCTGATGACCAAGCGTCGTACCCACCAGGATCCCCGCCATGGCGCCGATGGTTCCCGCGGCGAGCCCGAATGCCCAGCCCCCCAGGATCGCTTGTGCGTAGGTGGGCAGGATGCCGGATCCCGCGGTCAGACCAAACACCAGGGCGTAGATGCCGACCGCGATCCAGAGTCCACGGGACTCGATCATTCCGGTGTAGAAGTCCGATGCATCCCCTAGATAGGCCAGAAGCACGAAGCCGATCCCGGCCGGCACCAGGGTCCAGGCCCCGGCGAGGATGCCGATGCCGAGCAGCCCCCGCTTTTCCTCCGAGGACAGTGGGGCCACATCAAGTCGTTTGGACGGTGCTGGATCGCTCATGGGAAGGCTTCGTCGGGCCTCATATGCGATCGGCCTCGATGAGGTCGTCGAGAGTCGGGTCGCCAGTCGCTTCCGGCTCGGAGATGTCCGACTCGGATCCATCGGATTCGACCTCGAGCACCTCACTGGAAACGGCCGAATCCTGGCGGGCGAGGATGGTCCTCATGTCCGCGAAGTATCGATCCGCCTCCCGCCAGAGATGGGCGGGGACCGCCGCCTGACGAGTGATGAATCTGATCGTCGGGGGCTCGGTCTGGAGGAACTGCACGTTGAACCGCCATGCCTCCTCCTGCCGGATGGGATCCTGGCCCACCCTGACCAGATCACGACGGAGGATCCGGTAGATTTCTATCCGGCCCTCGGGCCGGGCGGCCATCACCTCGTTCTCGAAGACGTGCCAATCGTCGTAGACAGGGTTCTCGGCCACCGTGACCATCGCATTCCAAACCTCGGGATCCGAATGACCCGGGAAGGTGGCGGTGCGATTCGCGCACCCGCCGAGGAGGGCCATGGACGTCACGATCAGGGCGATTGGCTGGATGATGCGAAGTCGCATGGTGTCGTTTTCCGAAGTGGACCGGCCTGCACGGGCTCGAAGCATGCGGGAACGTCCGTCTTCATCGACCGGCCCGCGATTCAAACTTGACGATCCGGCTCACTCGTACGCTTCGCCCGGAATTTCAGCGTTGTGATAGACCTTCTGAACGTCGTCCTGATCCTCGAGGGCGTCGATGAGTCGTAGAACCTTCTTCCCACCTTCGATGTCCAGGGCCACGGTCGTGGCGGGCGTGAAGGTGATCTCCGTGGACTCGAAATCGAATCCCGACGACTGGAGCGCCTCCTTGACATCGAGGAAGTCCGCAGGCTCGGTGGTCACCTGGATGAAACCCTCCCCGGACGCCACGTCCTTGGCGCCGACTTCCAGGGCGGACTCGATGACGTCGTCCTCGGAATGCTTGTCACCGTCGAGGATGATCACCCCCTCCTGGGAGAATCCGAATGCCACGGAGTTCTGAGTGCCGAGATTTCCACCCCCCTTGGCGAAGATCGATCTGATCTCGGGGGCGGTCTTGTTGGCGTTGGACTGCAGGCAGTCCGCGATGATGGCGACTCCACCCGGGCCGTAGCCCTCGTAGCGGGCGGGTTCGTAGGATTCTCCGTCGACCCCCCCGGCACCCTTCTTCACCGCTTTCTCGATCGTGTCCTTGGGCATGTTGGCGGCTTTGGCGTCGTCGATCGCATACCGCAGCGTGGTGTTGAACTTCGGGTCGCCACCACCCTGGCGGGCGGCCACGATGATCGCACGACTGCAGTTGCTCCAGATCTTGCTTCGTTTCTTGTCGACCGCCGCCTTGCGATGCTTGATGTTGGCCCACTTGCTGTGCCCTGCCATGGGACTCTCCTCCGCGACCTTGGTTTCACTTGCTTGCGACCCGCTGGTCGAAGCCTCGGGGATTGTCCTTCATCCGCGGGATTCATGCGCCGCGGGATCGGATTCCCGCTCTTCCCGGGTCGGGGTGGTGGATGGTTCCTCCCCCGCGGCCACCGATTCGAGACGGCCACGGGCGGCCTCCAGGTATCGACCCTCGAGTCGGGCCTCCAGTTCCTGCGAAGGCACCAGAACCCCTCCCCAGATCCCGACCTGATAGGTGTCCAGTGCGGCCAGCCTTCGATCCGAGAAGCCATCGGAACCGGATTCGATGATGGCCGTCCACGCCTGCACGGCCTCGGCCTGCCGACCCGCACGCCAGGCGGCATCTCCAAGATGCATGAGAATCTCCGACGAGATCTGCCGACCGTTGCGGGACCGCGCCATGATCGATCTCTTTATCCAGGCCAAGGCCCCATCCTCGTCCTGGGGATCATGAGCCCCGTTCGCGTACCGCAGCCAGCCCATCGAATCGGAAGTGCTGGGATTCCCGGGATCGATTTCCTGGGATGTCTCGATGTGCAAGGCGGCCTCTTCGTACCGTCCCGCCTCCAGCAGGGCATAACCCAGGTTGTTGAGCGCGATCGGTTCACGAGGATCGAGGTCGACCGCCGCCTCGAGGACACGGATCGCGACCTCCTCCGCACCGAGCAACGATGCGTCGCTGGCGACTTCCAGCAAGGGAATCTCAAGCTGGTTTGCGGGAGTGGCCATCCCCCATGCTTCGTGAAGGGGCCATCCTCGATCGCCCGCAGCGTCCAGAAGTTCGAGAACCCGATCGCCACCCGCTCCCGCCACGATGGAGGAAGCGACCCCGGCCCGGACCAGATACGCAGGAAAAGACTCGGGATCCCCGGAACGAACCATGAAATCAAGGACCCCGGCGACCGTTTCCATCGGAATGCCCCTCCCCGACCCTCGGGTGAAGAGACGGTCGTTCCATTCAGGATCGATGCGGGTGATCGGCGGGGCGAAAAGCTGGCCGTCCAACGCCTGTCGACCCGCATCCGGGCCGAGGGACGACATGATGGCCAGCGCGGTGTCGATGTCCACCGGAATACCGGAGGATCGATGCCATCCGGCGGCGGATGCCACCACCCGTCGGCCCCAATCATCCTGAAGAGTCGCTGCGATGGTGACGAAGCGCCTTCTCATCCGAGGCGTGATCGATTCCGGATCGAACCCGGAGAGAATGGAGCGAACATCATCCGTGGTGGTGGTTTCCTTGAAGGCGAGGCTCAATTCCAAAAGGCGAAGGTCCCGAGCGATGCCCGGCGGCTCCCGGTCCACGCGTTCCCGGGCCACTTCGACCCACTCGCGACGGGACTCCGGAATCTCCGCGAGCACAAGCTCGAGGCGACGCGACCGGAGGCCGGAGATCTCTTCTCGTGGAATGTCGCGAAGCATGATCGCCGTGGCTCGCGGCCCATCCACCGCACGGTCGATCGCATGCAAGGCATCGGAGAGGACCGGGTCCGCGGGGGCTGAAGCGACCAGTGATTCCAGTCGGAGACGACCATCCGCCATGCGCCCCGCGGAACGCCATGCAGAGAGCATTCTCGTCATGGCCACGGATTTCCAATCCGGATCCTCGAGCAGGGGTGCCAGGAGACGCTCGATCTCGAGTGAACTCGTCGTGCCTCCCGCAGGATCGGCGTTGTTGAATCTCCGGAACGACTCGGCATCGAGAAGCTCTCGTCGAATTCGATCCACGGGCCCGGCTCCGACCGTGGTGGCCACATCAGGGGTTCCGCAGAGGCGAGCCAGCTCCAGGCAGGTCACGGCACTGCGATCCCCAAGACGCCATGCCCGCTCGAATTCCCTCCACGCCTCGAATTCGCGATCGCGAAAGGTCGCGAGCGCCCGCCCCCGGGCCACATGCAGCGGTGCGGATTCCGGTGCCTCCAGCAGCGCCTGGTCGGCGACCTCGATCGCGAGTTCTGGTTCCCCGACGAGCAGGAACGCCGACGACCGTTCGGCTTCGACGAGAGGATCGAAGGGGGTTCGCGGAACCGAGTCCACCCCGATCGGATCAAGGAGATCAGCCGCCACTCGAATTCCCACCAGTCTCTCAGGGGTCGAGTCACTCGGTGATCTCCCGAGGACCCCGAACGCGAGATCCGGCCTCGCCTGCCGGCGAAAAAGCTCCGCAGCGACCACGTTTGAACCGGCCGATGGCGATTCCCGGTCGTGCTCCAGATCCTCGATCACCACCTTCAACAGATCATCAGGTCTCCAGGGTCCGCACATCAATCGATCGACCACGACGTCCAATGAATCGAGGGACGTGCCGAATCCGGAGGCGACCCGCCACGCAGCCGTTGGACCTCCCGACGCCGCGGCGTCGACCAGACCTCCAGCAATCGGGGTGGAATCACCGGATTGGGAGATGCCCGTGAGTACCCGGCCCGCTTCATCGGGATCGATCTGTGCCAGAGCCCGGGTCGCCGTGGACAGGGCTGGGTTCGCGAGGATTCTTGCCACCAGGATCCTCTCGAGATCTTCTAGGTCGACTCCTGATTCCCGGAGAATTTCAATGCCGGAATCGGCGTCGGCGTCTTCCCGATCGATCGCGTCGAGCAGCAGCACCGTCGCAAGGTCATCCCGACCAAGACTTGCCGCCGCCCAGATCAAACGATCCGATCCCAACGTGATCGATGCATCGATCGAGCTGGCGGTCCGCCAGAAGTCATCCGCCTTTCGAACTTCTCCCCTTCGCGCCGCATCATCACCGGCCGAACGCCAGAATCGAGCGACTCCATCCGGGGATTCGAATCGGATCTCTTCCAGTGAAGACCCCCGGGTGACCAGAATCAGATCGCGAACCGTCACTGCGACGGATCCTCGGCCGGCCACCTCCAATGCCATCTCCAGAATCAGCGCCGCGCGAACCCGCTCCAGATCATCTCCCGCCATCACCAGGCCTGCGGCGGCGACCTCGACGGCCTCCTCCAGCACCCCGCGACGCATGAGATCCTTCACCAGTCGAGCTCTGTCGACGCGCGAGATCCAACCTCGACGTGCCATTTCCCTACGGATCGAGAAGGCATCGCCGGCCCTGCCCGTGGCTTCCAATGCTTCGGCCAGCGTCTCGAGCGCTGGTGGGCCACCGCCGCCCTGAACCGCCTTCTCCAACGGAGCAATTGCGGCATTCGCATCTCCCCTGACCAGTGCGGAACGTCCCTCGATGTACCAGGCTTGGACCGATCTGGGCAGCCTCTTCCTCGTCGGATCACCCTCCACGGGCCGCGCGATCGCGGCCACCCCGGGATCGGACAGCGAAGTGGCGAGGGCGACCAGGGATCGAATGTCCGGATGATTTCCATCATCAGGGCGTTCCCGATCGATCGCCGCGGTGATCGGAAAGGAACGCACGCCCGATCGAATCATGGGTGCGGCATCAAGCTCCGTGGCGGCTCGTTGTCGCAGATCGATCTCAAGCTCTTCAGAAGCTCCGCGAGCCAGTCCCCCGCCGGTGACCGGAAGCGGAACATCCATGCTCTCGACCACAGGCTCGGACCTCGGAGCACACCCCGGCGTCCAGACGCACGCGAGGCAGAGGATTCCCGCGACTCCACGCAGGGCGACGCTCGCTGCCATGGATCAGCCCCTGGACCGTCTGGCTCCGGATCGACCAGACCCCTTCTTCGCTACCTTCTTGGCCGAAGACTTCTTGGCTGAAGTCTTCCTGACCGAGGTCTTCCTGGAAGGCGCCTTCTTGGACACCTTCTTGGTCGAAGCCTTTTTGGCCGGGGCCTTTTTGGCCGGGGCCTTCTTCGCCCCAGCCTTCTTGGTCGGGGCCTTCTTCGCTCCAGCCTTCTTGGTTGGAGCCTTCTTCGCCCCAGCCTTCTTGGTTGGGGCCTTCTTCGCCCCAGCCTTCTTGGTTGGGGCCTTCTTCGCCCCAGCCTTCTTGGCCGGGGCCTTCTTCGCCGGAACCTTCTTCGCCGGAACCTTCTTGGCCGGTGCCTTCTTGGCGGGCGCCGTTTCGGGCTCCACTGCCGGTTCCTCCACGACCTCTTCCACTTCCACCACCCTTGTCGGACGATGCTTTCGAACCAGCTTGGTCATGACGCCCTTCCCCCAGGCCTCATCCACCGATGCCTGAAGCGCCACTAGGACGTCGATGGCGTCATCCGACTTGACTGCGGAACCAAGCCACGAAGACAGCTCGTCAGGATCCACCGGCTCGTCGATCACGCCATTCTCATGAAGCAGCGCGGATAGCTGGTCGTCGGCGGGAATCGCATGCACGTCGAAACTGAGCCGAAGAATCCGGGCGGCGACGAAGGGATGCATCCCATCGAGGGACTCGATGTCCGCCTTGATGTCGCGCTTGCCCTTGTCGGCGAGATGCTCGAACGAGAGTGCGTGCCTGGCGAGGTAGAGGGAATGCAGGGTTCGACGGATTCCGTGCAGCCTCTCTTCGAGACGCGGATACCTTTTCCCGATCACGGAGGCCTTCTCGTGGGGGAGACTGACCCTGATCTCGTTGTAGTCCACGAAAGCGTCCAGCAGCTTCTTCATCGCCGCCTCAGCCTGTTCCGTGCTCGCCTCCCAGAGAAGCCAGGAATGCACCATCACCGCCACCGGATCGCGGGGACGGATGTAGTCGGGAAGGAGCGGAAGCTCGCTTCCACGATGCTTCTTGAGGAAGGTGTTGAGCTTGGCCGGCTTGGCCCACTTGTGCTTCACGGTCGATCCTCCGACGAACTGGGAGCCGGAAGGCTCGCACTGGTCGATTTCTGGTTCAGGGGCGGTGAGTCCGGTGTCTGATCCCGGGACGGGTCGGGATGCTCGGCATCCATCGTCTCGGCACCCTCATCGGATGTATTTTCCGGATCCGAGGTGTCCGACCCCGGTTCAAATCTGTCACGAATGGCCTCTCCAAGCTCCGCGTCGCGCTTCAAGGAGTCATCCAGTCGGAATTCGAGGTCTGGCACTCTTCTCATCGAAGTCTGATCTCGCACCGTGCGACGAAGAAGTCCGGTCAGGCTGCGAAGACCCCCGAGGGTTCGCGGCCCGTAGTTGGCGGGCAGGACGGACACCCTGACCACCGCGCTGCGGAGGTCGGGACCGACTTCCACCGCGGTGATGGAGATCAGGCCTCTGATGCGTGGATCCGCGAAACCCCTGACGATCCTCTCCTGGAGAATCCTCGAAAGGAGCGAGCCGATCCGATCAGGACGGATGGACTGTCCGCGATCCGGGTCCTCGAAGCGACGACGAGCCATGGTCAGAGAGTCCGAGCCACCGCGATGGTCTTGTAGCACTCGAGGACGTCGCCCGCCTTGATGTCGTCGTAACCGTCGATCTTCATGCCACACTCCATGCCGCTCTTGACTTCCTTGGCGTCGTCCTTGAATCGCTTGAGCTGCTCGAGCCTGCGATCCTTCTCGATCACGATGCCGTCCCTCGTCACGCGGATCTGAGCATTCCGTTCGACGAGGCCATCGGTCACGTAGCAACCTGCCACGGCACCGACCTTGGTGATCTTGAAGACCTCGCGAACGTCCGCGTGACCGAGGACCTCCAGCTTGAGCTCCGGATCGAGCAGGCCGGCCGCCGCCTTCTGGACGTCGTCGGTGATGTCGTAGATCACGTCGTAGAGACGGATGTCCACACCCCTGGCCTCCGCCAGCTGCCTGGCCTTGGCGGTGGTGGTGACGTTGAATCCGACGATGATCGCACCGGTCGCCTCGGCCAGGGTGACGTCGCTTTCGTTGATGCCTCCGACCGCGCTGTGCTTCACCGAGACGCGGACCTCGTCGGAGCCGATCTTGCCCAGCACGACCCGGAGGGTCTCCACCGAACCCTGGACATCGGCCTTGACCACGAGGGGCAGATCCTTCTTCTTGCCTTCCTCGATGTGGGCGAAGATGTTGTCGAGAGTGATCTTCGGAGCCGCCAACTCCCGTTCCCGCTCCAGGCGTCGACGCTCCTCCGCGGCGGTCTCGGCCTCCTTGAGGCTGTCCACCACGAAGAATCGATCGCCCGCATCGGGAAGGGAGTCGATTCCACTGATCGCGATGGGCGAGGAAGGACCAGCGAGGTCCACCCGCTTGCCGTGATCGTCGACGATGTCGCGAACGCGACCGAAGCCACGTCCCGTGACGATGAAGTCGCCCTTCTTGAGCATCCCATCCTGGACCAGCATCCGTGCCACGGGACCACGTCCCTCCTCGACCTGGGCCTCGATCACCGTGCCTTCGGCATTTCCGTCGAAGTCGCCCTTCAGTTCGAGCAGATCGGCCTGGTAATCCAGAATGTCGAGCAGGTCCTGGATCCCATCGCCGCTGATCGCGCTGGTGCGGATCACTTCGATGTTTCCACCCCACTCGGTCGGGTTGAGTTCCCGCTCCGCGAGCTGACCGAGGATTCGCTGGATGTTGGCATCCGTGGCCTCGGCCTTGTCGATCTTGTTCAGGGCCACCACGATGGGAACCCCGGCCGCCTTTGCATGACTGATCGACTCCTCGGTCTGGGGCATCACACCGTCGTCGGCTGCGACCACCAGGACCACCACGTCGGTGACGCGGGCGCCTCGCGCTCTCATCGCGGTGAAGGCCTCATGGCCGGGGGTGTCGATGAAGGTGACGACCCGCTCACCATCCCCAGCGGTGACCGGCACCTGAAAGGCGCTGGTGGCCTGGGTGATGCCGCCCGCTTCGCCATCGGCCACGTTGGCCTTGCGAATGCGGTCGAGAAGGGAGGTCTTGCCGTGGTCGACGTGCCCGAGAATGGTGACGATCGGGCTCCGAGATCGCTCGTCGGATCGATCTCGATCCGCGAATCGCTCCTCGATGACTTCGGCCGCGGTCTTGGCCTCTTCAACCTGGAGTTCGATCTCGTACTCCATCATGATCTCGATCGCCTGATCGGTCTCGATGGAGGAATTGATCGTCGCGGGAATCCCATCGAGGAACAACTTCTTGATGATCTCCCCGGCCTTGACCCCGGTGGCCGCGGAGAGATCCTTGATCGTGATCGGTTCCGCGATCTTGACGGGACCAGTCGGCTTCTGCGGCACGACCGAACGTCGGGCCCCACCCCCACCACGCCCTCTGGACTTGTCCTGGCGATGCGATCGGAAGAACCCCTGGGAATGCTTGACGGCCTGATTGCGTTCCAGCATGTCCTGGGCTCGCCAGGGCTGGAACGGCTGGTCTCCACCGCCTGCACGACCGGTACGGCCCTCGTTTCGACGGGGACTCCGAGTCTTTCCGGCGCCACCGGGTCCACCTGGACCGCCGCCCCCACGACGCCCCGGGCCTCCGCCTCGACTCTGGTCGGATTCCATGGGCCCGGCACCACCGCCACGGCGAGGGCCGGCATTGGTCATCATGCCATCGGAGGAAGGACCTGATCGCTGGCGCGGGGCCCGCTCCGGTTCCGGCTCCTCGACCCGGATGACCTTCGGACCGCTCAAGGAGACCTTCTTGGGGGCCTCCAACCGGGGACCGACAGGCTTCACGGAATCGGGCCGATCGGGAACATTCATCCGAGCCTTGGAATCCAGGCTCGCCACGGCAGGCTTCGTGTCTTCGGCGGGAGCGGCTTTCGCGTCGGTTTCATCCGACGCTGAAGTCGGGGATTCCTCGTCTTCACCAGGTGCGCTGTCGGGCGTTACCTCGCTCTTGGGGGCGACGACTTCCGGTGCCGGCTCCTTGGTGGCGACGACCTCCTCCACGGGCGGAGCGGGCTCGGGAGCGGGAGCCGCGACCGGATCCTTCACTTCCTCGACCGCATCCTCCTCCGGGGCCTTCTTCGAGACCTTCTTGGCGACCTTCTTGGTCACCTTCTTGGTGACCTTCTTGGCCTTCTTTCGAACCGCGACGACATCGACCGGGGCTGCGGTTTCGACCGCGGTGCTCCCGTCGTTCGCTGAATCGCTGAACCATTCCCTCACCGTGTGGGACAGACCGATCGACACCGCCGACATGTGGTTGGTGATGTCGGGAATGTCCTCGGCCGTGCACTTGGCGATGATGTCCTTGCTGGACACCCCAAGTTCCTTGGCGAGGGTATGCACTCTCAGAGTGGTGGTCTTCTTGGCCACGTGGTTCTCCTGCGAACTTGATTCGCTTCACCGTTCTCAACCGTCACCTCAGCGGTGGCGGACTCATGATCAACCGCCGAGTCAACCGGCGGTACTGCTTCCAGACTCGTCTTGCTCGCCACCGAGCAACGTGTCGGCGGTCGATTCCGCTTCGCCATCGGTCTCGGCTTTTTCGGATTCCTCACTCTTCTCCGAGTCACCCTGCGTCTCGGACGACTCGGCGACGGGTGGGCTTGGAACCGGGTCGCCGCCTCCGAGGATCGAAGCCGCCGATGACTCGGCCGACGCATCGGATTCCCCGGAGATACCGCCGCCCGCCTGCTCTTCCGCGGCGGCGGCAGCGGCCAGTTCCTTGTCCTTCTCCTGCTGCTGGGAGATCTCTTGGGCTCGGGCCGAGCAGTTCTTGATGATTTCGGCGGCCATCGCCTCCGTCATTCCAAGCTCGTCCATGAGAACCCCGTCCCCGACCTCCTCGACGTCGAAGACGCTGATCATGCCCAGGGCACCCATTCGGTCGAGGGCCTCGGGATCGACGCCTTCGATCTGGCGGACCGTCTCCTCGAGGGCTTCGAGTCCCTTCGCGAACTCCTCCGGAGTGAGAATGTCGATGTCCCACCCGGTCAGACGCGCTGCCAGCCTGACATTCTGGCCTCGACGTCCGATCGCGAGCGACAGCTGGTCATCGCGAACGATGATCGTCGCCCGACCGAGTTCGAAGCACAGGCTGACTTCCTCGACCTCCGCGGGCTTGAGGGCGTTGGCGATCAGTACCTGGCTCGATTCGTTCCAGCGGACGATGTCGATCTTCTCACCGTTCAATTCGTCGACGATGTTCCGAATGCGACTTCCGCGAACCCCCACGCAGGCTCCGACCGCATCGACCTTGGAATCGATCGAGCTGACCGCGAGCTTGGTGCGGAAACCAGCTTCCCGGGCCATCGCCTTGATCTCGATGACCCGCTCGCTGACCTCGGGAACCTCCTGCTCGAAGAGACGACGAATGAAGTCGGGGTGGGATCGGCTCAGTACGATCTTCACCTGGTGGCCCGCATCGCGAACGTCGAGGATCAGGCATCGCACGCGATCGCCGGGATGGAACTGCTCGCCCGGGATCTGCTCGCTCCGGGGCATGAAGCCCTCCGCTCGCTCGATCTGCACCACGAGGGCACCGCCCTCGTATCGCTGGCCGGCTCCGGTGACGACCTCTCCCTGACGTTTGGCGAATTCCTCGAGGAGGCTGTTGCGTTCGTCCTCCCGGAACCGCTGGATCATCACCTGCTTCGCGGTCTGAGCGGGGATGCGCCCCATGGAATCCAGGGAGATCTCCTCCTCGGCTCCCTCCTCGTCCTCACGCCACAACCGGATGGCGCCGGACAGGCGATCCATGTGGCAACCGAACTCCTCGGTATCGAGTGAGTTGAAGTGCTTCCTGGCGGCACTCACCATCGCCTGCTCCAGGTCTTCGATCAGGAGTTCCCGATCGATGTTCCGGTCACGTGCGATGGAATCGAGGATGCGAAGGGTTTCTGCGTTCATGGCTTAGGCGGATGTCCGGGGGGCGGAGATGGGATGTCGAACGGTTCGGCCTTGGCTCTGCCGAGACCTGCGATCGGAGCCGACATGGCTCGCGGCCTCGCATGAAGCGAGCCACGCGTCCGAAGAAGACACGTGGCCCGTCATCGCGATTCGATCAGCGTCCATCGTGGATCACCAACCGATCGCCATCGTCATGATCAGAGGCGTCACCTCATGGCGACGCTCTCCACTGGGGAGGTGGACTGGGCAGCGAACCCCATCCCAATGGGACGGAGGCCCGCGATCCGGACGAGGACAGTCGAGAAGACCGTCATCGATGAATCGCGCGATGGGGCTGGTCCGATGCGTCTTGTCGCATGCCGTTCCAGATCATCGACTCACCCGAGCACCGGTCGGTCGACCGGTGAACATCTTCCTTCCAGACCACACCATGCGATCCGGACCTCCCCGACCATCGAACGATGGACGGGACCGACGGCCGCGGAAAGCCACGGCCGATCCGGAAGGATATCCGTTTCCCAGGTCATTGGCGAATGAAGCGACTGAACCGCCTCAGGTGGCCTGAAGCCGGTTCGCTTGCTCCAGAGTGGACGGATCAGAAGCCGACTCCTCCACGCTTGCCCCGGGAGCCGGGGGCGAGGCCACAGGCTTAGGCCCGATAATCCTGAGGGCCCTCTGACCGCGGTGCTGGCCAAGGACAGCTTCGTACTTGGCCCGCCCCTCGATGCTGACCACCACCGGCTCCTTTGCTTCACGATCGGTGGTGATGATGTCGCCGATCTCGAGTTTTCCAAGATCGGACAAGGTGATGGTGGTCTCGGCCAGAGTCGCTTCGACCTGCATGGTGGAATCCTGCAGCTTGGCCACGATGGCGGGATCGGCGGCGGCGGCATCACCTCGTCCGGCCATCATCCAGTTCTCCGCGTTGAGATCCTCCATGACGGGCTCGATGACGTTGTAAGGCATGCAGAGACTCATGGTTCCCACACGCCCACCGAGCCGGATCTCGAATCCGATCACCACCACCACTTCGTTGGGAGGCACGATCTGGACGAGATGAGGATTCGATTCCATCGCATCGATGCCGAACTGGATCTGGCGAACGCCCGCCCAGGCCTCCCCCAGGGGCCCGAAGCCAAGGCCGAGTATCCGTTCCAGCAGCCTCTCCTCGATGGATGTCATGGGCCGCTTCGGAATCACCGGATCCTTGTGGTTGCCGCCGAGCAGGCGATCCACGACCGGGTACACGATGAGGGGGCTGATCTCCACGCAGAACTGGCCGTCGAGTGGAGAGCAGTTGAGCAGCGTGAAACAGGTGGGATTGGCCAGGCCTCCGATGAACTCCGAGTAGGTCATCTGTTCGGCGTTCGCCACTCGGACCTCGACGATCGAGCGGAGGAAACCGGAGAGTTGAGCACCGAATCCTCGGGCGAAGGTCTCGTGAAGTCCCTGCAGGGTCCTCATCTGGTCCTTGCTGATGCGTTCCGGCCTCTTGAAATCGTAGGGCCGGATCTCGACCTTCTCGGAGTCCCTCCGAAACCGGGAGAAGATCCGCGCGGGAGGCTCGCTCTCATCGAGGTCTCCGGATTCGACGGCACTCATCAGCGTGTCGATGTCGGACTGTTCAAGCATGTCCGGTTCAGGCATGTCCATCCACCTGGGGAGTTCCGGGGACCGGGGTGGCCGGCATCCTGCCGGCGTGAAAGAGCCCTTTCAGACATCGGCATCCCTGTCCTCGGGGCTTGAGCCGGGGCTCGGAGGGAATCCCATCCCGGTGCGATTCCATCCGGAAGGAATCAGCGGAACGGGTTTCCGGACGATCTCATCTCCGCCATCCGGACGCTTCGATGGAGCATGCGCCCGTATCCTGTCCACATGACTTCCTCGACCCGACCGTGCTTTCGGCTGGCCAGGCAGACCTGCTGCCTTCTCCTCCTCCTGATCTCCGCGAGCTCCGCCTCCGGCCAGGTCGACTTTGGTTTCGGAGGAGGCCAGAGGGATGAGCCCGCCTTCAATGATTCCCGGGACGAGGTCAGGGTGACGCTTGTTCCCTCCAGCAGCGAGGTTCCTGCCGGTGGCGATGTGATCATCGCGGTGGTGCTCGATGCCAGCCCAGGCTGGCACCTCTGGCCGGGCCCCGGCAAGATCAAGCCCCCCTACGCGACCTTCGAATCGGCCATACGTACGGAGATCAGCGTCCCGGAATCGAATGACGAAGCGATCACCCTCCATCTGGGATTTGCGAACTGGCCGAAAATCCACGGGGTTGAAGCGGACCTGGGCGACGGCCCCATGAACTACGGGGTGTACGAAGGACGAGTGGGGATCCTGATTCCCGCTACGGTCGCCGCCGACGCATCGGGCGGTCCCCGGGAGATCGCGGTCGACATCTCCTTCCAGGCCTGCGACGATCAATTCTGTCTCGCCCCCGCATTCGAGACCGTCCGAACCGAGATCAACGTGCTTTCGGCAGGAACGGTCTCCACTCGGACCGACACCGCCTCCGATCCGGTCTTCTCTTCGTTCGACTCCGCGGTCTTCGGTGAGATCCGTGGTGGGGCCGAGGCGGAGGATGTCGTCGACTTCGATGTGTTCGGAGCCACGTTCTCGATCGATGCGAACGGCACCGGTGGTTTCATTCTCATGCTTCTCGTCGCGGCCACCGGCGGCATGCTGTTGAACTTCACCCCCTGCGTGCTTCCCGTCATTCCCCTGAAGATCATGGGCTTGAGCGCGGTCGCGGACAATCGCCGACGGTGCCTCGCCCTCGGCGCGGCGATGTCTGTCGGGGTCGTCTTCTTCTGGATGGTGCTCGGAGGACTGATCGCCGGGCTCAAGAGCTTCCAATCCATCAGTGAGTTCTTCCAGTACCCGTTCTTCACCATCTCGGTGGGTTGCATCATCGCGATCATGGCCGTCGGAATGGCTGGCTTCTTCACCATTCGGCTTCCCAGCAAGGTCTACGCCGTCCAGACCAGCCACGACACCATCGGTGGCTCGTTCGTCTTCGGGATCATGACCGCGATCCTCTCGACTCCCTGCACCGCGCCCCTGATGGGTGCTGCAGCCGCATGGGCCACCACCCAGTCGCCGGCGACCGTCCTCGCCGTGTTCGGTGCGATCGGGGTCGGCATGGCCATTCCCTACCTGGTGCTCAGTGCCTTTCCCGACCTGGTCAAGAAGATGCCACGCACCGGGGCTTCGAGCGAAGTCGTCAAGCAGGTCATGGGTCTCCTGCTGCTCGCCGCCGGCATCTACTTCATCGGCAGCGGGGTCTCCGGACTCACGGTCGTCCCGGGAGAACCTCCGAGTCGTCTCTACTGGTGGTTCGTGGCGATCGCGGGGGCGGCGGCAGGAATCTGGCTGCTGGTGAGGACGCTTCAATTGTCATCCTCGTTGTGGCCCAGGATCGTCTTCGGGTTCACCGGCGTTTCCATCGTCGCAACCTCGGCCTGGGTTGGACTGACCATGACCGCGAAGGGACCGATCGACTGGATCTACTACACCCCGGATCGATTCGCCGCCGCGATCGAGGAGGAGAAGGTCGTGGTCCTGGATTTCACTGCGGAGTGGTGTTTGAACTGCAAGACCCTGGAGGCCACGGTTCTCCAGACCCCGGGGGTGGTGACCGCTCTGGATCGCACGGACGTGGTCCCGATGAAGATCGACCTCACCGGCGAGAATCCCGACGGCATCGCCAAGCGAAACGAAGCTGGCCGGCTCACCATCCCGCTCCTCGTGGTCTACGGACGCGATGGTGCGGAAATCTGGAAGAGCGATGCGTACACCCCGAGTCAGGTGATGGAGGCGATCGTGGAGGGGGATCGAACCTACGGACGCGTGTCCGAGGACACCCCCGCGGCCGAGTGACGTGGGAACCGACGGATTCCCCGTTCGAAAACGGATCTCGACATCCGCTTTTCCCATGATGTCCCGAGGGCCATCGCCCGCGCCGTGACCGCCCGCTTCGAGGACCTCGATGTCGCAGAGGACTTCGTGGACTGGCTTCGCCTCCGCCACATGCTGGCGGTGGCCCACGGCGAAGCCGATCGGGCCGAAGTCGGTCGTTGGATGGTGCCCGCTCAAGAAAATCACACGGTGACGGTTCGATATCGCTCTCCCGATTGCCTCACCTTCCAGCACGATGTCTCGGAACATGCCCCGGTGCTTCAGGAGGAAGGCCTCGAGCGATTCCCTCCCCGCCGAGGTGCGACCTTCAACCGGGCGAAAGGCGAGATTCTTCTGCCGCGGGAGTGGTACCGCTCGAATCGGATTCAGGAGCCGGAGGAATCGATCGACCCACGAAGGTTTTCGAGCCGTCGCCGATCGACATCACCGAGCTGCTGCAGCGGATCAAGGCCGCGAGCCTCGTTCAATGACTCCACTCGGTTCGCGGCGACCATCGCCTCGTTCCTCCTGCCCATCGCGGCAAGGAGTTCCCCGCGGGCGAGTTCGAGTCGGGGCTCGGTCGGATCGAATCCGATGGCATCCTCCACCACCGCCAGGGTCGCGGCGAGAACCGAATCCTCGGCACCGGGCCCGGTTGACGCCAGCCAGATGGAGGAGCGGATGCCTGCGGATTCGGGTCCCGGCCTGGCGTCGAACCATTGATCGGCGATCTCCGCCCCTTCGGCCAAAGCTTCGGGAGTCCCCACGATCAGGAATTGATCGATCGCTCCACGCACGATGCGGGGATCGAACCAACCGTCTTCCTCCACCAGCGCGACCAACGCCCGTGATGCGACCAGCCGCTCGGCCCCGTCGGCCATCCGATCCTCGATGAAGTCCGCGTGCAAAGGCTCGATGACGGTCGCAGCCCTCGACTCCGCCAACCGGGCTCGAACCGAAGAGGCGGACACCAGGATGGCGACGCCGATCAGACCGGCCGCCACCACGCCGCCGACGATCCTCCCTCGAACGGACCCGCCGGATTTCGCATCCCCCCCCGCGGCGAGGAATGCCCAGGCCATCGACATCGCCGCAGGCTGCCAGAAGATCATCTCGATCTGGGCATGAGCGATCACGACCACCGCGGCGGAAAGTCCGACCGCACGAACCGCCTCCGGTTCCAGTCGCTCCGTCGAACCCCAGACCGACCACGCCACGATCGAACCGCAGGCCAGAGCCGCGACCCGGATGCCGATGGACACCTCGTCCAGGGGCCACTCGGTACGGACCTGCTCGTACGCGATGCACCCCACGATGCAGACCAGGACGGCGGCCAGGGGCATCACGCCGATCCTCGCCCCTCGATCGTTTTCGGGGACCGGATTCGAGGCCCGAGAGCAGACGAGAATCGCCACCACCAGCCAGGCCGCACCCAGAACACCGAGGGAAGCAATCCAATCGATCCCCATGGAGTGGGCGCTGGCGACGTTCTCGGGGCTCGTCGCGGGCTTGTTCGTGACGTAGGCAGCCTGGAAACCGTCCGGCCCGACCCCCACCATCGCGGACGATTCCAGCATTCCCATCGCACCCAGCAGGTAGTGCCATCGAAAGAGCAGGGATCGTTCCCCTGCGAAATCATCCCCCAGCATTCCCCGACCCGCGACCAGGGCGGCCATGAACACCACCGCGCCGAGCACCGGCAGCATGGGACGTCGCCGCAGCATTTCACGCCCCGGACCGAAGGCTGCCGCGAGCACGACCACCCCCAGGAGGGTCGCACCGATCGCACCCTTGGATCCGTTGATCCCGACCAGCATCGCCAGGGAGATCGCGGCCAGTCCGACGACCACCGGGCCACCGGCACCTTCGGTCGGGGTGGTGCTTGACGGCGAAGTCACTCGCCGACAGCGGGCGAAGACGATGCCCGCCAGAGCCACCGCTGCGGCGCCGGACAAACCACTGAACACGTTGGAGAACCCGATCCACCCCGTCGCTTCGGGCTGGAGAAGCCTCCGCTCGAAGGCGAGGGCAGCCGGCGATCCCTCGGACCATCCTCGCGAGCTCAGAATGAGGTCCCGGTTCGATTCGAAGAACGCCACGGTCTCCGCATGCTCCCAGAACACCTGGTGGAAGCCGCGGACCCCACCTGCGGCGGTCGCCCCGAGGACCACCGAAATCACGATTCGACGATTCGGCGGAGATCGAACCAGGTGCGCCAGGGCGACGCCGAGCATGACCGCCGCGAACCAGTCGGCTCCACGCCACGCATCGAGAAGATTCCCACTCCCGTGCAGCACC
>MDTG01320561.1_pt1 | contig 23779 bp, 22 predicted proteins | sample 811421 | NCBI WGS metagenome assembly MDTG01 (sample SAMN05326645, study PRJNA326480) | marine metagenome | isolation source: seawater | place: Pacific Ocean: South East | collected 2011
ACAATGAGTTGTTACAACCCAAAAAATAAAATTAATTGTGGAGAGTGTGATGCTTGTTTACTAAGATTAAATGGTTTTTCAGAAGCTAATATGAAAGATCCATTAAAATATAAAAAATATGTTTAAAGTTAAAGAAATATTTAGTTCTATTCAAGGTGAGGGTTTTTATAGTGGAAGGCAAGCCGTTTTTGTAAGATTTACTGGCTGCAATTTATGGAACGGAAAATTAGAAGGGAAACAAAATGCTTTATGTAATTTTTGTGATACAGATTTTATAGGAACTAATGGACTTAATGGGGGTACTTTTTCATTGAATCGACTTATTGATAAAGTTGAAAAAGTTTGGAATCAAAAATACACAACCATAAAAAAATTTGTTGTACTTACTGGTGGAGAACCTATGCTTCAAATAAATTCACTATTAGTTGATAGTTTAAAAGAAAAGGGGTTTTTTGTAGCAGTAGAAACTAACGGTACAATTCCAATAGATATAAATTTTGATTGGGTGTGTGTAAGTCCAAAAAATTCAAATTTATGGAAAGTAAAAAAAGGTGATGAATTAAAGATTATTTATCCGCAATCAAGTTTTAATTTGAATTATTTAAAAAAGTTAAATTTTAAGTATTTCTTTTTACAGCCCCTTGATGATAATAAAAAAAAACAAGTAAATATTATTAAGACTATAGACTATTGCAAGTCGCACAAACCGTGGTTCCCTAGCTTTCAGATTCACAAAACCTTAAATATTAACTAGTAGAATATGATCATTTATAAAAAATATTATTTTGAAACCGCTCATTATATGCCAGGATTTCCAAAAAAACATAAGTATAGTAAAATTCATGGTCACAGTTATGAAATGATCATTTACATTAAGGGTAAGACAGAAAAAAAACATGGGTGGGTATTTAATTTTGAAGAATTAGACAAATTAATTTTACCTCTATTAAATATTATCGATCACAATCTATTAAATGAAATTACTGATTTGGAATACCCAACAAGTGAAAATATTGCCAAGTGGTTTTGGAAAAAATTAATAAAAGATATTAAACAATTACAAAAAATTGAAATAATCAGACCTCGAATTGGTGGTTGTGTTTATGAAGGTAAGTAACTATTTTTATCTTCCTTTATATGGGATAATATCATATTCCTTGATCCATATGTTCTCGGGTGGATTGTTAGTTTGAAAGAAAATATCAATTGGAATACCTCCTCTTGGATTCCAAAAACCTCCGATTCTTAACCATTTTGGGTTTATAGATTTAATAATTTTTTTTGCAATCTTTATTGTACAATCCTCATGAAACCCACCAAAATTTCTGAAAGAAAAAAGAAAAAGTTTGTAAGATTTACTTTCAATTATTTTTTTGTCTGGAACATAGTCAACTATTATATTTCCAAAATCTGGCTGACTAGTAATTGGACAAATACTTGTAAATTCTGGTGAAGAGAGTCTTATGACGTAATCCAAAGACGTGTGTGGATTTATAATTGATTCAAGTTTAAATTTCTCTGGATCATTTGGAATCTCTGATTTTTTTCCCAGTGATTCAAATTCTTTCATATTCACCATGATAAATTTTATAATTATTTTTTACTTTATTATATTCACCATTCTTAATTGATTCTCTCAAATTTGTCATCATGTTTTGATAAAAATAAATGTTATTAAGGCTTAGTATCATAGATGAAAGCATTTCATTACTTTTTGTCAAATGATGAATATAGCTTTTTGAAAAGTTTTTAGAAGCAAAACAATTTAAATTTTTATCAAGTGGTGTATTATCATAAGCAAATTTTGAATTTTTAAGATTTAATTCACCACAAGTTGTAAATGCTCTTCCATTTCTTCCAAATCGTGTAGGTAATACACAGTCAAACATATCAACTCCCTTTTCCACTGCATTAATTATGTCTATTGGTCTACCAACACCCATCAGATATCTGGGTTTGTCTTCCGGTAGAAAGTTTGTAGTATGGTCAACAATTTCAATCATCTTTTTATGCTTTTCCCCTACAGACAAACCTCCAATTGCATACCCATCAAAACTGATTTGTTTTAATAACTCTGCACATTTTTCTCTCAGTTCAGGGAACATACCTCCTTGCACAATTGAGAATAATCCATACCCTTTTCTTTTTATAAATTGTTTTTTACATCTTTTAGCCCATTTTATTGTTAGTTGAAGAGACTCATCTGAATCATTATAAGTAGAGGGAAAATTAGTACATTCATCAAGTACCATTGTAATATCTGAATTTAGTTTTTTCTGAATAATTATCGAAGACTCTGGTGTCAGTCTAATTTGCTTTCCATCTATGTGCGAAGAAAAAGTAACCCCATCTTTATCTATTTTTCTTAGTTTTGAAAGAGACCATATTTGAAAACCTCCAGAATCTGTCAATATTGGAAGATTCCAATTAATAAACCTTTGCAACCCCCCCATTTTTTTAATAAGGTTTTCACCTGGCCGTTGCATTAGATGATATGTATTACCCAAAATAATTTGAACTCCAGCTTTTTTTAAGTCCTGAGGAAAAATTCCTTTTACTGAACCTAAAGTTCCAACAGGCATAAAAACTGGCGTATCGATCTTTCCGTTAGCTGTTTGTAATACACCGACTCTAGCTTTGCCAAATGTATGTAATATTTTGAAAAAATCCTTACTCATGGTTTAGTCCATATCAAACAAGCATCACCAAATGAATAAAAGCGTATTTTTTCTTTTACAGCAAACGAGTACAATTTTTTTGCTTTTCTAATTCCTATTAAGCTACAAATTAAAACGAATAAGGTCGATTTTGGAGTATGAAAGTTTGTTATCAGACCATCAATAGAATTTACCCTCCATCCAGGTTTTATAAAAATATTGGTTTCACCTTCAAACTTATTAATTGTTCCATCTTTATTTTTTGAGGACTCTAATAATCTCAGGACTGTAGTACCAACAGCAATACACCTTTTTCCTTTTTTCTTGGCTAAATTAATTGACGATGCAGCTTTTTTTGATATTTTGCCATATTCAAAATGCATTTCATGATCTTCTATGCTGGTTTTATTTATCGGAATAAATGTGCCCCCATTAATATGAAGTGTTACTTTTATGATTTCTATACCTTTATTTATTAATTTATTTATTAATCTCTGATTGAAATGTAAACTTGCAGTAGGTGCAGCAATTGCACCAGAACGTTTGGCAAAAACCGATTGATAATTAACTTGATCTTTGCACTCAATTGCTCTTTTTTTTGAAATATAGTTTGGGATTGCTAATTTAGCATTTTTTTTTAAAAGTTTAAGAAATATTTTGTCACTGTAATTAAAATCTAATATTGTTTCGCCATTTTTATCTTTAAAAATATCTAAAATTTTTGCTTCAAAATTTTCTGAAAATTTCAAAAGTTTATTTTTTTTCAGTTTTTTTTGTGGTTTAGCAAAAACCTGCCATTTATTTTTTGTTTTACTGATCTTTTTATTCAGTGTAATTTTCACGTAATCTTTTTCTAAATATCCATTTATTTCAGCAGGTATAACTTTTGTATCATTTATTATTAGACAATCCCCGGGATTTAATAAATTAATTAAATTGTCAAATTTTCTAATGGTAAAATTATTTTTTACTTCAACTAGTTTTGAATGATTTCTAGGTGTTATAGGGTTGAGTGCAATAAGATCATCTGGAACTTCGAAGTGAAATTTTTTTGTAAGCATATTAGCATATTGTTTTAATTATGTTTTCTAAAAAAACTTCACATTTTTTAATTTGTTCTGTTGATATGAACTCATTAGGTTTGTGGGCTTGATCGATACTTCCAGGGCCACATACTATTGTTTCAATTGGTATTTTGTTAAAAACGCCTGCTTCTGTTCCAAAGCTTACTGTACTAGTAATATTAGTATTAAGATTGTTTAACGCCAAATTTACAATTTTATTATTTATCAAAGTTTTTAATGGGGGAAAATTATTGGTAACAGAAAATTTTACAGAGCATTTTTTATTTTCGTTTTTCATTTCTTTTTCTAAATTAGAAAATAAATATTCTTTAATTTCTTTAATAATTTTAGACATATTATTCGATGGAAGATCTCTAATCTCGAATTCAAGATTACATATTGATGGTATGATGTTTAATGCTGTACCTCCATTTATCAAACCTACATTTATCGAAGAATATGGAGGATCATAATTTTTATTTTCAAAAGATTTATTCTTCAGTTTTTTCTCTACTCTATTTAAATATGTTACAAATTTTGTTGCATATTTTATTGCATTTACTCCTCTATCAATTTGAGATGAGTGCGACTCAACTCCATTGAATGTGACAATAAAATTTTTTTTCCCTTTATGTTCAGTAACAACATTCATTTCTGTAGGTTCTCCAACAATACAATAGTTTGGTTTATTCTTCAGTGATTTAAGAAAAGGGATTGCTTTTTGTATACCAACGCAACCTATTTCTTCGTCATAAGACAACATAATATGCACAGGTTTTTTTAGGTTTGTTACAATAATTTTTGGAACTAATGATAATACAATTGCAACAAACGATTTCATATCAGCCGTACCTCTTCCAAAGTACTTTTTTCCTTTTTTAACAAGTTCAAAAGGATTTGTTTTCCATTTTTGATTAGCTACAGGAACTACATCTGTATGTCCAGATAACATCAAACCTCCAGATGAATTTGGACCAATTCTGCAATAAAGGTTTGCTCTATTTTGATAACGATTGATTATTTTGACGTTTACATTAAATTTACTGAGATAAGAGGATACATAATTCAGTAAACTAATATTCTCATGTTCACTTACGCTTTTAAACGAAATAAGTTTTTTTAAAATTTCTTCAGTACTCATTTAATATAAAAATTGTTCGTTGATAATTCTTTCTTCTAAATCGTGCCCCTGATCAAATAATAAGTTTACAAATTGTTTTTTATCTAAAGCAACTTCTAATTTTTTAATATTATTTGTTTCAAAAAAATCAGCCTCTGCTCTTACAGGTCTTTTTTTTTCCTCTAGAGCAGTCAATGTAATTTTTACATTATTAGGAAGCAATGCACCCCTCCATCTTCTAGGTCTATATGGACTGATTGGCGTTAAGGCTAATAATTGAGCATCAACGGGGAAAACTGGTCCTCTAAGTGATAAATTATAAGCACTACTTCCTGCCGGAGTTGAGATCAAGCAACCATCACATAATAATTGGTCAATTTTTTTTGTATTATTAATTTCTATACAAATTTTTGCAATTTGTCTCGTATTTCTAATAAGGGATACATCATTAAATGCAATGCTTTCTTTAATAGAACCATTATTGAGAAAACTTTTGATTTTTAAAGGGTATAGTTTTGTTGATTTTGATTTTTTTAATCGGTTAAGAAGATTTTTTTCAGAATACTCGTTCATTAAAAACCCAATATGTCCTCTATTCATTCCATAAATTGGAGTTTTTTGTTTTAAATATTTGTGTAATGTTTCTAAAACAGTCCCATCTCCGCCAAGTGCTACAATAACATCTGCTTGTGTTGGTTTAACAAATCTATATTTTTTTTTAAGAATTAATGCAGATTTTTTTGCTGTTTGATCTCCGGAGCATACTAGCCCAATTTTTATATTTTCTTCATGCATCTTATCCACCTGTAAAGCTCATAAATCGTCTAACAGCTGGATCTTTGTCATTTATATTAAAAAAATGTTTCTCTGGTTTTTTTGTAATAGAGTATTTAATCTTTCTTTCAACTTCTGCAATATCATTTTTCTCTAATGAAATTTTTAGATTTGTGGCACTGTCATGTCCTAGACAGCTATATAACATTCCATTACTTGTAATCCTTATCCTATTACATGTTTTGCAAAAATGACTACTTATTGGGCTAATGAAACCTATTAATGAAGATAACTCTTTTGTTTTAAAATATTTTGACGGTCCATTTGTTGAATAATCACAACTAATTAATGGGTATGTATTTTCAATTTTTTTTTTTGCTTCAGATACAGGAAGATATTGTGTGTCACGTGAGTATTTGATTTCTCCTAAAGGCATAATTTCAATAAATGTAATATTAAAATTATTTTTAGCCGACCATTTTGTTAGTGACAAAATTTCATCTTCATTAAAGTTCTTCAGCAGCACTACATTTATTTTGATTTTGATACCAATCTTTCTTGCTTTTTCAATACCATTTAAAACATTTTCAATTTTTCCTCCGTTTGTTATGAAGGAATACTTCTCGGGAATTAAACTATCGATGGACACATTCAATCTTTCGATACCATTTTGTTTTAAATTTACTGCATATTTTTCTAATAAAGTACCATTAGTTGTTAAAGTTATCTCATTTAACATTCCTTTTTTTTTGTAATTAAAGAGGTATTCTAAAAATCTTATTATATCTTTTCTTACTAATGGCTCACCTCCTGTAATACGAATTTTTTTAATCCCAACTTTAATTAAAACATCAGTTAATTTTTTTAGTTGATTAAGATTGAGCATATCTCTCTTTTGAGAGAAAGACATTTTTTCCGGCATGCAATATCTGCACCTTAAATCACACCTATCAGTGACAGAAAATCTCAAATAATCTATATTTCTTCCAAATGAATCTAACATATCTTAAAAATTATATGTATTATGATAACAGTTATATATATTAAAATAAATAAAAGTAATAAATGAATATAAAACCAAATATTGATGATTCAAGATTAACAAGGAAAATTGCCGGGTTAGATCAAAATTTAGAAAGACAAACTATTGATGTAATAGAAGAAAAACCATTAACACTTTATCTTAACAGTCAAGAAATTGTAACAATGATGACAATCAATGATTATCCAGAATATCTAGCAATTGGATATTTGTTAAATCAAAATATGCTTCTAAAAAATGATAAGATTTTATCTATAGAACACGAAAAGGATATTGATACAATCGTTGTTAGAACCGAGAGAAAAACAAATTTTGAGAAAAAATTAAAAAAAAAGACACTTACCTCAGGTTGTGCTCAAGGTACAGTTTTTGGTGATATTATGGAAAATTTTGAAAAAAAGAAATTAAATGACAAAAAAAAAATAAATATTAAATGGATTTATCAATTATCAAAAAAAATAAATTTAACACCAAGCCTATATCTGAAAGCTGGTGCTATTCACGGTTGTGTGTTATGTTTTGAAAATTCTCCATTAATATACATGGAAGACGTAGGCAGACATAACGCAATTGATAAGATTGCAGGCTATATGTTTTTAAAAAAAATAAAACCAGAAGACAAAATTTTTTATACAACTGGTAGATTAACAAGTGAGATGGTTATTAAGTCTGTACAAATGGAAATTCCTGTTGTGATTTCCAGATCAGGTTTTACTGCCTGGGGTGTTGACCTTGCCAAAAAAGCAAATTTAACACTAATAGGTAGAGCTAGAGGTAAAAAGTTTACAGTTCTTTCTGGAGAGCAAAGAATTGAAAAAATTTAAAAAGTCATCTCTTGCAGGTTTAATTTTAGCTGGCGGCAAATCAAGAAGAATGAATTTGTTCGATAAATCTCAAAAAAAACTATGTAATGAGACTCTTTTAGAAAGACAAATTAAAAAAGTTTCTAAACAACTTGATACAATAATAATAAATTCCAATTCAAATTATATAAAAAAGCAGTATAAAAAGTTTCCAGTTTTAGAGGACTTAATTCCAGGAAATTTAGGTCCACTGGCTGGAATTTATACTGGTTTAGAATGGCTTCAAAGGAAAAATAAAGATGTTAAATGGTTATTTACTTTTCCAATTGATTCCCCTTTTTTCCCAGACGATATTGTAGAAACTTTTCTTAAAAATTATACCGATGAAAAGATAATAATTGCAAAGAGTGGTTTTAATATTCATCCTGTTTTTGCTATGTGGCATATTGATATAATGAAAGGATTGGAAAGTTCACTTAGAAAAAAAATACTAAAAATTGATGTATTCACAAAAAAATTTAAATTCAAGGTGGTTAATTTCCCAATTTTTGATTATGATCCATTTTTTAATATAAATAATGAATTAGATTTATTAAATGCTGAAAAGATTCAAAAGACTTTGAGAAAAAGAGGAGTTTAAAAAAAATGAGTTTTATAAATAGGTTACATAAAAAAAATATTATTGCAAAACCCGGGTTTAATAGATGGCTAGTTCCACCTGCATCGATTGCAATACACTTATGCATTGGTTCGGTTTATGCGTGGAGTATGTTCAATCCCGCCCTTATTAAAGTTTTAGGAGTTGTTTCCTCCTCTGGAGATGATTGGACACTTAGTCAAGTTGTTTGGATTTTTTCAGTTGCTATAGTTTCTTTAGGTCTAGCTGCAGCATATGCAGGAAAGTGGTTAGAAGAGGTAGGCCCCAGAATGGTTGGTTTTTTTGCAGCATGTTGTTGGGGTGGTGGATTCTTAATAGGTGCTTTGGGAATTTACCTTCAAGAACTTGGGGTCCATATTAATATTTCTTTACCATTCATAACATCAGAGGAAATCAGGCTACAAATTGGACTATATCTACTATACTTAGGGTATGGAGTTTTAGGTGGTATTGGACTAGGTTTAGGTTATGTCTCTCCCGTTTCAACGCTTATCAGATGGTTTCCCGACAGAAGAGGAATGGCAACTGGCATGGCAATCATGGGATTCGGTGGAGGGGCAATGATTGCTAAATTTACAATAGATAAACTATTGGAAACATTTTATAAAGCACCTGAATATTTAGGTGCATCTGAATCTATTAGTTTAATTACAGAGAGTGGTAGAAGATTTGCAGAGATTTCAGGTTCGCTTGTTGAAGTAGTTGTGGTTGCAGCAAATGAAGTTTCTAGAATGATTGTTCCTGGAGATCCTGGAGTGTATATAGTTGGGACGGGTTCAAGCGGTGCAGCAGAAACGTTCTTGTTTTTGGGTATAATTTATTTTCTTATTATGACTATTGCTGCTTTTTCATACAGAGTGCCGTCAGAAGGCTGGGCACCAAAAGGTTGGACACCTCCTAAGGATTCTGCCAAAACAAGATTAATTACTAAAAACCATGTACATATTGATCAAGCTCTTAAAACGCCACAGTTTTATTTTTTGTGGATTGTTTTATGTTTTAATGTTACTGCGGGGATTGGTGTAATTGGAGTTGCCAAAACCATGATGATTGAGATATTTGGATCTACACTACCATCAATAGTAACTGCTAGTTTTGCAGGTACATATGTTTTAATGATAAGTGTTTTTAATATGATAGGAAGAATATTCTGGGCATCTATGTCAGATTTTATTGGAAGAAAAGCCACATATTTTATATTTTTTTCATTAGGAATTTTACTGTACCTATCAATTCCGTATAGCGCAAGAGCCATGAGTATTAACCCTGGCATAACATATCTTATAATGTTTTATGCTGCTTCAATGATTATTTTTACAATGTATGGTGGTGGATTTGCAACTATTCCAGCTTACCTAGCTGATATTTTTGGGACAAAATACGTAGGGGGAATTCATGGTAGATTGTTAACTGCTTGGTCTACAGCAGGAGTCTTAGGCCCTTTAGCTATAACTCAGCTAAGACAAGGTTCAGTTGAAAAATCAATAAATGAATTAGTTTCAAAAGTTGACCCAGGTAAGTTTAATGATTTTTATGGCGCTCCAATTGAACAAATACAAGAACTTGTTCAACAGAAAACTGTAACAATTGGTAACTTGATGCAAATAGTTCCAGAAGGGACAGTAGATCCTTCTGCTACCCTGTATAATACAACAATGTTCGCAATGGCAGGATTGCTGGGAATAGCTTTTATTGCAAACTTATTAATTGGTCCAGTAGATAAAAAACACCACATGACAAAGAAGCAATTAGAAGAATCTTGATTTAGACTCTAGCATTAACTTTATTTATTTTGGCGGCACAATATTTTAGCTCTGGTATTTTGCCATCTGGATCTAAAGCTTGGTTTGTCAGAAGATTTACCGGTGCATTTTCAAAACAGAACGGCATAAACACCATTCCTTCAGGAATCATTCTATCAAATCTAACTTTCACATCGACTTTACCTCTTCGTGTTGACAGTTGAACGATATCATTTTGCTGTAAATTATTTTTTTTCATATCTTTTTTTGAAATATGCACATAAGGCTCAGGTTCAATTGAGTTAAGTATCGAAGCTCTCATAGTCATTGATCCGGTATGCCAGTGTTCTAAAAGTCTTCCTGTAGTCAGAACAAAAGGATATTCTTTATCAGGCACCTCGTCAGGTGAGATTACATTTGCTGGGACCAATCTTCCCTTTTTATTATTAGTAGGAAATCCCTCTCCGAATATAACCTCATTTCCAGGTTTATTTTCACCATCACAAGGGTAAGTCACAGCTCCTTCATTTACCAAGCGTTCCCAGCTTATATTTTTTATAGATTCCATGCAATTTCTTAATTCATCGTAAATCTCATCTGGACCTTTATAGTTCCAATCAAGACCAAAACGTTTAGCCAGCTCTTGTATTATCCACCAATCTTGTTTTGCGTCACCTGGTGGGTTAACAGCTTTTCTTGCTAACTGAACTCTCCTATCGGTATTAGTAAATGTTCCTGTTTTTTCAGGAAAAGCTGAGGCTGGAAGTACAATGTCAGCTAGATAAGCAGTTTCTGTTAAAAAGATATCCTGAACTACGAGTGTATCTAATCTTGAAAGAGCTTCCCTAGCATGGTTAGCATTTGGATCCGACATTGCCGGATTTTCACCCATGACGTACAAACCTCTAATGTCTTTATTATAGATAGATTCCATAATTTCTACTACAGTTAATCCTGGTTTAGAATTCAATTTTGTTCCCCAATAATTCTCGAAGAATTCAACATTTTTTTTATCAGTAATAGGAAGATAATCAGGTAATACCATTGGTATAAGTCCTACATCAGAAGCACCTTGAACATTATTTTGTCCTCTAAGAGGGTGTAGACCAGTTCCAGGTCTTCCAACATTACCTGTAGTTAAAGCAAGAGAAATTAAGCATCTAGAGTTATCTGTTCCGTGAATATGCTGGGATATACCCATTCCCCAAAAAATCATTGCTGATTTTGCGTTAGCAAAGATTCTTGCAGTTTCTCTAATTTCATCAACATCAATTCCACATATTGGTGACATTTCTTCGGGTGTGAAATCTTTAACGTGAGAAATTAACTGTTGGTAACCTTCAGTATGTTTTTCAATATATTGTCTATCAACTAAACCTTCTTCAATTATAACGTTGAGCATAGCATTTAGAAGGGCAACGTCGGTTCCAGGTTTAAATTGAAGATGCTTTTCAGCCAAGGTTGATAGCTCTTGCTTTCTTGGATCCATAATTATAAGCTTTAATCCTTTTTTAACAGCATTTTTTATAAATGTAGCCGCCACGGGGTGGTTTTGAGAGGGTCTCGCACCAATAACTATGGCAACCTCTGCGTTTTTAACTTCTGATACAGGCGCTGTTACCGCTCCTGTTCCAATGGCCTCCATTAAAGCAGCAACTGAAGAGGCATGACACATTCTTGTGCAATGATCAACATTGTTATTATTAAACCCTGTTCTAACAAGTTTTTGAAATAAATAAGCTTCTTCATTTGATCCTTTGGCACAACCAAATCCAGCTAATGAATCTCCAGGTACGTTATCTCTAATCTCTAGCAATCTTTTACTCGCTAAATCCAAAGCTTCTTCCCAACTAGCCTCACGAAAGTGAGAAAAGGGATTTAGCGGATCAATTCTCTCATTAGGATCTTTTTTAACACCTTTTTTTCTTATAAGTGGTTTAGTTAATCTTTCAGGATTATGTATGTAATCAAACCCAAATCTACCTTTAACACAAAGCCTGCTGTTATTTGCAGGACCATCTCTTCCGTCTGCTGAAATAATTTTTTCATCTTTAATTTTAAAAGTTAATTGACAACCAACACCACAATAAGGACAAAGCGAATCAATTTCACGATCATGCTTACCTTTATTCTTTCCATTTTCATCTAGAAGTGATGACTCCATCAATGCCCCGGTTGGACAGGCCTGGACACACTCTCCACAACTTACACAAGTGGAATCACCCATTGGATCATCAAAATCAAAAATGATCTTTGATGAATGTCCTCTTTCCCCCATTCCTATAACATCATTTACTTGAACTTCTCTACAAGCTCTTACACATAAATTACAATGAATACAGGCATCAAGATTAACAGACATGGCTTTATTTAAATTATCTGAGTTTGGTGTCATAATTGATTCTCTTTTATCAAAACGGCTTCTAGAAACATCAGCCTTTTCGGCCATTTTCCAAAAATGAGACTCAGGATCATGAGAAACGTCAATGTGTGGTTGGTCTGTAACCAAAAGTTCTAAAACCATTTGTCTAGATTTTACAGATCTTGCATCTTTAGTAAAAACCTTCATACCTTCTGATGGCTTTCTTAGGCAAGAAGCAGCTAAAACTCTTTCACCTTCAATGCTAACCATGCATGCTCTACAATTACCGTCGGCTCTATAACCAGGTTTATCAGCAAAACAAAGATGAGGTAGTGTATTTCCGTATCTTTTTGCAACTTTCCAGATAGATTCATTCTTCTCTCCTGTTACTTTATTTCCATCAATATAGAAGTTAATTTTTTTCATTTTATGTGATTTCCAAAAAAACTAATAGCACTTCTAATTGGGTTGCCGGCTGCTTGACCTAACCCACAAATAGATGCATCTCCCATAATTTCAACGAGCTCATTTAACAAATCTTTATCCCAGTTACCTTTTTCTAATAGCTTTACCGCTTTTTCAGTGCCTACCCTACATGGTGTACACTGACCACAACTTTCATCTTCAAAGAATTTTAAAAGATTTAACACTATATTAGTAATATCATCTTTATCAGAAAATACAATAACTGCTCCTGAACCAATAAAACATCCATACTTTTCAAGAGTTCCAAAGTCTAGAGGTATGTCTGCTTTTGAAGCTGGAAGGATGCCTCCAGATGCACCACCTGGCAAATACCCAAAAAATTTATGCCCATCTTCCATTCCACCACAAAAGTCATTTAACAGTTCATTCATAGTTATACCGGCGGGAGCTAATTTAACTCCAGGATTCTTTACTCTACCTGAAACTGAAAAACTATGAGGGCCTTTGTGACCTCTTGTTCCCTGTTCTGCATACCATTTATGACCTTTTTGAACTATATCTCTTACCCAAAAAACGGTTTCAATATTATGATTAAGTGTAGGTAATCCAAAAAGACCTACCTTCGAAACAAAAGGTGGTTTATGTCTAGGCATACCTCTTTTACCTTCTATTGACTCTATCATCGCAGACTCTTCTCCGCAAATGTATGCTCCAGCACCTCTTCTAACATTAATATAACCTTTTTCTATAATTTTATTAGAGACTAATTTTTCTATTTCTCTAAAAAGTTTAATCCGTATTGCAGGATATTCATCTCTCATGTAAATATAAATTTTCTTAGCTTCGACTGCCCATGCAGCAATAAGCATACCTTCTAAAAATCTATGCATGTCCTTTTCTAAGTATAGTTTATCTTTAAATGTACCTGGCTCACCCTCATCACCATTAATTGTCATTAACCTTGGACCAGGCTCCATCTTAACAAATTTCCATTTCTGACCAGACGGAAACCCAGCTCCTCCCATGCCTTTTAAACCAGAATTATTTAATTCCTCAATAATTTTTTCAACAGAAATTTTTCCTGAATAACAGGACTTTAGCAACTCATACCCACCGTTTTTTATATAATCTTCGAATGAAATACCATTTATGATTGAAGGATGAGTGTTGTCAGTTTTAATTGCATCGACAACTTTATTCTCATTAGCATTAACAATATGATTGTGTCCAACTTCGCAGGCGGGTGCAACGTCACATAAGCCCATACAAGGAGCTCGTAAAATTCTTACATTGTTTTTATCTGTAACTTCATTAAGTTTATTTAAAAGCTTTACACTACCTTTAAGTTCACATGTTAAACTATCGCATACTCTTACTGTAAATTTTGGTGGTGCCTTATCTTCGTCATCAACAACGTCAAAATGAGCATAAAAGGTTGCCACTTCGAAGGTTTCAGCAAAGGGAATCCTCAATAAAGAAGATAGTGCTGCCAAATGTTTTTTTCTGATGCATCTGTACTTATCTTGAATTAAATGAAAATACTCTATTAGTAAATCTCTTCTTAGAGGAAGGATAGAAATTAGACTTTGAATTTCTTCTACACACTCCCCTTTAATTTCTCTACCTTTTGGATAGGGAACAAATTTTTTTTTCTTTTTCTCAAAATTATCTAGCATTTTAATAACAATTATAACCTTGTATGTTAATTATTTCACATTATTACAAATTAAGTTGCTATATGATATATATGATTTTATTTTTGTTTGAAAAGAATAAGATTACAATTCTTTTAAAATTTCTGTCACTCTTTTAAACAAATTTTCTTCTTTGAATAAATAACCACGAATATTAGCATTTTCAGCAGTTTTGATATCTGATTCCTTATCACCAACTAAAAAGCTTTTCTTTTTGCTTATTGAATATTTTTTCATTGCTTCAAAAATCATAATAGGATTTGGTTTCCTGCGAGATTTTGGATTTTTTTCTTTTGATGGCATCTCTGTAGAATAAAAAAAATCATTTATTAATGCATTTTGTTTTTTTAATTCTTCATTCATCCAATTATGAAGTATTTTTACATGATTTTCGTTGTAGTATCCTCTGGATACTCCAGATTGATTAGTTATTACAATTACTAAATAGTCTAATTCGTTAAGTAACTTAATAGCCCTTTTTGCACCGGGTATCCATTCAAAAGTAGAAATTTTGAATTGATAACCTTTATCAACATTTAACACTCCATCTCTGTCAAAAAAAACTGCTTTGTTCATTATTTTTTAAATTTAACTTGATTCATTTTTTCTTCAAATATAATTATATGCAATATAAATTTTTTTTGTTAATAGATTTGGATTTTAAATGAAAAGAAAAAAGTTAAATGGAAATTACGAACCCAGTGCTAGTGAAAAATTTATGAATGCTAAACAGCTAGCTTATTTCAAAAATAAATTGCTTGAATGGAAAAATGAAATTGTATCTGAATCAAGCGCTACACTCCAAAAACTAAAAGAAGAGCCAAGTAATAAGCCTGATTTAACTGATAGAGCTTCTATAGAATCTGATAGAACTTTAGAACTAAGAACTAGGGATAGGTCAAGAAAATTATTATCAAAAATCAATAAAGCACTTAAAAAAATTGAAGACGGATCCTATGGATATTGTGAAGAAACTATGGAGCCTATTAGCATTGAAAGACTTAAAGCTAGACCCATTGCTACTTTAACACTTGAAGCGCAAGAAAATCATGAAAAGAATGAAAAAGTATACAAAGAAAAAGAGTATTAAATTTAGCTTTTATTTTCAAAATTTTATGATAATGTGTAAAGAACATATATAGAACAAATTAAAATGGATAAATTAAAATCACTTGAATCGACGATTAGTCAAATTGAAAGAAATTATGGAAAAGGTTCAGTTATGCGCCTTGGACAAAGAGATAAAGTAGAAATTGAAACTATATCTACCGGTTCACTAAGTTTAGATTTAGAGCTTGGTATCGGAGGTTTTCCAAAAGGGAGAATTGTAGAAGTTTACGGTCCAGAGAGTTCTGGAAAAACAACACTAGCTTTACATGCACTTGCTGAATCTCAAAAAAATGGTGGTACTTGTGCATTTATTGACGCTGAGCATGCATTAGACCCAGTTTATGCAAAAAAGTTAGGTGTTGATACTGACAACATGTTAATTTCACAACCAGATAATGGAGAACAAGCACTAGAAATTGCTGATACTTTGGTTGGTTCAAGTGCGATTGACCTTCTAGTAGTAGATTCTGTAGCTGCTCTTGTTCCAAGAGCTGAAATAGAAGGTGATATGGGTGACTCTCATATGGGACTTCATGCAAGACTTATGAGCCAAGCACTAAGAAAACTAACCGGTTCAATTGCTAAGTCAAATACGCTGGTAATTTTCATAAATCAAATTCGACAAAAAATTGGAATTATGTTCGGCAACCCAGAAACAACGACAGGTGGAAATGCATTAAAATTCTATGCTTCAATTAGACTTGATATAAGAAGAATAGGAGCTATTAAAGATAGGGATCAAATTATTGGTAATCAAACAAAAGTAAAAGTAGTAAAAAATAAACTGGCACCACCATTTAAGACTGTAGAGTTTGATATTATGTATGGAGAAGGCATTTCAAAAACAGGAGAAATTGTTGATTTGGCTGTTAAAAATAATATTATTGATAAGGCAGGGGCTTGGTATTCCTATAATAATGATAGAATTGGTCAAGGAAGAGAAAACGCCAAAATTTTTTTAAAAGAAAATCCTGACGTAGCTGATAGTATAGAAAACGAGTTAAGAAAAAAGGAAAGTGAGAAAGATTTTTCAAAAGAAGAGATAAGTCAAGAAGAAGTTATCCAAGAAGAAAGTCAAAATTCAGCCAAAGATTAACCAACTTTACTTTTAAAAATCTAGATACTATTGTAGTTTATTGGATTTATAAATGAGCGACTCCGGAGAAATTAGAAAAGAATTCATTAAGTATTTTGAAAATAACAAACATGTTTTTTTTGAATCATCTCCTTTAATACCCTCAAATGATCCATCACTTTTATTTACAAATGCTGGGATGGTCCAATTTAAAAATTGGTTTATTGGATTAGAAAAGGCATCAAATATCAATGTTGTTTCATCACAAAAGTGTTTGAGGGCTGGTGGCAAACATAACGATCTTGATAATGTAGGTTATACACCAAGACATCATACCTTTTTTGAAATGTTGGGTAATTTTTCTTTTGGAGGATATTTTAAAGAAGAGGCAATATATTTTGCATGGCAATTTTTAACTAAAGTTTTATCTCTAAGTTCCGAGAAATTAATTGTAACAGTATATAAAGAAGATAATGAGTCATTAAATTTCTGGAAAAAAATATCTGGTATAGAATCTTCAAGAATTATAGAAATTTCTTCTGATGACAATTTTTGGTCAATGGGTGATGTTGGTCCTTGTGGTCCGTGTAGTGAGATATTTTATGACAATGGAAAAAATGTAGATGGTGGATTACCAGGAACTAAAAATCAAGATGGTAATCGGTATGTTGAAATCTGGAATTTAGTGTTTATGCAATTTGAAAAAAAAGAAAAAAAATTAATAAATTTGCCAACTAAATGCGTCGATACTGGAATGGGACTTGAGAGAATCAGTGCTGTAATTAATGGGAAAACTAATAATTTTGATATTGATATTTTTACAGTTCTTAAAAATGATTTAGAAAATTTAATTGAAATTCATTCTAACAATCAAAATGTAACCTCTTTTAGAGTTATTATAGATCATATAAGAGCAATAACTTTCTTAATAAGTGAGGGAGTTTTACCTTCTAATGAGGGTAGGGGGTATGTTCTTAGAAGGATAATAAGAAGAGCTTCAAGACATTTACAAATTTTAGGTTCAGAAAACAATGTTTTGCATAGATTAGTTAATAGCGTTTGTGATCAATATAAAAACTTTTATCAATATTTAAAAAATGAAGAAAAGTTTATTGTAGAAACTTTAAGATATGAAGAAGAAAGATTTTCTGAAACTTTAAAAGAAGGACTAAAAATTTTAAATGACGAAATTTCGGCCACAAAAGGTAATTATTTTTCAGCAAATTTAGCTTTTAAATTATATGATACCTTCGGGTTTCCTTTAGATATGACTGAAAATATTTTAAAAGAAAAAAACTTAAAAATTGATAAAAATCAATTTGAAAGACTTATGCTTGATCAGAAAAATAGATCTAGAGTTTCTTGGAGTGAAAATAAGCAAACAAGTGTTGGTCAGGAGTTTTTGGGAAATTTGAATTTGGAAAAGTGTGATACAAATTTTTTAGGTTACGAAAGTAATAAAGAAGCAACAAAACTTTTAAAAATTTTTAAAGATAATAAAAGCTATAGAAACACCAAAGGATTGAAAGATGCAATCTTAGTATTTTCAAAAACACCTTTTTATGCGGAATCTGGTGGTCAAATAGGTGATTCTGGGGTGGTGATTGACAACAATACAAATGCCAAAATTTGCGATATCTTTGATACACAAAAAAATAACTCTACTTTTTTTCATTTTGCTAAAAATTTCGACCTAGATTTAGATGTCGGAAAAATTTTTAAAATTGAGGTTAATCAAACAAAAAGAAAAAAAATAAAAAGTAATCATACATCGACTCATCTTCTTCACGAAGTTTTAAGAATGACATTAGGAGATCATGTAAAACAAAAAGGCTCTCTAGTTTCTGAGAAAAAATTAAGATTTGATTTCACAAATAATACACCTATTGAAAATAAACAGTTGAGGTTGATAGAAAACATTATGAATAATGTAATTAGAGAGAATTTAAAAGTTTCAATAAGATTCACAGAATATGAAAAAGCAATCTCTGAGGGTGCAATTGGTTTATTCGGTGAAAAATATCCTGAAAAAGTAAGGGTTGTTACTTTTAAATGCGATAAAAAAAATTTTAATTTTTCTTCATCAGAACTTTGCGGCGGAATCCATGTAGATAATACTGGAGAAATTGGATCAATAAAAATTTTAAATGAGTCATCTGTTTCTTCTGGTGTCAGAAGAATTGAAGCTATAACTGGTGAGGAAGCAATTAAAAAAAATACTGAAAACTCAGAAGTAATATCTCAACTTCTAGAACTATTAAAAATCAACGAAAGTGATTTGATACATAAAGTTAAAAATTTAATTAAAGAAAATTCTAATTTAAAAAAAGAAAATACTAAAAATCAAATAGATAGATACAGCGCTAAAAATCTGAAAACAATAAATAATTTTAAAGTTTATATTCAAGAATTGCAGATTCCATCTAAAGAAATGAAAAATCAGGCTGATAAAATTAGTAAGGAAATTAAATCTGGGATAATAATTCTTTTAAGTGTTGAAGAAAAAAAAGTTTCAATAGTTGTTAAAGTTTCAAAAGATTTACATTCAAAGATTACAGCTAATAACTTAATAAAAGAAATTTCAATTTTTTTTGGTGGTTCCGGCGGTGGAGGAAGAAATGACATGGCCCAAGGTGGTGGAAATGAACCAAAAAAAATAAAAGATTTTTATAACTATTTAAATAAAATACTAAAATATTGATTTTAATTTTTTTTGAATGCACAATAAAAATTCTTCAGTAGTAAGCCAATTTTGCTCAGGACCTACAAGGAGAGCCAAATCTTTAGTCATTTTTCCTGATTCAATTGTAGAAATACAAATTTTTTCTAATGTCTCACAAAATTTTTGAAGTTCAAAATTTTTATCAAATTTTCCTCTATGCCAAAGTCCTTTTGTCCACGAAAAAATTGATGCGATTGGGTTAGTTGAAGTTTTTAAACCTTTTTCGTGTTGTCTAAAATGACTTGTAATTGTTCCATGTGCTGCCTCAGTTTCTATGATTTTACCGTCAGGACTTTGAAGGATTGAAGTCATTAATCCAAGGGAACCATACCCTTGAGCTAAAAGGTCAGACATAACGTCACCATCATAATTTTTACAAGCCCACAAGTATCCCCCGTTCCATTTCATCATACAAGCGACCATATCGTCAATTAATCTATGTTGATAAGTGAGTTTTTTCTTTTTAAATTTTACCTTAAACTTTGAATTGTAGAGTTCATCAAAGATTTCTTTAAATCTTTCATCATAATTTTGTAAAATTGTATTCTTTGTAGAAAAAAAAAGTGAAATTTTTCTCTCTAAACAAAAATTGAAGCATGATTCTGAAAAATCATAAATTGATTTATCAACATTAAACATTGCCATTCCAACTCCGTTTGATTTAAACTCAAACACTTCTTCTTTAATTGATTTTTTGCCATCATCTGATCTAAACTCAATAAAAAGTTTGCCTTTATCAGTAATTCTTAAATCTTTTGATTTGTAAATGTCTCCAAATGCATGTCTAGCTATTGTTATTGGTTTATTCCAATGATTCACAATTTTAGGAATATTATTACAAATTATTGGTTCCCTAAAAATTGTTCCATTTAATATGTTTCTAATTGTACCGTTGGGTGAAGGAAATTTTGACTTTAGATTAAATTCTTTTACTCTTTTATCATCAGGAGTTATCGTAGCACATTTGATACCCACTTTATTTTTTATTATCGCCTCTGCTGCTTGGACAGTTATTTTGTCATTTGTTGTATTTCTGTTTTGTATGCTTAAATCAAACTTTTCGATTTTTAAATCTAAAAAAGGTGTAATTAATTTTTCTTTCAAAGACTCCCAAACTACTTTAGCCATTTCATCTCCTTGGAGTTCAACGATACAATTTTTAACCAAAATTTTTTTCATATATTTATTTTATTTTTTTTGATAATTCTTTTAATAATATGATTTCAACAACATCAGTTAGAGTGCTAGGATTGAGGAAATTTTCATTTACAAATGAATTTAGTAAACTAGCAAATGGATCCCAAAACTTTGTATCATTAACTAAGTATATTTTTTTTTTGCTTTCTTTTAACTCTTTTTTAACCATTACATCAAGTACCTCATTCAAAGTACCTATGCCACCAGGTAATGCAATAAAAAAATCTGATCTTGCTAGAAATTGATTCATACGTTGATCTAGTGATTTGGTTATAATTTTATCCGTAATATAATCTTCGTAACCCAAACTTTCATTTAAATAGTAAGGAATAATGCCATAAATTCTGATTTTAAATTTTGCTGATTCTTTACACAATAACTGCATTAACCCTGTTTGACCGCCTCCAAAAACCAAATTAAATTTTTTTTGACCAATCCATTTAGCAACCTCTACTACAAGACTCTGATGAATGTTGTTTTTACCATTTTTTGAACCGCAAAAAACCCCAATATTTTTCATAACTATGAATGTAAAAAAAAAATTAAAAAAATTTGAAAACTACGTTATAATACATAAAAGTCATTTATAATGAAAAATTTTTTTTTAATTAGTTTATTTTTAGCATTTGCCAGTACGGGGTTATACTTTATGATTCCTTTTCCAGAAAAAAAGGGTTTAGAGAAAATTAGTAGGAATGAATTTACAAATTTAGAAAATGACAATGTACTTTTTGAAGAAAGTATCCCAACCTTTGATATCGTTAGAATCACTTCAAAGGGTGATGCTGTAATTGCTGGTAGATCAAAACCTAATAAATTAGTAAATATCTTTGATGGAAATGAAAAATTAGGACAAGTGTTGTCTGATACAAATGGAGAGTGGGTCTGGTCTAGTAAGGAGTCCTTAAAATACGGTATAAAAAGACTACATTTAAACTTTAGAAAAGATAATGGAGAATTAGTAGGATCAGATCAGACAATAATAGTTTTTCTAGAAAGAGATAGCGCGCAAAGTCCAATAATATTAAAATCCTCATTAAGTGGAAAATCTAATTCATACATAATGAATTTAGAAGAATTAGAAGGTGATTTTTCTGTAGATTATGTTGAATATACTCCTGAAGGTAAGATTACTTTTTCTGGAAGATCAGAAGAAAATAAAAATTTATCATTTTTTATAGATAACAATTTAATTGGAAATACCTTGTCTAATGATCAAGGCTTTTGGACTTTTATAACAAAAGAAAAAATTCCACTTGGAAAATTAAACCTAAGAGTAGATCTTAAGTTAAATAACCAGTTATACTCCTTTAATACCCCTATCTTTAATGAAAGTCCTAGTGATTTAGACCAGCTTTTATATAATAAAAACTTCGTTGTTCAACCTGGCAATAGTTTATGGAGAATTGCAAGAAGAACAATGGGTGGCGGAATATTTTATTCAGAAATTTACAAAAAAAATCAAATGAAGATTACAGACCCAGATTTGATTTTTCCTGGTCAAGTATTTACTATTCCACTCATAACCGAAAAAATTAATTATGAAAAATAAAAAAGACTTTTTTGACTCTCTTGGTACAAAATTAAAAAATGGTTTTAATGAACTTGAGTTTATAAAAACTTTATTTGTTCCAATTCACTCATCGGGTTACCCATTTATTATTATTTTTGGCATATTGTCGTTAGTTGTTGGCTCTTTTTCTGATTTTTTGGGTTGGATTGGTATAATATTAACTACATGGTGCATTTATTTTTTTAGGGATCCTCATAGAGTTACACCAGACAAACAAGGTTTGATAATTTCACCTGCTGACGGTAAGGTTCTACCTATAGCCAATGAATTTGCTCCTGATGAAAAGGATAAAAAAGAAAAAATGAAGAAAGTAAGTATTTTTATGAATATTTTTAATGTTCACGTTAATAGAATTCCTTACGGTGGAAAAATACTAAGTATGAGGTATCATCCTGGTGCTTTCTTTAATGCATCTTTGGATAAATCGAGCAAAGAAAATGAAAGAATGGTATTAAAAATTCGCCTCGAGAATGGTTTAATTATATATGTTGTTCAAATTGCTGGTCTAATTGCACGAAGGATAAAGTGCGATTTAACAGAGGGACAAATTGTTAAATCTGGAGAAAAATTTGGTATTATAAGGTTTGGGAGTAGGGTTGATTTATATTTACCAATGAATTTTTCCTTAAATGTTTTAGAAGGACAAACAATCATTGGTGGAGAGACAATCATAGCTACTCAAGCCATTGAATTAAACAAACCCAAAGCGGTAAAAAAATCAAAGACTTCAAGAAACTAAAAGTTTTCTTTGAATTCGATCAAAAGTAATTTCAAAATGAAAAAATTGTCAATAAGAGTATTAATTCCAAACATAGTTACTTTTTTCTCTTTAACATTAGGTTTAACATCAATGAAATTTGCGACTGAATCAAAATGGGAGTTTGCAGTATTTTTAGTTGTTTTAGCTTCTTTTCTTGATAATTTAGATGGAAAAATTGCTCGTCTATTAAAAAGTAGCTCTAATTTTGGATTAGAGCTTGATTCTTTAGCAGATTTTATAAGTTTTGGTATTGCTCCGTCATTTATTGTTTATTTTTGGGTAATGTCAGGTAATATAGAAAATAGTTGGGCATTTGTGGTATTTTATGCTGTCTGCTCCGCATCTAGATTAGCTAGATTTAATATCTCTTCATCAAATAACCATAATAATGAAAATTTAAGAATTAAATATTTTCAAGGTATTTCCACACCGGCAGCTGCTGGACTAGTTCTGCTTCCAATGATGGTCTATTTTAGATTTGAAATAGATTTTTTTCTAAATCCATTTATTTCAGTTGTAACTATATTATTTGCTAGTGTTTTGATGATAACCAATATTCCAACCTACTCAATGAAAGGTATTAAAATTGAAAAAAAAAATTTTCCATTCGTCACAATTTTTCTCGCAGGATTCCTGTCACTATTATTAACGGATTTTTGGCTAGCAATGATTTTATTCATTACAGGTTATTATTTTTCAATACCTGTTGCTCTTATTGAAAAAAGCAAAATTAAGTAATTTATATATCTTAAAATTTTCTGAGATCAAAATAAGACATGGTGTTATTATTAAAGTCAAAACAAATGAAAATATTATTCCGAATACGATTGCGTTAGATAATTGTAACCACCATTGAGAACTAGGATTGTTAATGTTCATTTCAAGAGATAAAAAATCAATATTAAGTCCAAAAGCCATTGGAACTAGTCCAAAAAAAGTTGTTAAGGTAGTCAATAAGATTGGTCTTAGTCTCTGAGCACCAGTTCTCAATATTATTTCT
>MDTG01198471.1_pt1 | contig 23778 bp, 30 predicted proteins | sample 811421 | NCBI WGS metagenome assembly MDTG01 (sample SAMN05326645, study PRJNA326480) | marine metagenome | isolation source: seawater | place: Pacific Ocean: South East | collected 2011
ACTATAAATTCTACTGGAGTATATATAGATAATGCACTGGTTACATTAGTAGATTTAGTAGGAGATAATGGAGTAGTTCATGTTATAGATGCTGTATTGTTACCTCCAGTGCTAAGTGATAATTCTATTCTTGATGAAGTAAAAAGAAATTATTTATTTACAGTAGATCTAAACGGAAATATAATTAATCGATATGTTAAAAATATGATTGTTTTTGATGTATACGATAATGGTACTGTAGAAAAGAAATATAATAGGTAGTTTAAGTTAATAATTATGGGTACGCTATCACAGAAATTTTTCTGTGATAGCAAAAAAAAAATGAAAAAAAGTGTTATAACTTGTGATTTAGAGGGAATAATTTTAACCATGAATAATGGTGCGGAAGATATTTTTGGTTATAAAAAAGACGAACTAATTGGTAAGAAGAGAGTTTCATTATTTTCACCAGGAGAAATCGTTCTTCAAAATGTTGAAAATTGGTTAAAAAAATCTGTTGATGAGGGAAGGTATGAAGGGCTGACAGTTTTTTTAAATAAACAAGGTAAGAGGATAAATGCTAAAATCATTATAACTCCATTATATAAGGATGGAATGGAAAATCCTCATACTGGTTATTGTGGTATCACCGAGTTAATTGATGAAGAAGTAGTACCTAAAATAAATTTTACTACAAAAATTATTAAATGGTTAGCTATTACAAGAATGCCATTTACATCTGCTTCCATTCTGCCAATTCTTTGTATAGCCTCTTATTTTTCATATATTGGAGATCATTTATTTAATCCGTTAGCTTTAGTATATACTATTTTCGGTGTAATATTTGCTCATATATCTATAAATATCTTTAATGATTATTTTGATTATATTGATGGAACTGATGAAAATAATTACGAATATTTCCAGCAAGTTTCTGGAGGAAGTAGATCAATAGAATTAGGTTTGATTTCTTTAAGAAAAACAAAATTATATGCAATTATTATGCTTATAGTATCATTTGTATTCGTAGCTTTAGTATTAAGTCAATCTAATATAAATAACATTTATGGCATTTTTACAGTTTCATTTTTAGGTTTAATTCTTGGGTATTTTTATACAGCTCGACCATTAAGATTAGTTTCTAGAAGAGGATTGGGAGAATTGTCTATTTTTTTGACTTTTGGTCCTTTGCTAACAATTGGAGTTGGTTTTGCAATTTTCGATGGAGATTTTTGGGTTTCTGAATATTTTTTAGATTGTTTGTTGATGGGGATAACTCTTGGATTATTAACAACTAATATTTTATTAATAAATCAATTTCCAGACATGAATGGTGACATAAAGACTGGTAAGAATAATTTAGTTGTTACTTTTGGAAAGAAGAATAGTAGATGGATTTATGCTATTATTTTATTATTATCCTTTATTTCTAGTTTTTACTTTTGTTATATTCTGGAAAATTATTTATTGTTGATTCCTTCATTAATTATTTTATTCAATGGATCATATATTTTGAAGATATTATTTCAAAACTATGATAATAGAAAGTTAGTAAAAGCTAATTGGCATACTATTTATTTGCATGCCTTATATGGTATATTTACATTGATTGTATTTTACTTTAGTTAATTATTAAAAAAATATTTATGAAAAGAATTTTACTAGTAGGAGCTAGCAGCACCATATCACAGAAATTTATTGAACGTCATAGTACTGATTTTAATTTAATAAAAATGAGTAGAACAAACGATTATAGTGATGTGTCTGATTTTAACATTTTTGATGAATCTACTTATTTTGATGATAATTTAAACTTTGATGGAATTATATACTTTCCAGGTACTATTAATTTGAAGCCATTTAAGAGATTAAATGATAAAGATTTTATGGATGATTTTAATATTAATGTTGTCGGACTTTTAAAAGTTTTAAAATTTTACGAGAAAAAAATTAATAAAAATTCATCAGTTGTTTTATTTGGTTCTGTTGCAGCTAATATTGGAATGCCATTTCACTCATCAATATCTATCTCTAAAGGTGCAATATTATCGTTAACAAGGTCCTTGGCAGCAGAGTGGTCTCCTAAAATAAGAGTTAATTGTATTTCTCCTTCTTTGATAAATACTAAAATGGGAAGTAAATTTTTGTCTGATGAAAACATGATTAGCAGAATGAATCAAAAACATCCAATGCAAAGAGTAGGCAGGTCTGAAGATTTATCATCATTGATTCATTTTCTTATTTCAAACGAATCAAGTTGGATTACTGGGCAGAACTTTAATGTTGATGGTGGTATTTCAACCATAAAGGGATGATTGAATATTTATGGAAATCTAAGTATTTTCTTCTATCACTTATTTCAATCATTTTTATTATTTCATTATTAAGTTTTGATAAGTTAAAAATATTTTATGATACTGAAAGAATCATTGAATATACAAATGAAAATCAAGATATTATTGATAAGGCACTTGAAGATCAAAACATTCTTTTAGTTGGTCTTGAATTTAGAGATACTATTGATTATAATCAAATGAATTATTTATCTCGCTTAAGTGATACAATAATAAGACATTATAAAATCTCTTCAATCCGAAGTGTTTTCAATGAAAAGATATTAGTAAATAAATTTACATTTATTCCAATTAATATCTTAAAATTAGATAACAAAATTCTATTTAATAAATCAAAAGAAAGAATTTTAAAAATTGGTAGCAACTATATTAGTAAAGAATTTAATAAAATAATGTTTTTAATAAATACTAAAAATTTATTAAATGATAGAGAAAAACAGAATACCTTAAATTTTATTAAGGATAAATTTTCAAATATCAATGCTAAAATCTATATAACTGGTCAGATGAAATCTGAAGTTTACATGCAAAAAAAAGTTATTAATGAATTAGTGTATTTTACAATTATAAGTACTTTTTTATGTAGTCTGTTAATGTATATTTTCTATTCAAGTATTAAGTTAGTTTTATTAAACCTAATTTCAATAATTATTACGTTAAGTATATCTTTTTATCTGTCGAATATATTATATGGTGGTATTGAATTGGTAATGATTTTAATACCAGCTATTGTTATGATAATTACAATTTCAGATTTTATGCATCTATATAACATTGAGAAATTTTCTAGAAATAAGTTTTATTTTTTCTCAAATCAAATACAAAAAATTGGTAAGCCAGTAATTATAACATCTTTAACAACTGCAATTGGTTTTTTAAGTTTTGCTTTTTCTGATACAGTACCTCTTAGTAGGTTCGGTATAATTACAACTCTTACTATAATTATAGCCTTATTTATCATTTTTGTGTTATATTCTGTATCAGTAGACTTAAATTATATAAAGATTAACCAAGAAAATAAAATTATAGAAAAAATTGTACATTATTTATCTAATTGGAATCCAAAATATAAATATGCAATTTTATCTATCATATTAATTCTTTCTGCTCAATCTTTATATAAATATAAGATTAATAATTATATCACAGATGAAATAAATTCTAAATCACAGTTATTTAAAGAAATTAAATTCTTTGATAATAATTTCGGAGGAATTAAACCAATCACTATAGAAATTAATAACCCTTCGATGGAAATAGAACACTACGAAGATTATTTTAAAAAATTAAATATTACTACAGATTTGATTACTAAAAAATCAAATTCAAAATATATTTTTAAATCTAGAACTAGAGATATAGGAGCTATTAATTCATTGAGTTTGTTTAATAAAATTAAATCTAATTTTAATGATGATCAAATTTCTTTCAGTGGTGTAGGATATTTATTTGACAAAATTAGTAATCAAATGACAAGGGAAGTTATAAATGGTCTAATTTATGCAATACTAATTATTGGAGTACTGTTTGTGATTTTTAATCAATTTAATCTTTATTTTTTTCCGATTTCAATAATACCAAATATAATTCCGATTATGTGTACAGTTGGATTTTTAAGTTTTTTTGGATTTTATTTTAGTTTGTCAAATGCTTTCATTTTAGCAATTGTGTTTGGTTTAATAGTTGATGATTCTATACATATTATAAATGGATTTACATTTTCTAGAAGAAGAGGAGATTCTAAAGAAAAATCTATAAATTTTTGTAAAAATCATACATTCAAGGCAGTTATAAAAACATCAATAGTGATAATTGCTACCGTTTTACCATTATTATTTTCTGAATTCAAATCAATAAGTCAATTAGCTTTAATTACAATTATTTCTGCTATACTTGCAATTATATTTGATATTGTGTATTTACCCTCACTATTAAAAAAATACATATAAATTTTAAATATTATCTTAGCTGTTAAATTTTAGCTTATGAGATATTTTTATTTTTTGTTCTTTTGTTTTTTTAGTTCTAATATTTATTCGCAAATTAATGTTACAAGTGCAAATTTGCCAGAAATTGGTGATACAGTTATAATATCAAATTCTAATAGCAGTATTTCATTTGGAAACTCTGGATCGAATCAATTGTGGGACTTTTCAAATTTATCTCCATTGTCTCCAGATTATTTATTCTTTATAGATCCATCTGCCACACCATATAACTTTCTATTTCCTTTAAGTAATTTAGCAATCAAAATAGATTCATTTACTTATTATTATTTGGAAAGGACAATTAATGGTCTTTCTAGTCTTGGTTATGTAGACGCAGGTATTGCATATACATATAATCAGTTGATTTTTCCTACTCCTTTAAGTTACTTAGATACACTTGTAAATAATGAAATTATATATCAGTGGGATACTTTATTATCCCCGCCCATTCCATCATCTTTTGTTACAGGAACACCAGGCCCATATGTGGTTGATTCATTAAAATCTATCTATGGTAATATTGATACTTTTATAGTTGATGCATGGGGTAAAGTTAATATGTCCAATGGAGTTTTTGATGCATTAAGAGTTTTTGAAAGAAAATATGAATATGATAATCTTTATTATAGGCTAACAGATACAATTACTAATACTTCACAATGGGTGTCAGATCCAAATAACTCAGTATATTTTAATATGTCTAGATATGTTTGGAGGACCAATGATTCAACAGTTAAATTTAGTCTAGCAGAAGTTGAATTAGATTCTATTGGAAACATGTCTGGTAGTATATTATATTATTTAGGCAATTCATTTAATAATTTTGTGATTTCTCCACCACTAGTAGATCTTGATACTGTAGTTGATGTAACTTGTTATGGAGATAATGATGGTAAGATTATATTAAATGTTATCGGTATCAATCCTTTATATTATACATGGACTGGTCCAAATAATTTTTATTCAAATACCCAAAATATTTATAATTTATCTGGAGGAAATTATTATGTTACTATTATAGACTCAAATGGAAATCAGACTATTGATACATTTTTTGTGTACGAGCCTATGCCTATAAATGGTTATATTGATCAAAATTCTATTGATAATTCTTTGGCTATGAACATAGTTTCAGGTGGAACTTATCCTTACAATTTTTTATGGAATACTGGACAAACCTCACAATATATATATCCATCAAATAATGGTCAGTATATATGTGAAGTATATGATTATTATGGATGTATGAGTACTTTTTCTTATGATGTTAATAATTTACCATCAAATTTGTTAGATCTATCTACAAATGAAAAGAAAATCATTGAAATAACTGATATTTTAGGAAGAGAAGTGGGTAATATTTTGAATAAAATTAAAATATTCATTTATAATGATGGAACTATTAAAAAGGGATTAATAGTAGAATAATTTAAATCATTTTTTCATAAAATTTTGTATCTGATTTTTTGTTAAGCTGCCATTTAACCACCCATCTTGAATAGTTGAATTAAATTTTTCATAAAATTCAATAGCTAAATTATTCCAATCTAACACTTGCCATGACATACCATTTAGTTCTAATTCATGACATATTTTTATTGTTTCTTTGAATAGCTTTGATCCTATGCCAAGTTTTCTGTATTCTTTTTTTATCACGAAATCTTCTAAATATAGAACTTTACCTTTCCATGTGGAATATCTTATAAAATATAATGATAGTCCAACTATTTCTCCTTTAATTTCCGCTATTAAGAATTTAAATAATGGATTTTTACCAAATCCATCTCTTTTCAATTCTTCTAATTTTATAGAGACTTCTTCTTTTGAATTTTCATATTCAGCTAATAAGTTTATAAGCTTTAATACTGAAGGAAGATCTTCTTCTTTACCTTTTCTAATCTTCATTTTACAAATTTTGTAATACTAATATTTGTTATGCAATGCATAATAATCAAAATTAATAATTATAATTTTGCTATTATGAGAAGTAAAGTTTATATTTTATTATTTTTTTTGATAATTAAATCTTCTTTTTCTCAAGATCTGTTTTCTGTAGATTCTTGTCATGAAAAAAGTAGAAAGTCAGCACTAGTAATATTAAATGGATTTGGAAGTTCTAAAGATAGTAGATTAATTCAACAAGATTTTTTTAATGACAGAGGATATGATTTATTTATTCCTGATTTTATTAATAGGAGTTCTTTAGAAAAAACTGTATCAAATTTTATTTCTTTTTATTATGACAACTTAGAAGAATATAAAGAAGTTAAATTTCTATGTTATATTTTGGGTGGTTATGTGTTAAATGAGCATATTAATTCTAATGGAATTGGTAATATTACTTCAATAATTTATGATAGAAGTCCAGTTCAGGAAAGAGCTCCAGTAGTAGCTGTTTCTAAAATACCATTATTATCATTTTTATTATATGGTAATGTAATTTTTGAATTTAGTTTAGAGAAAATATGTAATTTAGAAGATTCAAGAGGTGTAAATATTGGTATGATAATTGAGAGCAAAGCAACGAAGTTTATGAAAGTATTTAGAAAATATTCACTAAATTATGGAGGTTATAATTTTTCTCCTGAAGAAATTGATAGTAATTTTGATGATTATTTTTATACTTATTTAGATCATGATGAGATGTATACTAATTTTGATGTTATTGGTCATGAAATATTTTATTTTTTAAGTAATGGTAAGTTTTCTAAAAATGCTAAAAGAGAACAATATAATTTTAATCCATTTTCAAATTTTCCCAAATGATTTCAATTTATCATATAAAGCCTAAGTTTCAAAAATTATTACAACCAATAGTTGTAAAATTAAGAGGTATGAATGTCACTCCAAATATGATCACATTATTTTCAATCTTCTTTTCAATTATGATATCTTATTTTCTTTGGATTTCTCATGTTAATTCGATTTTTTATTTATTTGTTTCTTTTGGGTTGTTAATCAGAATGGCTTTAAATGCTATAGATGGAATGATGGCAAGACAATATCATTTACAGTCTAAGACTGGAGAAATTTTAAATGAAATTGGAGATGTTATTTCAGATTCTGTTATTTACTTTTCTATAATTTCATTTTCCACATTGGATATTAAAATTGCTATTGTTTTTATAATTATGTCGATTTTCAATGAGTTTTGTGGGTTATTATCAAAAGTAATTTCAGGAGAGAGAAGATTTGATGGGCCCATGGGAAAGAGTGATAGAGCTTTTCTTTTAGGATTTATTTGTATTATATTTTATTTTACAGATATTTTGAATTCATATATGAATTATATTATTGGATTTTCCTCAATATTAATTGTATTTAGCTCTTATTTACGAATAATAAAATCTATAAAATAATGGATAAGTTAATAAATAGTATTGGGTTAGAGGCTGAAGTTCAATGGGTTGTTTTTATAATCTTATTAATATTGATTATTGCATCAACTTCTTTTTGGATATTTAGTAAAATACGCCCAAGTAAATTAGTTGATGAACTTATTTTGAGAACAAGATCTTGGTGGATAATGTGTTTTATTTTTCTTTTTGCATCAACTGTACATCCAATAATTACATATATTGGTCTATCCTTTTTATCATTCTTTACTTTGAGAGAAATATATACATTGTTAAAACTTCGTGATGCGGATAGAAATGCACTGTTATTTTGTTATTTATCTATACCAATACAATATTATTTTGCTTATTTAGGTTGGTATACTATGTTTTTAATCTTTATTCCTGTATTTATGTTTGTTATTATTCCTTTTTTATTAGTAATAAATGGAGAAACAAAAGATATAATTAGATCTATGTGTATATTACCTACTTCATTAATGTTAGGAGTTTTTGGTATTAGTCATCTAGCTTTATTAATTAGTTTTCCTGAGTTAAATAATGGTGAAATTTCTGGAAAGGCTCTTTTATTATTTTTAATATTTATTACAGAATCAAATGATATAATGCAATATATTTTTGGAAAGATTTTTGGCAAAAATGAGATACTTCCTAATATAAGTCCTAACAAGACATGGGAAGGTTTCATTGGTGGTGTTATATCTTCAATGATTATTGGTTTAGCAATGGGTTTTCTTACTCCATTGAATTCTTGGCAATTAATTTTAATTAGTTTTCTTATTTCTATACTTGGATTTATGGGAGACTCTATAATTTCTGCTGTAAAAAGAGATTTTGGAGTAAAAGATATGGGTGATTCTATTCCAGGGCATGGGGGTTTTCTTGATAGAATTGATAGTCTTTCAACAACTTCTTCTCCATTTTTTCATTTAATTTATTTTATGATTGTTATATAAAATGAAGAAATTAATTTTAATATTAATATACTCTATATTTTGGAGAAATTTTTTCAAGATAATTATTGGATTAAGATATTATAATAGTTCCATCCTAAAGGATAAGAAGCAATTTATATTAATAGCAAATCACAATAGTCATATGGATACTATGGCTATAATGAGCGCAATACCGATGAAGTACATACATAAAGTTCATCCAATAGCGGCTGATGATTTTTTTGGAGGTAATCAAATCAAAGAGTTTTTAATGAGATATCTTGTAAACGCTACATTAATTCCAAGGAAAAAAGCAGATAATGATGAAGAAATAGATCCTGTTAAGGTGATGAGTAATTTATTAAGAAAAAAAAGATCTATAATTTTATATCCAGAGGGATCAAGAGGTGAAGCCGGAGTGGTTTCAGATTTTAAGAAAGGAATTGCTTATTTAATTAAAGAGAACCCACAAGTAAATGTTATACCGGTTTATTTAGATAAATTGTATAAAACATTGCCAAAAGGAAAAAGAATTATATTACCGTATAACTGTAAGATAGTTTTTGGAGATAAAATTAGTTTTAATTCTCATGATATTTCTGAGATCGTAAATAATTGCAAACAAGCGATAAATGATTTGAAATTTAGATTTTAATTTTTTTTTATTATTAAATAATATTTGTTTGTACATTTGTTGAAATATAAATAATATAAAAATGAAAAAAATATTTAATTTAGTACTTGTGACTTTATGTATTAGTCTTTTTGTCAATTCTGGGTGTAATAATAGCAGTCCATTTGATGAATGTGTTAGTGAACTGATGAGTCAGATGAGTTCTGAGGAAAGACCAATGGAATTCGAACAATTTAATATTCCTTCTAATGAAGATATAGTAGATTGTTTATGCGAAAAACTAACTAACGATGATCCTGATGGTTACAAAAAGTGGATTGAAATGGACAGTAGCGCAGTCTACTCAGAAGAAGGACAAGAGAGGTTAGAATGGACTATTGAATGTATGGGATTTGATTCTATGGAGGATTATTTTAGACAAATGATGCAGTTATCATTAGATACATTATCTGTAGAATTAGACACATTGTCAGAAGAATAGATTTTAATAAAAGTAAAATCCATAAATTATATATTTACGGATTTCACTTTTTTAATTATTCTATCTGCTTTCATATATGTCTAAAGCATAATAATCATCACCATCAATTTCATATGACCAGTGCATTCCTGGAGTAAGTCCAATTATTTCACTGATATTAACATCCATAGTAGAAGATGAGGATGCAATATTTACATTAATACTACCATTTTCATTTAGAGGCACAAGCCCATAATTAATATTTGGATCTAAAGATAATTCTGTTGGATTAGCATTTGCTGTTGTAGGCCAAATGTTGAATTGAGCTAGAGTAATTAATGTTAGATTGAATGCAATAATTGCTAAAAAAATGTTTGTAGTTTTTGATTTCATAATATTTTATATTTTGGTTAATATTTCAAATTTATAATTTTTTAATTAAATATTGAAATTTCATTGATATTTTTTATAAATCAGTATTATATAGAATGTTATTTAAATAAAGTTTGTTATTTTGTTTAATGGAATACAGTATTTTTCAAGTTGATGCATTTGCAGATGAAATTTTTAGAGGTAATCCAGCATGTGTAGTCCCATTGAATAATTGGTTATCTGATAAAATATTATTAGATATTGCTAAAGAGAATGGTGTTGCTGAAACAGCTTTCTTTATTAGAAAAAGAACTGAAATACTCTTAAGATGGTTTACTCCTGATATTGAAATGGATTTATGCGGTCATGCAACATTGGCTACTGCTCATGTAATTTTCACACATTATAATTATTCTTCAAATAAAATTGTTTTTAGTACTCAAAGTGGAAAAATAGAAGTTGTTAGAGAAAATGACTTTTATTATCTTAATTTACCATCTTGGAATCCTATAAAGTCTGAATTGCCAAAAGAAATAGAGCTTTCATTAAATATATTGCCAAAAGAGGTGTATAAAACAAGAGATTATTTATTAGTATATGAAAGTCAAAAAGAAATTGAATCAATTAATATTAATAGAACTTTTTTTGATAGAATTAATTTAGGATGTGGCGGTGTTATAATAACATCTGTTGGAGAAACTACAGATTTTGTTTCTAGATTCTTTACACCTCAGTCTACTATTTTAGAAGATCCTGTTACTGGTTCAGCTCATTCTACTTTAATTCCGTATTGGTCTTCAAGAATAAATAAAAATAAATTAGAGGCTATTCAATTATCGCAAAGGGGAGGAAGATTAATATGTGAGTCCCTGTTTGATAGAGTTATAGTCGGAGGAAGAGCTGTAACATTTATGAAAGGATGCTTATATATCTAATTTGAAAAATAATTTAGATTAATATAAAATAGATAATTGTTGGGATGAAAATTATACTACACATTATTGATATTTTTTTCGAACAAGTCTCTTTTGAATGCCAAAATGCAATTAAAATTAAGGGTATTTGAAAAGGCATACGAGTTAAAGCTTGTTTTCTAGTAATGTTCATAATTTCTCTGGCTTCATCAGATAAGTATAGATAAATATTAGCTGGAAAAACTGATATTAATAACATAATAGTCAAATAGGCTCCTATTTTTCTTGTTTTTTTGAAAAACAATAATAGACCCATTAATATTTCAATAAAACCACTTATGTAGACTATTTCTTCTTTAAATATCAATATAGGAGGAACAATATTAATAAAAAATTCAGGATTTGTGAAATGTTGTATTCCTACTAAAATATATAGAAAACACATTGAGTATATTGTGAAATTTTTATAAGAATTCAAATTAAATATTTTAATCAAAAATAAAAAAATGTTTGATATTGTTATATTCATTAAATTTGTAAAATGAAAGAAATAAAGACAATTAATTTGAATGATAAATTTAAATTATTCAATGATCAATGGTCTCCAAAAATTATTGCGGAGTTAAATGGGCAATTTGTAAAAATTTGCAAATTAAAAGATAATTTTGTATGGCATTCTCATGAATTTGAGGATGAATTATTCATGGTATTAAAGGGAAAGTTATTCATTGACATTAAAGATAAGAAAACAGTTGAGGTAAACGAAGGTGAAATTGTGATTATTCCCAAAGGAGTTTGTCATCGCCCTAGAACAGATGGAGATATTGTATGGAATTTATTATTTGAACCTAAAACAACTATGCATACTGGAAATTTAATTACAGAAAAGACAGTTAATACAATAGAATGGATATAAATTATGATTTCAATGATAGAGAAATTTCTTTGATTTCATTTCCTCTTTGTATAGTGCATATTATTTCTTCACCAGGATTAAATTGAATAATTATTTCATGAATTTCAGAAGTAGAGTTAACTTCAATATCGTTAATTTTTAATATTACATCTAAATCTTTTATTCCTGATAACTCTGCAGCGCTATTTTCAAGCACTTTTGATACAAGTACGCCTTTTAATCCGTTTAGATTTAATTCTCTTTGAATCTCAGGGTTTATATCAATGATTTGAATTCCGATATATGCTCTTCTAACTTCTCCATACAACATCAAGTCGTTAACAATTTTTTCAGCCATATTAGATGGTATAGCGAAACCATATCCACTAAATGAACCTGTTTTTGATTGAATAGCTGTGTTGATTCCTACTAAATTTCCTTCAATATTTATTAAAGCACCACCAGAATTTCCCTCATTAATAGCTGCGTCTGTTTGTATAAATGATTCTATTCCTCCATTATTTAAAATATTTCCTCTAGATTTTGCGCTAATTATTCCAGCAGTTACTGTAGAATTAAGATTATATGGATTTCCAACTGCTAAGACCCATTCACCTACTTTTAATTTATTTGAATCATAAAACTCCAAAAAAGGGAGGTCATTTTCTTGAATTTTTAGTAAAGCCAAATCATTATAAGGGTCTTGACCAAGTATTGAAGCATTATAAGTTCTCTTGTCATTTAAAACTACTTCTATTTCATTAGCATTATTAATTACGTGTTTATTCGTAATGATATACCCATCTGAAGAGATCAATACTCCAGAGCCACTTGCAATGTTTTCTCTAGATTTGTTAAAATATCTTCTTCCATAAAATGGGTCATAATATCCGTATACTTCATTACTTGTAAATTTTGATTTTATATGAACAACAGATTTTATTGCTTTTTCAGATGCTTGAACAAAATTTGGATAATTAATTCTAGTGTGTACAGTATTTAATTCTTGATTTTTATTTGGATCTTTTGCTTTTGTATTAAAAATACTTTGAAAAAGTAAAGTAATAAAACATCCTATAATTATATAGGTTATGATTCTAATATTTTTCATAGTATTATTCAATTAATTATTAAATTACAACTGAAATTTCATATAAATATTATGTAAATATACAACTAAATATCAATTGATAATTTTAATACAATATTTTGTTTTATTATATAAATAAAATTTATTTATTATTAAATTTGCTTAAATGAGTTCAGAAATTAAAAAAAAAATTTGGTTAGTACTTTCTGCTTTTGGAATTATGTTTGCTATTTTGTCATGGATACAAGAATCTTTCCAAATTACTATAGATTATCAATACATTAAAGGTTTTATAGCATTAATTATTGGTATAATAGTTTATCATTTCTTTAAAAAAAGTTTATGAATTGGGTTAATAATTTTTGATTTAAATAATTTATTTAATTATGTATATTGTTTACAGGTTAATTAACGAATCCACTCTACTTTTTCTGTAATATTATCTCTATTATTTCTCGTAATACTTTTTGAATTGTGTATTCCAATATAAAAGAATCCTAAGCATTTTTCATTTTCTTTTAAGGATAAAAATGAGTTAATTTTTGTAATAAATTTAGGAGTGCTCCAGTATCCTCCTATATTGCTATTAACACAACTTATCCAAATATTTTGAATAGCCATTGAGGTCGCTGCTATTTCCTCCCATTCTGGTAATAGATCCTTATTTGTTTGCATGCAGATACAAATAATGTGACTAGATTTTTCAAATTTTGTTTTTAATTTTTTTATTTTTTTTTCTGAAATATCTTTATCTATCTCAATTATTTTTTCTAAAAGTTTAGATTTAGATAAATCACTAAATATTTTAAATAACCATGGTTGAGTCATTTTATGAGTAGGTGCGTAATTAGCATTTGATAAAATTTCCATAATTATCTCATCTGGGATTTGCTGTCCATTAAATTCTCTGGGATATATTGATTTTCTTGATCTAATAATTTCAGATATTTTTGGATTGATCATAATAATTAATTTAACATCAAAAATATACATTATATTTTTCTTTGTAGTAACATATAATTATTTTAAATTATTTATGTTTGTTATTAATTATATTTTAAATGGATATTTATATTGAGTGGGATGGTTTTTTTGGACTAATTAAATTAATATCAATACTAATAATACCACTAATTGTTGGTATATTTATTGGTAGAAAAATCAACTAATATCTTGAGAAAACTATTCTATATATTACTTTTATACTTTTCAACAAACTTATATAGTCAACAAATAATTAACGACAGTATTATCTCAGGAGGAATTTATAGGAATTTTATAACATATATTCCATCTATATATCAGTCATCTGAGCCTGTTCCACTAATGTTTAATTTACATGGAAGAACTTCAACTGCATGGCAACAAATGTGGTATGGAGATTTTAGAAATGTAGCAGATACAGCAAACTTTATTATAGTTCATCCCCAAGGTTTATTAGATGATTCAGGAGATACGCATTGGAATTATGGACAATCTACAGTGGATGATATTGGATTTTTTAACTCATTGTATTCTTATCTAGTATCAAATTATAGCATCAATTTAGATAAAGTATAGTTTACAGGTATGTCTAATGGAGGATATATGAGCTATTATTTGGCGTGTAATATGAGTGATAAGATAGCAGCGATTGCATCTGTTACAGGAGCAATGGATTCTTTCACTCAAATGAATTGTAACCCTTCTCATCCAACACCTGTAATGGAGATTCATGGTACATCTGATTCTACTGTTCCTTTTAATAATATTATTAATGGTATAGAATATTGGAGAGATTATAATAATTGTAATTTGATAGCAGATACAATATTGATTTCAGATTTAAACTTATTAGATTTAAGTTCGGTTGAACATATTGTATACAAAAATGGAGATAACGGTGTTACAACTGAATTGTTTAAAGTTATAAATGGAGGACATACTTGGCCAGGCAGTAGTATATCAACTGGTGTGACAAATTATGATATAAACGCTTCTGCAGAAATCTGGAAATTCTTTTCTAGATATGATATAAATGGATTAGTCATGTCTACAGATAACAGAAGTTACTCAGATAATATTAATATTGTTAAAATAGTAGATGTTCTAGGAAGGAAATCCTCAATAAGTACAAATGAATTTCTATTATATATTTATAATAATGGAAAAGTTAGTAAGACTATAATATTGGATTAATATTTACATATTTTTTATATCTTTGACACATCACTAATACTTATAAAGTAAATTAAAAAATAAAATATTTTTAATTACACATTAATGAAAACAGAAAATCAATATGAATTATAATTTTTTATATATTATTTAATAATTAATTTGCTGTATGTTAAATAAATTCTTAATATTTCTTATTTTAATTTTTTTTTCATGTAATAACAATAAAGTATTATTTGAAAATAATTTGAAATGTTATAAAAATTACATACAAGAAATCAATCATTTTTTTTTAGATACTAATGCAAGTTCAATTGATTTTTCAAGTTATATCGAAGATGATTTTATTTTTCATTCTTATCCAGCTGGATATAAAAAAGGAATTGAACATACTAAAGAAAAATATATTCAAAGTTTTAATTTAATGAAAGAAATTAAGATGTCAGTAAATATAGGTCATTCAATATATTTACCTGGAATTGATGAAAAAAATCATAAATATGATGGAAGTGTTAGAGTATATTATGGGGCAAATTTAATATTAGATACCAATAATGTTGAATATTCTGGATATAGGACAGTAAATTTTCATAATGGTAGAATTTCTGAAATTTGGGAATGGGCTGATTATGGAGGGGTTAAAAATCAATTATTTTTGGAATAACGTATCTATATTTATTTGATTGTAATAGGAATCTAAATAAAATTATGAAGAGAATAATTGTAAATGATAGAATGCAAAAGGGATATCAATATGTTCTTTCTGAACAAATTGGAAAGAATTTTCATGTTGATTTCAGTCCAGAATTAACTCCAAAAGAAATGCTTGAATTAGGTGTTTTTGGAGGTAAATATATGAATGACTGTCAGTCCGAATTCCCAGAACATTGGTTTGTAAATGCAAAATTATCATTATTAAAAAAAGACATAAATATCAACTTTTATAAAGTTGATGCTTCATTACCACTGTCAACATGGAAAACAAAAGGTTGGATTTTTAATGATGATCCTAGAGGTTGGTTTCAATGGTATTGTAGATATTTTATGGGAAGACGGATAGTTTTAGAAGATATTAGACAAATAAATAGATGGAGATCTATGAAAAGGCATATTGGTTTGATAAGAAACAATTGTGTTGAGAAGGATCATGATTGCAGAAAAAAGACAAGACAAGCTTTGCTGCATTGGGCTTATGACTCTAGAAAAATATAAATTTTTAGTCTGTAATTATTTTATATGATCTGAAAATTTATCAAGTTATTTGTTGCTTATACCAGTCCTCTATTATTTTATTTATTATTTTTAAACCATCAGTTAATGCGGCGGGTCCAGGTTGTAATATTATACTAGAGTCAATTTCATAAATTTCGTCATTTTTTATAGCATTTATTGAATCCCATCCCTTTCTATTAACCAGTTTATTTTTTTTGAATTTTTTTCCGCACCAAGATACTAGTATTATATCTGGATTATATTTAATAATATCTTTTTCATCTCTTATAATTCTATCAATAGCTAATGATTTTGATTCTTTTGCATCATAATAATTTTTTCCACCACATATTTCAACAATTTCACTAACCCATTTAATACTTGTAATTAGTGGTTCAAACCACTCTTCAAAGTATATTCTTGGTTTAATAATTTTTTTTGAATTCTCAGTTGTTATTTTGGTAATATCCTTCTCTATTTTTTTGATAATAGTTAATGCTTTTTCATGCTTTCCTACCATATTTCCAATTTGGAGTATCATTTTTTTAATACCGCTAATGCTTCTATAATTATTGATCCATACAGTAATACCATTTCTTATTAATTCTCTAGCTATATCAGCTTGAATATCTGAAAATCCTATAACAAGATCTGGTTTTAGTGAAATTATTAAATCTATTTTTGCATTTATAAATGAACAAACTACTTTTTTTTCCTTTTTTGCTTTATTAGGTCTTTGTACATATTTTGAAATGCCAACAATTCTTTTTTCTTCATTTAAAAGATATAATGTTTCAACACACTCTTCAGTGAGACAAATTATTCTACTTGGATATGACTTATTTATATCCATCTAATAATTAATAGAAGTCACTATTTTATAATTTTTATAATAGTTTTTTTAATAATATTAATTTTCATTGTACACAACATGAATCATTTTTACATTTACAGTATTTTAAGTTATATAAATGAAGAATAATTATTAATGAAGTAGGAATGTAAATAAAATATTTTGGTAAAGATACTATTTCAAAAGATTGATTTAATATTGTAAATAATAAAATTATCCAAGTGGTCCACAATGAAATATTAAGCCATTTAACATTTAGATTAATTGTTATGAAATAGATTGCTATAAATGATATCATTAAGAATATATAGTCAAACATTGTCCACCATATAGGAGCTTCAGAACAGCATGAAAATGAGCAGGCTTTCACTAAAAATAGAAATGGAGTAGCAATGCAATGAATTGCGCATAATGTACTCGCAATTATTCCAATACCATCATAATTAATTGTAATTCTTTTCATGTCGTAATGTTTTCATTTGCAATAATAGTTATTTTTCAAACAAAAAACGCAACTTATTTGCGTTTTATAGTATATTTGCTGAATATTTTATTAATATGGATTACAAATATATATTGTCTAAGTACGGTATAAATAAAACAAAATTTAGAGTTGATTTATTAAAAATTTTCTCTTTGTCAAAAAAATCTTTTTCCGTAGATGATATCTTGAATATCTTTAATAATAAAATTAACAAGGTAACTATATACAGGGCATTAGATAATTTTGAAAAGAAGGGTTTAATTCATCAAGTTCCTCATAAATTTACATATAAAAAATATGCATTGTGTAATCATAATGAGTGTAATGAAAACAATCACAATCATAATCATGGACATTTCGTATGTTTTTCTTGTAATCAGACATTTTGTTTAGATATGAAATTACCAGAGACTACAATTTTAAAAGATTTTAATGTAACAGGCTTAAGTTTAACAGCTGAAGGTTATTGTAATAATTGTTATTAATAAATTTTTAATGTTTATATATGATAAAATTAAATAATTAAAAACATCTATCTATGAAACATTTATTTTTTTTAGTAACCTTTCATTTTTTTCTAAGTTGTACGAATGTAGAAACTGAAAAAAATGTAAATAAAGAAATTGATAAATTTACGATTACTAACGAAATAGAAAATAACAATTCATCAAAAGAAAGTAGTTGTGAGGAATCATGTTGTTCTAAATAAATTAAAATTATTGATTAAATTTGTTTTAATGAAAAAGAGACATAAGAAAAATAGAAGACAATTTTTAAAGAATACTTCTATGTCATTATTAGCATTCACCTCTATCCCTTCAATATTAAAATCAAATTTTACTTTAGATAGTAATAAACACAACTCATTATGTAATTATTCTACTGAAGATGCATATGGTCAGGGCCCTTTTTATACACCTAATGCTCCGATTATACAAAATGATCAACTTGCAGATGCTAATGAAGTTGGCACAAGAATTATAATAAGTGGTCAAGTATATAACTTGGAATGTTCTGAAGTTATACCAAATACTGAGATAGAAATATGGCACGCAGATCATTCAGGAGATTATGATAATAATGGTTATAACTTAAGAGGAAAGATAATTTCTAATAGCCAAGGATTCTATTTATTTGAAACAATTAAGCCTGGATTTTATTTAAATGGATCTATATTTAGGCCTTCTCATATTCATTTTAAAGTGACACCACCAGGTTTTAATAGTCTTATTACACAACTATATTTTCAAGGGGATCCATATATATCTACTGATGCTGCTGCTTCAATAACTAGCGGTTCTTATGATGCTACTAATAGAATTATTCCTTTGACTCTTAATTCTGATGGTGTTTTAGAAGGAACTTGGGATATTATAATTAATGGTGATGGAGTTCCAGTTAGTGAGAGTAATTATCATTTAGATAAAGGAATTATATATAGTGCAAGTCCTAATCCATTTTTTGATTATATTGAGATAAATTATGGTGTTTTCATTAAATCTAATGTGTCAATATATGTATATGATGTTCTTGGAAATATGGTTGCTAATCTTGAAGAAAGGATTCTAGATCCTAGTAAATATACAGTTTCATGGAGTCCCCCAGATAATTTGCAAAGTGGACATTATTTTATTTCAATAATAATAAATGATTTGCAGGTCTATTATATAAAAGTGGTGAAACAATAGTTTTTTGTATTTACTATCTATTTAGATTTATGTTCCACAGTACGTTTGATAGCATTTGTCAAAATTTAAATCGGGAGGGATCATAAATTTTTCTATTCCAACTTTGTAATTATATGGATTTGATGTCACTTCTAAAAGTTTTTTGAATAGTTTTAAATTTCCATTAATTGCCTCATCAATAGATTTTTCTACTAAATTATTCCTTGGAATTACTATTGGATTGTATTTACTCATTAATATTTTTGATTTACTCATATTAGAATGAGCATTTATAATATTTATCCATTTTTTCTTCCATTTAATAAATTCGCTATTATTTAAAATTTTATTATCAATTACATTTTTTTGAAATAAAGATAGAAATGTATTATTGTAGTCCAGATTATATTTATCCATTAAATTTAATAGATCATCTACTATCATGTATAGATTCTTATCGTTATTATTTATTCCAATCTTCTTAAGCATCATTTTATAATATTTTTCTTCCCAAATGATATCAAATTGATTTATTACTGATATGGCTAAATCTATTGATATTTGCTTATTTTTATGAATTAATGGAAGAAGACATTCTGCAAATCTTGACAAATTCCATTTTATAATTTGTTTTTGATTTTCAAATGAATATCTTTTGTGATAATCAATTGAACTAAAACTTGTGTCTGGTTTGTATATATTCATAAAAGCACAGGGCCCATAATCAAATGATTCACCAGAAATAGAAGTATTATCTGTATTCATTACTCCATGAATAAATCCAACTCTCATCCAGTTTACCACGAGCTCTATTTGCTTATTCATTACCGAACTTAGTAAATCTAGTGCAGGGTTTTCATTTTCTCGAATTAATGGATATAGTCTATTAATAGTATATGATGTAAGAGCTTTTAAATCTGCATTTGATCCAAAATAAGAAGCATATTCAAAAGTCCCAATTCTTATATGACAATTCATAATTCTTACAAGTATTCCTCCATCATGAAAATATTTTCTATGTACTTTTTCTCCAGTCTTTACTACTCCAATACTTCTTGAGGATGGTATATTTAAATTATGCATTGCTTCACTAAACAAATATTCTCTTAACATTGATTTTAACGTAGCTTTACCATCTCCATTTTTAGAATATGGAGTTTTTCCACTTCCTTTTAGTTGAATATCAATTCTTTTATTTTCTTTAATTAAATACTCACCAATAATAATAGCTCTCCCATCTCCTAATTTAGTAAAATGTCCAAATTGGTGTCCTGCATATGCTTGAGCGTAAGATTTATTATTTCTTAAATTAAATAAAATTTTAATTAATTTATCCTCGGACTTAATAGAAATATTAAATTCTTTGAATAGTTTTTTATTTAATAGGATAAATTCAAGTTTAGGAAATATTTTAGGATTAGCAGTGCTATAAAATTTCGTTGGTAGATTTAAATAAGAATAATCAAAAATCATTTATATAATTTTTTAAATTATTATTTAATATTTGAAAAGTAAATAATTATTAGAACAAATATAATAAAATCATATACAGTTGCTTGTTTTTTTAATTTCTCACTATATTCAAGATTAATTGTACTCTAGAAAATTATTATTTATTTTTGTGTTATAAAGAAAATAAAATATTTAAATTAATATATAAGATGTTATTATTAAATAAACATTTTTGGAACAATAAATATATTACATCTAAAACAGGATGGGATGTTGGAGAAATAACAACTCCTTTAAAAGAATATTTTGATCAACTTGAAAATAAAAAAGTTAAAATATTAATACCGGGATGTGGCAATGCGTATGAAGCAGAGTATTTATTTAATAATAAATTTCTATCTACTTTTGTGTTAGATTATTCTGAAAATGCATTAAACAATTTTATTAAGAGAGTACCTAAATTTTCTAAAAAAAACCTTTTAAATAATGATTTTTTTGAAATTCAAGGTAAATATGATATTATTGTTGAACAGACATTTTTTTGTGCAATTAATAAAAACAGAAGGCATGATTATTTCTTAAAGATGCATGATTTATTAAATCCTAATGGAAAATTAGTGGGATTGCTTTTTGATAATCCTCTCAATGAAAATCATCCTCCTTATGGAGGAAGTGAAAGTGAATATAAGAAATATTTTGAGCCTTACTTTAATATTAAAGTATTTGAAAAATCATATAATTCTATACAAGCTAGGAAAGGTATGGAGTTATTTATGATTTTAAGCAAGAAATAAGAACTAATCAAAATAATTGTTTTATACTAAATTGATCATTTTGTTTCTAGATATAAAATTTTTTAGGCAATTATTCATTATAATTGCATTAGTAATTATCATTGATACTATTCCATGGTAAGTTTTGTTAATTAAGTGTTATAATTAAAATTAAATATTATGTTAAAATTAAATAAGTATTTTAGTTTAGTTTTCTTAATCGGATTTATGTTGTCTTTTGTTGCATGCGAAAAATCGGTTGATTTTGCTGACACTATTACTAGTAATGATGCATTACAAGCAAGATTATCATATACTGAAAAAGGATATTCGGAAATTGAAATAAATCCAATTGTTAAGGTGAATTGTTATTTTCAGGTTTGGGATAAAGAAATCATGATACCTGTTTCAGGACTTTTTGAGTATTATGATTCTGATGGTAATTGGGTCGCTTCTATAGATTTTGGAGATGGTTCTTGTGATGAATGGGTAACCAAAACTTGGAATATTGATTTTTTCCCTGATGACCCAAGTGGTACTATTGATTTTTCAGTCTTTGATTATAAAGAAAAGAAATAGTTTATCTTTAACAACAACCACAACTTTTTTGAGAAACGTGATTTTCTAATTTTTTAATATTACAAGAGTAAATAGGGTATTTAGCAAGAAAAATTTCTGCTAACATACTATTAGAAATATGATTATCTGCTCCAAATTTATTTCTCAATGTAGACCCAAATTCTTCAATGGTATAAAGTTTTTTTTCTATCCCTAATGGGTTGTCATTATTTTCTTTCATAAGATTTATAAATTTGTGCAAAAATAAAAAAAACCTTACAATTTTTTAGGCTTATTAAAGTGAAATTCTTGGTCCCTATTTCGAACTTTTTTATAAAATTATTAAGTAATTTTGTCTTATGAATAAAATCATATGTATATTTTTAATTAGTAGTCAAATATTATCATCACAAAATCTTAATGATCTGTACTTTGGTACTGATACAACTTTTGATATAATTAGTTGGAATATTGAATGGTTTCCAAAGAATAGTACTACTGCAAGTAAAGTGCAAGAAATTCTTACTAGATTAGAAGCTGATGTTTACGCTTTACAAGAAATTGATGATACTACACTATTAAAACAAGTTGTATCAAATATACCTGGATATGAGTGTCATTTCAAAAGTAGCTATTATGGAGGTTTGGCTTATGTCTATAATACTAATACTATACAGATTAATTCGAAATATGAGATATTTACTTCTCAATTATATTGGAATGCCTTTCCAAGATCTCCTCAGATATTAGATTGTAATTTTATGGGTAAAAACTATATCATTATTAATAATCATTTCAAATGCTGTGGAGATGGGATATTAAATTTAAATAATGTTAGTGATGAAGAAAATAGAAGATTGCAGGCTGTTACTTATCTAAAACAATATATAGATAATACTTTTTCAGGAAAGAAGGTAATATTATTAGGAGATCTTAATGATGAAATAATTGATAATACTGCCAATAATGTATTTCAGGACTTTATTAATGATAATACTAATTATTTGTTTACAGACATGCAAATCGCTCAAGGCAATAGTATAGATTGGTCTTATCCTACTTGGCCTTCTCACCTTGATCACATCATTATTACTAATGAACTATTTGCTGATTTTCAAAATTTTAATTCGCTTGTTTCTGTAATTAGAATTGATGATTATGTCGGTACTTGGAGTAATTATGAGAACAATATCTCTGATCATAGACCAATTGGTTTAAAACTTTATTTTAGTCCTGTAAGCTATATTCCAGAAAAAATAGATAAAGAAAATCGAGTTGTTAAGGTGTTGGATATATTAGGAAGAGATGTTTTTAAAAAAAAATCTGGTATAGTATTCAATCTTTTTGATAATGGAATGGTAGAGAAGAGAATAATTCTTGAATAAATAAAAACCTACTAAAATTAGTGGGTTTCCTTTTAGTGGACCTCTCGGTCCTAATTTCTAACTTTTTAATAAATATATTTCTAATTTTGCGTTATGTTTAGGAGTTTTTGTATCATAATATTTTCTCTTCCTATATTTCTTTTAGGTCAAGTAAATTTAGTTTCATCTATTTTACCTGTTGTCTTTATTAATACTGATGGTCAAGAAATTATTGATGAGTCTAGAATTATATGTAATATGGGTATTATTAATAATGATTC
>MDTG01385661.1_pt1 | contig 23773 bp, 19 predicted proteins | sample 811421 | NCBI WGS metagenome assembly MDTG01 (sample SAMN05326645, study PRJNA326480) | marine metagenome | isolation source: seawater | place: Pacific Ocean: South East | collected 2011
GAAGGTAGAAAAATCAATAGAAGAAACATTAGCAAAGCCGTTAGGACTGACTGTTTTGGAGGCGGCTGTTGGTATTCATAATGTTGTAAATGAAAATATGGCTGCCGCAACAAGAATGCACCTTGCTGAAAAAGGCCGTGATCCTCGTAAATACGATATGATCGCATTCGGTGGTGCCGGGCCTGTTCACGCTTGTCATATGGCGCGTTTGCTCAAATTGGATAATGTTATTGTGCCATTAGGTGCGGGCGTTACGTCTGCTTTAGGATTTTTAGTAGCTGCACCCGCTGTTGATTATGTTCGCAGCTACGTGGCACGATTAGAACAAATAAACTGGGAATACTTAAATCAGTTGTTCTGCGATATGGAGGATGAGGCGAGGTCACTCTTAACAGAAGCTGGCGCAGATAACGAAGATATTACGTTCGAACGTAAGGCCGACATGCGGCATGTGGGGCAAGGTTTTGAAATTTCAGTTCCAGTTCCGGACGGTGAATTATCTGGGTCGCATGTCGACGAATTGCGGCTTAATTTTTTTGATAGTTATAGGAACCTTTTTGAGCGAACAGTCACCGATATTGCGATCGAAACCATGAGTTGGAGACTCGCGGCGACTGCGCCGATACCAAATATTACTCTCAACTTTAAGGGGCAGAAAGGGTCCGTGGATAGCAAACTAAAGGGCCAGCGGTCAGTTTTCTTCTCTGAGACGGGTTTTGCTCCTTGTGACGTTTATAATCGGTATGCTTTTTTTGAAGGGGATACTGTAGAGGGCCCTGCGATTATTGAAGAGCGAGAGTCTACGACTGTTATGCCGCCTGGAACACGAGCTAAAGTTGATGAGAGTTTAAATTTACGGATAGAGTTAAATGCTTGAAGTTAAGAGCCGTTTAATTCATGAACTAGCAAAATTCAAAATGGTTGGGAGCGTTAAAAGGGCTCAAAGAAAATATGGTGGCGTACATGCAATGCCTGGATGAGGGTGCATTGAATTTACTATTCTATGGGGCCCGAACGGCCCGTAATTGGCAAAAAAAAGAGGTCGCCGATGAGGTTTTGTATAAACTGCACAGCCTTTTTGTAATGGGGCCAACTTCAAATAATGCACAACCGGCGCGAGTACTGTACATTCAAAGTAAAGAAGCCAAGTCTCGCCTCTGGCCTTGTCTTTCAAAAGGAAATCTAGAAAAAAGCATGGCTGCTCCTGTCACTGCAATTATCGGATATGACCTTAAATTTTATGCCAAATTAGATGAACTATCAGGTTTGCCGGGAAGCGGTGCGCGGTTTGTGAAAAATCCATCTAAAGTAGAGCCGTTCGCATTTCGTAACTGTTCATTACAAGGAGGGTATTTCATCATAGCAGCTCGTGCCCTTGGCCTAGATGTGGGACCAATGTCAGGTTTTGATAATTTGGCGGTTGACAATGAATTTTTTGCTGGAACAAATATAAAGTCTAATTTTCTGTGTAATATTGGATTTGGGGATTTTGCCAAAACCCAGCCTCGTCCGCGTCGAGTAAGTTTCGAGGAAATATCGGACATCATTTGAGAATTGAAATTTTTGAAGGCTTGCGTTGGTGTCTGGGCTTCATTAGCGTAGAAAACCATCAAGAAAATCTGTTTTAGGGGGTATTTTAAAATGCACTGGACTAAACGCCGCGAAAAATTTCGCGCCTATCTTGAGGGAGATAAATGTTATCACCCTGGTTCTGTTTACGATGCCATCTCTGCGCGTATGGCTGAAGACATAGGCTTTGAAGTTGGCATGTTTGCTGGCTCGGTAGGGTCATTATCAGTTTTAGGGTTGCCGGATGATATAGTGCTCACACTGAGCGAATTTGCCGGGCAGGCTTATCGCATCAATCGCGCAGGTCAACTGCCTCTTATAGTTGACGCAGATCACGGTTATGGGAATGCTCTTAATGTGAAGCGCACCGTGGAGGAGCTCGAAACGGCCGGAGTTGCCATGCTTACTATCGAGGATACAGAACTTCCTAAAGCATTTGGCACAGTAGGAACCACGAGACTAATTTCTGTTGAGGAGGGCGCAGGCAAAATGAGGGCGGCCTTAGAGGGAAGGCAAGATCCGTCATTGGTCGTTGCAGGACGTTCTAGTGCTGCCGGTGTAAATGGCATTGAAGATGCTATCAAACGCACGAAGGCTTATGAAGAAGCGGGTGTTGATTGTATGTTCCTTGCTGGAATTGAGACCCGAAGCGAGGTAGAAGCCATTTCGGCGGAAGTAAGCATACCGCTTATGCTTGGCAGTACGCCAGACGAGATACGTGATTTAGACTTTTTGGGAAGTCAAAGGGTACGCTTTGCTCTTCAGGGGCATAAACCAATCATGGCATCCATCAAGGCGACCTATGAGACACTTAAACAGCTTAGAAACGGCGTTGATCCAAAGGATTTAGATGGAGCATCGGCGGAGCTTTTAGACAAATTCACTTGTGCAGAGAATTTCAAGCGCTTGAAAAAAGAGTATCTCGGTTAGGGTTTTAGTATCCTTTGCGCTGCGACCGACTCTTGTTTTGAAATAGGATGGGGAGACACCTAGATGGTATTTTATGCTTTCCTTCCAAGGCTCTCATTTTGTCTTCATGCAAAGTGTTGAATTGACAGTTGCTGATGATTGATCACCTTATACCTGCGTAGTGTGAGTGATGGTATTCTGCAGCTGAGATTGTTCGTCTATCGTGCCACACAGCTATAAGTAAACAAAACGACTTTGGAATGATCGTATGGAAAATGATATTACACATGACGATAGTGACAGATCGCTCCAACTTATTTTCCCGACTGTGATTGATCGATATATGATCCCTAATGCTGATCGAGTGAATAGAGGCCTTGTTGAGGCATTGGTAGCTCTTCGCAGGGAAACCCCTAATGCCCGACTGGATGGATATTCTAGCGACGTGTACACGACATTTGGTGTCGAGGACCGCCTTTATGAACGGGCGGATTTTGCACCTATTGGCGACTGGATGCGGGAATGTTTTGCAGCTCATGCTGTTCGCATGGACTACGCTTTGTCACCTCAAGGTGTAAGGCTAACAGAGTGCTGGGTTAACGTTTATGAAAAGGGTTTCGCGCATGAACTTCATACGCATCCAAACAACATTCTGAGCGGAGTATATTACGTCAAGGCTCCGGTCGGTTGTTCTGAATTACGGTTTCATGCTCCGCATGCATTCTCGATGATGCAGCAGAGAAAGCGCGTTGACAGTGAATTGAATTTGCTTTCCCACGCCGTCCAGCCTAGGGAGGGCGAGTTTATTATCTTTAACAGTGCGGTTAAGCATAATGTTCCGCCAAATGCTGTTGACGCAGAACGAATAATTATCGCTGCTAACGCATTATTATAGGGTGAAATGAGGTTGTCTGCTCCGGAAACTCTGCTGCTATTTCCAACGGTTCTCCATGTTACTCGTTATCGTGAAGAGCAAGATCTTAATTTTGCGCTCAAAAACACAATCGATTCTCTTCGCCGTACAACCCTAGGCACACCACCTGTTGAATTTGGTTGCACCATGTTTTCCACTATGGTTACCGAGTCGAGCTTACATAAAAGAGATGATCTTTCGGATTTGGTGAAGTTTATTCTAAATGAGGTTTCGAGTTTTGCAGATGTTATGGACTATGACGCACCGAATGTTGCCATATCCAAATGCTGGCTCAATATATTAGGGCCCGGGGATTCATGTGATCTACATAACGACATTAATGGCTGTGTAAGTGGGGTTTACTTCGTCAACAGTAAGGCAACTGAGGGTGCGCGCCTGCAGATACATGCCCCATTAGGAAATGAGATGATTGTAATAAAAAAATCCAAGGTGAGTGATCTTAATGTGACGGAAATTTTCTTCGATGGCGAGCCTGGGGACCTGCTTTTATTTCCAAGCCACTTGATGCGAAGCTGGACTTTGAATAAAAGTATTAGAGAACAACAAATGTTTTTATTCACTGCCACCATCTCGTAGGTCAAAAAAGATGAAGGTGTTATTAAAATAGCACTTTTCTTTAAGGTGATGAGTGTTATTCGCACCAATCGCAACTTTATTCTAGCGTGTATGCGGGGGATGAAGCCCTGGGGAAGTTTGCTGCTCACTCAAAGTAACAGTGCGGCCGGATGATTACAGTGTCTAAAAGACAACCTCCACTAACGAAGGTCCATCCACGTCTATTGCATGTTCAAAAGCCTGACATAGGTCATGAGAATCCTCTACCCTTGTGGCCTCTACACCTAAACTTTTGGCAAACCCAACCCAGTCGATGACCGGCCGATTAAGGCTCAGCATATCAGTAGCAGTAGGGCCTGGTGTGCCGGCGCCAACACCGGCAAGTTCACCGACCAGGATATTGTAAGAGCGGTTGGCAAAAATCAGAGTTGTTATATCCAGTCCTTCCCGTGCCTGGGTCCATAGGGCTTGAGGGCAGTACATGCCGCTTCCGTCGCTTTCAAGGCAAATCACCTTTCGATCAGGGCAAGCAACTGCGGCGCCAATGGCCATAGGCAAACCTAATCCAATTGAACCGCCACAATTTTGAAGCCAGTCATGCGGGTGTGCTCCGGAGGTGTAAGGGAAAAAATTTCGGCCTGTAGTGATACTTTCATCGACGACAATAGCATTTTCAGGCAGTAGTGCACCTATTGTAGCAGCAATGGTGTCAATGGTTATTGGGCCCTGTGGCTTTTGTGGCTTATCAAGACATTGTAATTCTGGTTGTACATGATTGGCATCCAGTGCATCAGCAAGTGCCTCGAGTGCTACCAAACAATCTTGCTCAGGGGATGCTAAAGTTTTTATATGGCAGCCTTTAGGGGTTAGTTGGCTAGGTAAGTGGGGATAGGCGAAGAAGCCGACAGGTTCAGAGGCTCCCACGAGCAGTACTTGACGAAAATTGCTCAGCATTTCGAGCGCCTGGGGTACTGGATATGGGATGCGATCTACTGACAATCGACCAGCTCCTCGTTGTATCCTTGCATTCATGCCTTCGGCCATAACGCTTACCCCAGTCTTTGCTTTTATTTTTGCAACTGTTTGTAGCGGGGCCTCTTTCAATGCATCGGCTCCAAGCAGGATAAGTGTACTATTATCCTCACCGATGAATCTTGCAGCATTCTCTATTACGACATCGCCTACTTGTTCTGGTGCAGAAATTTTGGGGAGTATGCCAACGACGCCATCTTCATTCCAAGCGGTGTCAGCCGGTAAAATCAAAGTGGCAACTTGCCCGGGCGGCGTGCCCGCGGCTGCAATTGCTTCAGCGCCGTATTGTCCGACGGTTCTGGATGTGGTTGCAGCCTTAACCCAAGCTGATACCGGTTTAGCCAATCCTATAATATCAGAAGTAAGAGGTGCATTATGCTTGAGGTGATGTATTGCGTGATCGCCTACTATGTTCACAACTGAGGAACGGGCTTTTTTCGCATTATGAAGGTTTGCAATTCCATTGGCGAGACCAGGCCCAAGATGAAGCAACGTAGCTGCTGGTTTTTCAGCCATGCGCGCATATCCGTCAGCGGCACCCGTAGCAACGCCCTCGAAGAGGCATAAAACGCATCGCATACCATCTATTTTATCAAGCGCAGCCACGTAATGCATTTCGGAAGTGCCGGGATTGGCGAAAGACACATTGACGCCACCGCGCAACAATGTTGAGACGAGACTCTCGGCTCCATTCATTAGTATCACCCTCATTGGATTACAGGAAGCTGAGTTCAGAATACCTGCCCCAAATTGCGTTGTTTTGGCAAGATAAAATCGCCATTGGCACGAGTTGTTAACATGCATGCCCTAAGCGCAGTTGGTGCTAGAAATAACTTTCTTGCGCTGTAGAAAATTTTATCCAATATGGTTTAAGGAATTGCCATTATGGGAAAATAACGCAATCATTTCTTAAATTTTTACAGCGATGAGAGCAATATTTCACCTCAGCCCAACAGTTCCGCCACTCTTTTTTCGCCACGAAAACGGTTTTCTGCACGACATTCAGCACCTTTGCGACAGACAAGTTTTTTTGTGCGAGCTACTCTAATCCCACACAATGCGCCCGTGGATCGGATTACCAATCATATTTATCTAACGCGCTACGGTCGTTAGTTAGGAGTGCTGCTCCTCTATCTAAATGAGTAGGGAGTGTTCTGATTAGTATCGGGGATGTTCAACGATAAGAAGATCGGCAACTACGCTCTCAAGGGCAATAACTGCATCGTTAATTTCGCCGGCGGCTTTGTCACTCCTAGACACGTGCCTTAAATGGTCGGCAATTATTTGGAGAGAAGCAGCTGAGGTTTTTATAACTCTATTTTTAGGCATTTGGATAATCCCCTTGGTCTATGTGTTAAGTACAAACTAGTTCACTTTTTAGAAAAGTTTACGGATGATGATGTTCTATAAAGCGCTCAATTTTCTGCATAACCCACCGGTGCCTTTTCTCTGCTTCATGATCACCACGTTTTTGAGCCATTCCTGCTTCCCAATTAACGGAAGAGTAAAACCCTATTAATTCATCCTCAGACATTTTACGCCCCATCTATCGTGCCTCCAAAAATTGCTAGCTACGGCTTGTACAACCAGCAATACAATTGCCATGTCATCGTTATGTTTTCTAAATGGCCGACAGTTGAACCACTGCTGAGCACTTAGACATTATCAGGCTTGTGAAACTAAATCCGAGCACAAAAAACAATTAAGTAATCAACGACCCGCCATAGTATTGCCAAGCCACTATCAACTATTACTGTAACGTCCCATATAAGCATTCAGATCACTCACCCCAATTAGCTTGGGTAATTTTATCGCAAAAAGGTGATACCAAAGAGATGCATTTTTGTACAAAGGTCCGAATGTAACGTATGCGTGTTGCTTGGGCGGATGGGGCCGACTGAGTTGATATTGAGTCTATCGAAACGCAAATGCACAGTCTCTTTGACACTGGGAGAACGTGATGAATAACAATCTACCAATTCATCATTTGTGCAATAGATTCATTGCACCTTCAAATTATTGCAAATGATTTTTGTGAATATGACCATATGATGAGGTAAAAGTTCAAAAAGGTTAGTTTGAGGTTTGGGTGTTTAGACGATTATCTGCTACACCCCTGAGAGCTTATTAGATAATTATGAGCACATCGAAAAAATGTCGCGACTTAATCAGATCCATGCTTTGAATAGGCGGCTTTTGCGCGCGCGATTTATACCAGAGACATTACTTGCCGTCATGGGAGAGGATGACTGGTCTAGCGCCCCCATCTCCAATTCAGCAAAACTTAGAAGCCAAAACGGCACCTCTATTTACATCGATGTTCCAATTAGTTGGCTAGAATTACTTATAAAAATTGATGATCAACTCATTCGAGCCGGCACCAAGTTCAAGACTGATATTATTTCAATCTCAATAAATAAGAATATTATACAATATGAAATCGGAGCAATTTCGCCGCGGCATATGGATATAACGCCACCTCATCTGGCGGTGAATGATACTACGTAAGGTGAACCATGGGCCGTGGTAATGGTTGAAAAGAAATCACAGGTAACTGCTGGTAAATTAATATATGTGCTCGGCATCGCTGGGCTGGTGCCATTCTGTTTGTTAGGACTTTTCCCAAATTTTTTAAAACCGTTATTTGAACCTTTATCGGGCTTAGTAGTTTACGGAGCTCTGATTCTGTCGTTCCTTGGTGGCGCCGTTTGGGGGTTATCGCTTAACTCGGTCGACACATTCCCACGAAAATACATTTTTCTTATCGTTGCAGTATTGCCGTCTCTTTTCGGTTGGGTATGTGTGTTTTTACCCACAAGATATGGGATTTTTGCTTTGATTTGTTTTTTCGCGGTGATGCTAGCAATCGACTACGGCCTTTATCGCGCGGGTCAAATTGAGAGCTGGTATATGAAATTCCGCTTGTACCTGACGATTTCTGTTATTTTCATTCTTGCAACCGCTATTTTTGTTTGGTCTGATCTATATCTATGACCAAATTTTTTCATAACAATTGCGAGCCGGTAGTTTTATGAATAATGATGCACTATCGAAATCACTGCGTTACCTTTTTAGTTTTTTGCTGGTGATTCTTTTGGGAGGATGTAATCAGATCCCTGACGGTTTAGAGGCCGTCACATCCTTTGACGTTCAGCGCTACAAAGGTCGATGGTTCGAAATTATGCGCCTTGACAACAGTTTTGAGCGCGGTCTCAGTCACGTGACAGCAACGTATGATTTGCGTGACGATGGGACAGTAAGTGTTTTAAACCGTGGTTTTAATAGTGCTAATTGTGAGTGGGAGGAAGCCAAGGGAGTCGCCGTTTTTCAGCAAAGAAAAACCGTTGGTAGTCTTTCGGTATCTTTCTTTTGGCCTTTTAGTGGTGGCTATCACGTTATTGGTCTTGATCGTAAAAACTACCACTTTGCTCTTGTTTCTGGGCCATCCCGAAAGTATCTGTGGATCCTTTCTAGGGAACCAGTTTTGGCAGCGGACGTAAGACAGAAGCTTATTGAGGAAGCTCGGAAACTCGGGTTCCCTGTCAGTGAGTTGGTCATGGTGAAACATGGTGACCGACATTGTAGAAGCCTCTCAGGGCCCCGGTCTTAATATCTTCGATGAGTAGGTTTTCGGTCACAGTCCTTCACGCACAGCTTGATCTACGCGGTAAATCATGACGTATCACTCATATATTGTCGATTTTGATCACTAATAGCTGGGGGAGAAAATGTTAAAAACTGAGGCCGGTAAGGACCCAGCGGTTACCCTTTTTTACGACGGTGGATGTCCGATGTGTGATGCTGAGATACGGTATTATAAAAAAATAGATATAATGCAGCGTATGAACTTCATTGACATTACTGATCAATCTGCTGTCCTGCCACCCGATTTGGATATGAAAACCGCCTTGTCCCGTTTTCACGTTCTCACTCGTGACGGAAAGCTACTATCCGGTGTACTAGCCTTCTCGGAAGTTTGGAAACAGATTCCGCGGTGGCGGTGGGCCGGTTACGTTGCTTCTCAGCCCGTCATCCGAGACATTTTTGAAGTGGGGTATAAGATCTTTTTAAAATGTTTTCGGCCACTCATGGCTCATTTCATTAAGGGTCTTTGCAAAGGTGTCAAATCCACAAGCACATCGTTTTGAAATTGATTGTTTAATTTCCAGCAGGTACTTGTGTAAAAACAAAAATTTTCTCGAATTAGGAAAGGTTTACTCCAAAAATGACCACCATACTTTGGTTCCGTCAGGATCTGAGACTGACCGACAATTCAGCTCTCGACGCCGCCATTTCTCGAGGAGGTCCAATCGTACCACTTTTCATCTTCGACCACGCAGAGGAACATGAATGGTCGCTAGGAGGGGCCTCGCGTTGGTGGCTTCATCATTCTCTTAAAAGGCTCTCTGACGAGATAAAAGAACGCGGTAATGAACTCATTATAAAGTCAGGGGATGCAAGGTCTGTAATGGGTGAGGTCCTAAGAGAAACAGGGGCAACCTCCATCTTTTGGAACCGGTGCTACGAACCTCGGAGTATTATAAGGGATAAAAAGCTTAAACAAGCGCTTGTTAATGAAGGCATCGATGTTTGCAGCTTCAACTCGAGCTTATTACGTGAACCTTGGGAGGTCGCAACACAAAAGGGTGATCCATACAAAGTGTTTACACCTTTTTGGAGGGCATCACGAGCACTTGGCGAGCCTGCGCGCCCTTCCAGTGCGCCAGATTCTATTCCCGCTTCCGATTGGGCTATAAAAAAGTGCAATTTAAATACATTAAAGTTGTTGCCAGACGATATTGACTGGGCTCACGGATTGCGTGAACGTTGGAACCCGGGCGAGAAAGGCGCCCTGATCCGTTTGAATGAATTTAGGGAGGCAAACGCTCATGATTATGCGGATATGCGCAACATACCCTCATTAGCGGGAACCTCACGACTATCTCCGCATTTACATTTTGGCGAATTAGGCCCCCGACAGGTTTGGCACGCCATTACCTCCAATGCGCACATAGAAACTGATGGCATCATGTCAAAAGGTGTTGAAACTTTCCTCTCAGAAATTGGTTGGCGGGAATTTTCATATCATCTGCTTTACTATTTCCCAGAGCTGCCTTCCGCACCACTCCGAAAAGAGTTTGAGAGGTTTCCCTGGGCTGACAGTTTGTCCTCTAAAGCAGCATGGGAATGCGGGAAGACGGGATACCCAATAGTAGATGCTGGTATGCGGGAGCTCTGGAGTACAGGGTGGATGCATAATCGTGTTCGGATGATCGTTGCATCTTTTCTGGTCAAAGATTTATTAATTGATTGGCGATGCGGTGCAAGATGGTTTTGGGATACCCTTGTTGATGCTGATCTTGCTAGCAATTCAGCAAGTTGGCAATGGGTGGCTGGCTGTGGTGCTGATGCGGCACCTTACTTTCGAATTTTTAATCCTACTACGCAGGCGAAGAGATTCGACCCCGATGGTAGTTACGTTCGGCAATGGATACCCGAGATATCGGGCCTTCCAAACAAGTTGATACACACCCCTTGGCTTGCCAAACCTATTGAATTGTCTGATGCAGGTATTTCTATGGGCAGTAGCTACCCAAATCCCATTGTGGATCACTCAGAAGCAAGAAACCATGCTTTGGATTCTTATAAATTCCTCAAAAGTACGTGAGATAGCTAAAAATCAGGTGCTATTTTAAAAAACGAACTTCGTTCTTTGTGAAAAACCAGCTTACATGATGACAGAGGATAATATAGTCATAAAGATGTCGATGTGATTCCTGGCGGTGAGTTGGAACTCTCTTTTTTGAATTCATTACCTTAAACCAAAAGGTGAGAGATGAATGAGGAGTTTGTCTAATGTTTTTTTGGCCTCGCTTTTGCCTACTGGCCTTATCTTTTGTTGTACTTGGTGGTGTCTATTCGCATGCAACAGGGCATCAGAATAGTTTTAAGGTGACGGCATTTTCCCCGCTGGGGTTGGCGAACAATGTGCGCCAGATCCAAGCTACATTTTCTGAGGAGGTTGTTGAGTTTGGCGACCCGCGTGATCGCAAGAAGCCCTTTAAGTCGGATTGCGATTTGATAGGGCAAGGGCGATGGGTAAGTCCGCGGACGTGGAGCTTTGAATTGAAGGAGCCGTTACCTGCGGCGAGACGTTGTGTGTTTGAACTTCGCGAAGATTTGCGATCAAAAAACGGGCGCTCCATAAAGGGCCAAAAGCGCTTTTCATTTTGGACTGAAGGAGCAAGAATTTTATCGGTGTTTCCGAGGAGCGGATCCGATGACATAACTCATGATCAAATATTTGTCATCTCGCTGGCAGCCGCAGCTTCTCATAGGTCCGTCGAAAGGAACGCTTATTTTGATGTGGAAGGGATTGCAAATCCGGTCCCAGTAAGGATTGTGAGAAAAGAGTGGGCGAGGGATATTCTTAAGCAGTTTCGCCATTCAGCCCGACTTCAAAAAAAACCTAAGCTAATCTTACGTTCTCCCCTTCGATTCCCCCCAAACAGCAAGGTTTCCTTAATTTGGAAAAAAAATATTGTCACTCCCGAAGGGCTTCCTACTGGTAGGGCAGAGGACCAGATATATCATTACTCAGTACGGTCGCCTTTCAGCGTTAGCTTGACTTGCCGGAAAATTGGAATTTCTCAAGCGTGTGATCCGCTTGGTGAAGTGAGTATAAAATTTTCAAACTATGTAAAAACAGCGCTGGCAGCAAAAATTCATCTTCGTGCATCAAATGGCACGATTTATCCGGCAGAAGTGAAACCAAGTCAGAGTCTCCCTGATGCATTGATACGTCAAATTGTTATTCCTGGTCCATTTCTGCCCAACCAGAGCTATAATCTGCGGTTACCGGAAAAATTTATTGATGAAAATGGGGAGAGGCTGAACAGTGAGGGTCCATCCTCTATCCAACTCGTTACAGGCGATTATCCTCCTTTGGCCAAATTCTCAGGTTTATTTGGAATACTAGAAACTGAGGCAGCCGTCCTTCCCGTCTCCGTGCGCAATTTGGAGAAAACCCTAACTTCAAAAATGCTTTCTACCAAAGCTCCAGCATATGGCTGGAAAAATCGACTTCAAGATTACGCTAACTCAGTGCTTGGCACCACGGTCAGGTTTGGGCCAGATCGCTCTTCCGATGCTGCAGAACACCGTGAAAAGATTGTCCACATGATGCGCCTTCTCTTCGAAAAAACAGAGAGACAATCTAAATATCGCAAATCGCTCATGCAAAGGGCAGAATTTATTGGTTCGGTAAATCAATTTGATTTACCTAAATCGAGCAGTGCAAATGAGACAGAGGTTATTGGAATACCACTCAAGAAACCGGGCTTTCACTTGGTCGAGATATCAAGCCAGAATTTAGCGAATGCTTTTTTGTTTGATAGGCGTAAATCGAAGGCAGACCAAGTGGACCGTATGTATGTTCAAACTGGTGCTTTAGTTACAGATATGGCGGTTCACTTGAAGAGCGGCAGAGAAAATAGCCTTGTTTGGGTTACGAGGCTTAGTGATGGAAAACCGGTTTCTAATGCAGAAATAAATGTGCTCAATTGCCATGGCCAATCTATCGCGAGCAATAGCACTAACTCGGACGGGGTGGCCATTTTTCAAACTAATTTTGATGAGGCTCGTAAAACACGATGCAATAAAAACTCTTATCACCTTTATAACAGCGGATTATTCTTTTTTGCAGATAAGGGTGATGATGTTAGTTTTGTCCATACACGTTGGAATCGGGGCATAGAGCCGTGGCGTTTTGGAGTAACTCACCGCTACGATACTAATAATATACCACATATCGGACATATGGTTGCAGGGCGGGGTCTCTATCGCGGAGGCGAGAAAGCACGCTTAAAGTTTTTTGTTCGCTCCCATGGATTGTCAGGTCTCAGTATTCCCAAGTTTTTTGAGAAATGGGCAGTTGCTGAAATTAAGCACCAGGCTTCAGAAGAAAATTATAGTTTAAAACTCAAATGGCGTCTAAACGGTACTGCTGAGGCCATATGGGCGATACCAAAAGGTGCCAAGCTTGGCCTGTATGATGTTCGGCTTATAGAGGCCGGTAAAAAAGGATATGTTGATTCGCTTGAAGTTGGAGAGTTGAATGTCCAGGAATACAAAGTTCCTATTTCACAAGCCTTTATAAATGCACCTAAGGAGCCTCTCATTGGTGTGGGATCAATTCCACTCACGTTAGCAGTGCGTTATCTGGCTGGAAGTCCTGCGGCCGACCTGCCGGTGCGGATACGGACTCAAATCAATGAAACGACGGGTAAATTTCAGTCGAAGGTATTGAAAAAATTTAAATTCAACCGGGGATCGTACAGGGTTGATCAAGGTCGGGAACGTTTACATCAAGTGAACCATGTGGATTTGAAATTAAATTCCATGGGCATTGCTCCTTATGTCGTGCGTGAAATCCCGCAGGCTGGCCGTGAGCTTACTATCCTTGCTGAGCTCGAATATCGTGATCCCAACGGTGAAAACCGTACTGCAGCGCACAAGATCGCGGTTTATCCATCACAGTGGAATATAGGTATTCTTGCGCCCGACACCTTGGGTAAAGATCGTGGCCTGTCCTACCGAGTAGCGCTGAGGAGCCTTGATGATAAACCGATCGCAAACAAACATGTACACATTCATATAAGCCGCTTGCAAACGCTGAGCCATCGCAAGAAAATCGCTGGCGGGTTGTATGACTACGAGCATAGTCAAAAGATCACTCCGCTAGGTTTGTTTTGTGAGGGCAAGACCGGTCCCGATGGTATCCTTTATTGCTCTAAAGATGTCGACTTCTCTGGGAATATTATTGCCGAGGCCGAAGTGCAGGCTCCCGAGGGGAGTACCATAAAAACTTATGCCTCTACTTGGATTGCAGGTAAGGATGAGTGGTGGTTCGATGTGTCAGCCAGTGACAGGATAGATATTTTTGCAGACAAACAACAGTACCTTCCAAGTGAGTCTGCGAAGTTACAAGTGCGCATGCCCTTCTCCAACGCAACAGCGTTGGTAACGGTAGAACGGGAGGGAACATTAGATTATGAGATAAAATCCCTATCTGGGCGGCAGCCAATAATTAATTTACCACTCAAAAGTTCCTACGCTCCCAACGTTTACGTAGGCGTACTTGCTGTGCGGGGAAGGGTTGGTGGCTTCCGGCCAACCGCCCTTGTTGATCTCGGTCGACCAGCATACCGCACTGGATTGATGGAAATTAAGGTAGGCTGGCGAAAGCATCGTCTGGAAGTAGATGTTTTGCCTCAGAAAACTATTTATCAGGTCGGTGAGGATGCCAAGGTTTTGTTCAAGATTAAAACTGCTGACGGGACTCCTCTTCCTCGGGGGACGGAACTCGCAATAGCTGTTGTTGATGATGGGTTGTTAAACCTGCAGCCGAACCGAAGCTGGCGACTGCTCGAACGCATGATGGGCCTCCGTAATAATGAGGTTCAAACAGCAACCGCCCAAATGCAGGTTGTTGGGAAACGACACTTCGGTCAGAAAGCCGTTCCTTCTGGAGGAGGGGGTGGTGCCACCATGCGAGAATTATTCAATACACTCGTTTATTGGAACGGGGCTGTGAAAGTTGCTGATGATGGAAGTGCAGCGGTACAATTTTCACTCAACGACTCACCCACGAAATTTAGGATTGCCGCGATTGCAAGTGCTGGGGCCTCAAAATTTGGTTCTAGCACTGCAACTATCCGTTCTTCAAAAGATTTATTGGTATTTTCCGGTATACCTCAATTCGCGCGTGAGGGTGACAAAATCATTGCCTCTTATAATTTTAGGAATACAACCAAAAAGTCGATGAATATTGTTGCCTCATTGCATGTAAAAGGGCTGGAAGAAGAAGCAACGAAACCACCACTTAAACAGTTTACGCTTTCTGCGGGGGCAGCTCGCGAGGTTGAATGGCCCGTGCTTATACCGGCCGGTGTCTCGAGATTGACTTATAGGGTAGACAGCAAAAATTCGGGGAGCCTTGTAGATCGTTTAGTTACGTCTCAGCAAATTAAGCCAGCAATCGAGGTAAAGACTGTGCAAGGAATTATAAGGCAACTGAACCCGACAGCTTCGATAAGGATTAAGCGGCCTCCTAATTTAAAAGATTTGCGTGGTGGTATAAAAATAACTTTTAGCCGTTCTCTAGCGGGGAGTCTCGACGGCGTTCGTGACTTTATGTCGAAGTATAAATACACCTGCTTTGAACAACGTTTGTCACGTGCAATCGCGCTTGGGAATCGCAGTGGATGGGATGAGCTAATCGATGAGATTCCGACATACATGGATAGTGTTGGGTTGATAAAATATTTTCCTCTAATGGATGCAGGTAGTGATATTTTAAGTTCATACGTTTTAGGCATTGCACATGAACAGGGGTGGCCTATCCCGGAACCATTGAAAACACGCCTTCTGAAGGGCCTCGCTGATTTTGTTACTGGTCGTTTAGCAGCCCGCTTCTATTCTACGGATATATATCTTATTGAGCGAAAGCTCGCTGGCATTGAAACACTGAGCCGTTACAAGAAGAGCACCTCAAAAATGCTCGATAGCTTAGAATTCAATCCCCAAGAGTTACCAACTTCTGCGTTATTGGATTGGTTCAATATATTGCACCGTGTCTCCGGAGTTGCGAATCAGAAACGAGACATAAAGGATATCATGACTCTACTCCGAAACAGGTTAAGGGTGGATTCTGGCATGCTTCGCCTAGTTTCAAAGAGGCGTGACAATTTATCATGGCTAATGGTTGGGAGGGACACCAACACAAGTCGGTTTATGCTCTCATTAATGGAGTTTAATATCTGGAAAGACGATGTGCCGAAAATTCTCAGAGGAAGTATTGCTCAGCAAGTCCGCGGCAGGTGGAAAACAACAACCGCAAATGCTTGGGGAACAATAGCTTTGCGTAAATTTACAGGCGCTTATGAGGCGAACCCTGTGACAGGAATTACTGAATCTGCTCTCGCGGGGATGAAGTACGAGTACAAATGGACTGAGAATACTTCCAATGACCTATCATCTCAGGATTCCGCGACATTTGATTGGTCCCAGTCATTCTCAGGTAAGGGAGGAAGTGCAAAGCCGGAACCAGTTATGAAACTTTCAATTCAGCACAACGGTAAGGGCAGTCCCTGGGTAAGTTTGAGAAGTCGAGCCGCTATTCCCTTCAAAAAACCTTTTAATTCTGGATTCGCTGTTACAAAGATGGTGACGCCAGTGCGTCAAAAAATTAAAGGACGATACAGCATTGGAGATTTAATTAGGGTCAGGATAACAACTGAAGCAGGTGCCGCCGGAAATTGGGTTGTGGTTGATGACCCGGTTCCGCCTGGCGCCATAGTCTTGGGCCGTGGTCTTGCTGGTTCATCACTTTCTGGGAGGCGCGGCGAAAAACGAGACGGCAACGTTTTTCTTGCCTTTCAAGAAAATACCAAAGATTCGCTTCGAAAGTATTATGAATACGTTCCGCGCGGCACTTGGTCTTTTGAGTACACTATGCAGTTAAATACTGCCGGCATTTTTACGCTACCTGAAACCCGGGTTGAAGCAATGTATAATCCAGATCTTTATGGCATTACACCTAATGGAATATTTACTGTCGACAAATAGATTATGGATCGCCTTTAGAGCTGTTTTTTTGAGCAGAAAAACCTTTCCGGCTCTGTTAGTTTTGGCAGTTGCAATTGCATTTATATTGGCGGAGGTTCCATGGCGAAAAATTTCGTCATTTGAGAAATTACGCGCAAACCATGCTACCTCAGAAACTTTGTTTCAAGATCGGCATGGCCGAAACTTGCATATTTTGCGTACTGACTTTCACGAAAGAAGTCTTAGTTGGGTGCCGCTGGATAAAATTTCCCCGGCGCTCATCACCTCTCTCCTTAATGGGGAGGATAAAGCATTTTTCCGTCATGAAGGTGTTGATTGGATTGCGGCAATACGTTCAGCCATTATGGCAATTAGTGACAAGAGGGCCCCGCATGGAGCTAGCACCATAACCATGCAATTAGCCTCACATTTAGATCCAGCACTGAGTGCCGGTCATGGCAAGTATCGACGTTCCGTTTTCCAAAAAGCTCTGCAAGTGCTGGCAGCGTGGTCTCTTGAGATTAGATGGAGCAAGTATGAAATACTGGAGGCGTATTTTAATTTTGTGAGCTTTCGAGGGGAATTACGTGGCATAGAGGCTGCGGCAAGGGGTCTGTTTGGAAAGCGGCCGTCTGGTTTGAACATAGATGAGGCAGTGTTGCTGGTGGCGCTTATCCGATCTCCAAACGCGTCACTCAAATTAGTTGTTCAACGTGCATGTCTGCTACTGGGGAAAATGCTTACTGTAAGCGATTGTTCGGAAATAAGGGCGTCGGCAAAACGTGTGCTTCAGTCTCCCTATATCCTTCGCCGTGAATTTAGTGACGCGCCACATGCCGTCCGCAGAATTATTTCGCAAACTAAATACAACAAATCAGAAAACCCAATTCGCACTACTATTGATCGGAATATTCAACGCCATTCATTGAGAAGTGTACGCCGACACCTGTTAGAACTGCGAGGGAAAAATGTAGAGGATGCAGCTGTTCTTGTGGCTGATAATAAGACAGGAGAAATACTGTCATATATCGGAAGTAGTGGTAGCCTTTCAAACGCTCCGTTTGTAGATGGCATTAGTGCGAGACGCCAGGCTGGGTCTACGCTGAAGCCTTTCATTTATGGGATGGCGCTGGAGGAACGTTTACTCACTGCCTCGACTTTAATATGGGACGCGCCACTTGAAATTAAAGTATCAATCGGAGGGGTTTATCAACCAAAAAATTACGATAATGTTTTTCATGGGTCAGTAAGTGTGAGGGAAGCGTTAGCAGCATCGCTGAACACACCTGCGGTTCGCACAATACAGCGTGTGGGTCCAGCGCGGGTTGTTGCACGGTTAGAAGCGCTTGGTTTTAGTGGCTTAGAACAACCAGATTTTTATGGAGCGTCATTAGCCCTAGGCTCTGCAGATGTTGCGCTCTGGGATATGGTCAATGCGTACAGATCGCTGGCTAACGGTGGGATGAAGAATTCACTTAAGCTTCGTCCTATCCCAAATGAGAAAACTAATCAGGTTATGGACCCAAGAGTAGCATTTATTATAACAAGCATTCTTGCTGACCGCGAGAGCCGCAGCCGCACTTTTGGATTTGAGTCTCCGTTAGCGACCCCTTTTTTTAGTGCCGTTAAAACTGGAACGAGCAAAGATATGAGGGATAATTGGTGCATCGGATTTTCTGAATTATACACAGTTGGTGTTTGGGTGGGCAATTTCTCCGGCGAGCCTATGTGGAATGTTTCAGGCATCTCCGGTGCAGGCCCGATCTGGCGAGACATCATGGACTTTCTACACAGCCGTAAAGGGAGTGTATTTCCTGCCGCGCCACCAGGTATTGTGTCTCGGTATATTAATATTGCAAAGAGTGGTCATACTTATCAGGAGTTTTATTTGGATGGCACTGCACCCACCACCGAATATGAACTTGTAGCGCCTAAACCTGTCTCGGCAAGGCCTGGTATTTCTTACCCAACGGATGGAGCAATTTTTGCAGTTGATCCAGATGTTCCGAAGTCATTTGAGCGCCTATCATTTGTTGCTACTAATATATCTAAGGACCATGGGTGGCAACTTAATGGAAAGTATATCGGCCCTGCCGACGCCCCGTTATTGTGGAAACCTACTATTGGGAAATATGCTTTAACTCTTGTATCGGAGTCCGGTGAAATCGTTGCAAATGTGCGGTTTACGGTTCGGTAAGATAACTAAAATACGTAATCAGATGACAATATGTATGTTTTATACAAGTCCAAGGTTAAAACGCATTTCGAAACATTACATCGTAATATAGCATAGCGTATTTCTTAGACCTTGAGAGTCAAAATTCGGTATGCTTAAAAGTATTAAAAAAATAAGCTTTGAGGATCAAATATGCATATAACTTATCACTCAGTGTCCTTAAAAGGAGAAATGAGTTGATCTTCATGTTTTGAAGGTGCCTTGGCTTTAAATAAAGTATCGGTGTGTAGCATGGAAATTATATTGTGACGTCTATGGAAAAGGTTTTGCTGGTTGATGATGAGGAAAAATTATTGGCCGGACTAAGCCGCCAACTCCGTGAAAAATTTGACATCCTAACTGCTAGTAGCGGTGACGCGGCGGTGGGGATGTTGAAGAAGGAAAGAAATATCGCGGTCATAGTGTGTGACATGCGTATGCCAGGAATGAACGGCATTCAGGTGCTAAAAGAGTTTAGCAAAAAGTCACCGGCAACTTCGCGTATAATACTTACTGGATTTGCTTCACAAGAATGTGCAGTTGACTCAATTAATCAAGGACACGTATTTAAGTTCATCAATAAGCCGTGCACAATGGAAGTGTTGGCCGGTAGCATTCAAGAGGGTCTCGAACACCATCGGCTTTTAATTAAGGAAAAAAACCTGCTTGAGCGGGCGTTAGCAGGTTCTATTAAATTACTGGCTGATGTGGTGTCACTCAAGGATCAATCTGCGGCAGAAAGTTCGCGAAGGTTAAGCGTTTGGGCAAATTTACTGTTACCGCACATACCTGAGGCAACGAAAGGCGAACTCGATTTTTCTATAATGCTTGCACCTCTAGGGCGCATGTTTGTGCCGGCAGAGGTCTTGGTGCGCCAATCCAAGGGCGAATCGCTGTCAGAAAAAGATTTAGCAATTTTAACTAAAGCACCTGAAATAGGCAGTAATTTGCTTGCCAATATTCCGCGAATGGAAACAATAAGTAGGTCTATCTTATATCAAGATAAGAACTTTGATGGCACAGGTTTTCCAGATGACAGGACCTTTGGGGAAAATATTCCAGTCATTGCTAGATTACTACATTTACTGAATGCTCTTCTGGATACGATTGGTGATGATGATCTTACAAATGAACACTTCGACCAATTATCACAGCAAGACGGTAAATTTGATTTAGAACTTCTAGAATTAGCGCGGAAGCACTTATTTGATGGAGGGGAAACCTCTTCCGAAGAGAAAGAGATACAAGTCGAGGTTGAAGAGGTTCCAGAGCCTCAAGAAGAGGAGGACACTGGCCCTGAGACAGAAATTGTCAGGACTGCTACGCTGCGAGAAGGGAAGCAGCTTGCGACAGATCTTCTTAATACAGAAGGATCACTTGTACTTGCAGAGGGTACTATCCTTACTCAGGAGCAGGTCGAGAAAATCCGTTTGATGTACGATCAAGAGAAGCTGCCCCTGCGCGTTGAAATAATTGTCCCCAGTTAGGTAAGTTAAAGACTTTCTAACTTTAAATAAGTCATGTTTTTCTTATTTCTGGTTTTTCGGAATTTATTTTAGTCGTTGCGGCGGCATGCCATATCAGTCGTTAGACGATCGGTATCACCGTAGTATCAAAGGATGACTGCAATCCTTTTCTTATGTCTTTAACAATATCAAGAAACTCACTGTGTTCTCTTCGCAGTTTGCGTGAAATCGAAATATTATATTCTTCTATAATCTGAGCTGGTTGTCCGCCTATCAACAGCACACGATCACTTAGGTAAACGGCTTCTTCGATGTCATGTGTTACAAAAAGAATAGACTTTTTTGTCTCTGACCAAATTCGTAATAATTCTTTTTGCAGTGTTGTGCGGGTTATAGCATCAAGAGCTCCAAAAGGCTCATCCATCAAAAGAATATCGGGATCAACTGCCAGTGCACGCGCAATACCAATCCGTTGGCGTTGACCACCGGAAAGTTGATATGGCCAACGGCCACGTGCTTCAGTTAGTCCGACTAGGTTCAATGCAGAGTTGATGCGCCTATGTATAAGATCTTTTCCTAAGTCCAGGCCTTCGAGGCCAAGAGCAACATTCTCATATACTGTTCTCCATGGCATTAAATTGGCAGCCTGGAAAACCATGGCAAATGGGCGCCGTGTTTTCTCTTGGGGAGAATTTATCCTGATACATCCATGACTGGTAGGGATGAGATCAGCAACGGCTCGTAAAATAGTTGATTTCCCCGAGCCCGAACTGCCAACTAGAGATACAAATTCACCTTTTTTTACCGTTAAATTTAATCCAGAAAAAACCGGTTCTGCGTCATTGTAATTGACTGCTAGATCATCAACTTCGATTATCTTTGCCAATTAAGCACCTGTTTTTGAACTTTTATGAAGGCAAAGTCACTCAGTCCGTAAAGTGCTGCTATGGAAAACATGTAGAGTATCACAACTTCCGAAGCTAGCAAGCCAGATGCTTCGATCATGCGTTGACCAATGCCAGCAATTCCGAAAAGCTCTGCTGCAACCACCGTCATCCAGCCTTGACCGAGGCCAGCACGAAGCCCGCTAAAAATGCCTGGTGCTGCTGCAGGCAATATTACTGTCCGTAGAATTGCTGAGGTAGACCTATGGCCAAAGGCTCTAGCGACTTCTACTAAATCCTTGTCCACTGTTTGGACTGCTGACATTGCGGTAAAGTAATTTATCCAGAAAATACCTATCGAAATTATGAAGGCAGCTGCTGTCTGAGAGATACCGAACCAAATAATAGCAAACGGTATCCACGCAAGTGGTGGTATCGGACGAAAAACCCGAGCTAGCCAAGCTTGACTGGCTGCAACACGGGGACACATTGCGACAATTATCCCTAAGCAGACCCCTAATAATGATCCCACGAAGAATCCAACCGTATAATGGCGCAGGCTCGCCCAGATCATGGTTTGCCATATACCCAGCGATATCTCTGACGCCAGAGTTTGCGGGAGAGTTGAAGGTGGAGGAAGCAGATGAGTTTCGATCCAGCCACTCTGTGCAATAGCTTCCCACAAGAGAAGGAAAGCAATCAGGCCGAGTGCCGAATAGGTATAAGAAGTTGCAGGTTTCATATCGGTTGTGGCCAAATCAATTTATTTTTTTAAGTTTTTCTCTGCAGCCTCATAGATTGTGTTGTCAAAAAGCCCACGTGTTGACACTTTGGAATTTATTTTTCTTGTTTTTTGAAAATCGGCCATATACTCGGTGTCTTTAATTATTTGTCGAGGATCAGACCGAAAATTTGACGCTGGAGATGTAAGTGCCTTTAATATGGTATCTTCTTTAAGCAATCCCTTCCCGATAAAACTTTTCACAAGTGGTGCTGCTTTTTCCGGATTACTTGTAAGCAAATCGGTTGCTTTTATATGAAGTTCTACGAACTTTACGAGGGCGTCTCGGTGTGTGTTTATTACTCTCTCGCGTGCTGCAATCGTTGATCCCGGTTGGCCAGGCATCATGTCCTTCGCTCCGGCAATCACCTTAGCGTCATTGAGCTTTTCTTGAACGATAGTAAGGATTGGCTCAAGGATGCCGGCTGCATCAACAGAACGTGAAAGCAACGCTTGTTGCACCCTGGCAGCACCCATACCAACAAGCTCCACCTCATCAATATCAAGACCAAGGCTGTTCATTAGCCAGTGTCGTGTGACTGTATCTGGAACAGAGCCCTTTGGGAAACTAGCTATTCTGACCTTCTTGCCCTTCTCATCCCGCCATTTTGTTAGGGCTTTTTTTACTCCGTATTTGTTTACATATTTTATGAAATCACCTTGTCCAACTGCTGCAATTTGATTGATTATACCTGCCGCAATAACTTTAATCTTTATGCCCTTACCGCGAGTAACCATAGCGGGGCCCACGCCAAAGCACATCACATCCATTTTGCCGGACGCTATTGCCTGCACAATCGCGGGACCATTAGAAAATCGGGTGAATTTGAGGTTAAGGCCCGCTTTTTTGGTCCATCCCAAGCCTTCCATAACAAAAATTTGACTACACGGCACAATAGGCATGTAGGCCATTTCCAGTGTAACCGGTTTTGCGGTGGCGGACGTTTGTATTGCGACGAAAGAGAGAACAATTACGGTTATTTTTCTCCAATTGAGTAACATAGGATTTCCTCCAGGTCTTGGAAAAGACTTATTATTAAGCTTGTGGCCTACAGCATAGATCGTGTGATACCCGTCGCATCGGTTTCTACGCCCTAGACAAGAGTTAGGACTTTATTACGTTGATACAACTATAAGGTGTCGATGCAGAATTCAACACATTTTTACAGTTATTATAATAAAATATACAAAACAATAGTGTACAATTATATCAAGCCGGTCAAAGCCAAGATTAAATCCGCAAGGAAAAGGGGGTTATAAAATAGAAGTGAATATAATTTAATTGCTGTTACAGCTGTTCTAGCCGAAGGGGCGTGCAAGCAAGCCACAAAATTTATCGTGCGAAATTTTTACGAATTTTGGGTAAATCTCCATGTGGTGACCGCGGTAGATAACAATTGCTATGTTTGTGTAATTATATAAGTTTGTTCTTGCTTTATGTTGTCATTGAGAAATACACGCACCTAAGACATTGGATACTACTCAAGATAAAAAAACTCTCAGGCCAAGGCGTAGTTTTATTTTCGCGCCGGGCTTACATCCGGAGATGTATCTTAAGGCGATAACACTGGGCGCTGACATCGTCTGTATTGAACTTGAAGATGGAATCGCTCCCAAGGATAAAAGTCTAGCACGCGAACGCGCTATTGCATTATTTGCAGAACCACATGCCGTTCATGGTGTTGAGAGTATTGTGCGCATAAACTGCGTGCGTGAAGCACACGGGCATGCTGATATATCAGCAGTGCTTGCAACCGATACGCCACCGCCAGCTCTTATGTTGCCAAAAGTCCAAACACCGGATGAAATTTCACGGTTGGA
>MDTG01339469.1_pt1 | contig 23768 bp, 24 predicted proteins | sample 811421 | NCBI WGS metagenome assembly MDTG01 (sample SAMN05326645, study PRJNA326480) | marine metagenome | isolation source: seawater | place: Pacific Ocean: South East | collected 2011
CTATGAGGGATAATAATAATAATTTAAGTCAAAATTTATAGAATTGCATTTAAACTATTATTATGGATAAAAAAGCTATTAAAAAAGCTATTAAAAAAGCATTAACACTAGCTAAACTAGCTGCCAGAGATGCTGGATACCATCTTATAAAAAATAAAAACCTTATAAATAAAACATTATCGTCCACTAATAAAGATATTAAGTTAAAAGCAGATGTTTCCTCTGAAAAAATTATAAAAAATATAATTAAAACCGAATCAAATTACCAAATACTTGCTGAAGAAAGCGGCTTAAGCACTGAAAATTCACCAAATATATTTTGGGTTGTAGATCCTCTTGATGTAACAGCTAATTACCCAAAAGATATGCCAATATGCTGCGTTTCTTATGATAAGATTTTATTTTTTTTAAAGAGATATAAAGGTCCTATTTTTCACTACAAGAATATTGAGTTTATTTAGGAGCCTATTCCCCTATTCTAATGAAAAAAATAACAAAAACAGAACATAATTTAATTAATGACTCTAATTCTGGTGCGAAAATCTCAATAGTTAATAGGGATGATTTTTCTCTGATAAAAAAAGCTGAGAAAATAAATTTAGATAGATTTAAATTGAATATCGTAAAGCAAGAAATCTTTCTACCTATTGGACCATTTAAATCAGCTTCTATACTTACTAAGAGGAGCATAAAAAATAAAGTCGAGATTCTCATGCCCTTTTATAATGGATTATCTGGCTCAAGCTTTTCAAAGAAAATTAATTTACAAGATTTAGATTTCTTATTAGATTCTTTTTTGATTTATTTTAAATTTTTATATAAAGAATCTGCAGAAAAAAAATTAAGTGGAAATTTGCTAATCAAGAAATGTGATTCTATAAAAAATGGAATTAATAAGAATAAATTTTTTTCAAGACAAGATAAATCTTTTCTGTTACATGGTGTTGATAACTTGAAAAAGTCCATAAAGACAGACTATGTTTATCCTCATTCCTCATGTCATGGTGACTTTACTTTGAACAATATGATATATGATGATGTGAGTAAAAGTATTGTACTCATTGACTTTTTAGATACTTATATATCTTCATATCTGATAGATATTGCAAAAATAAAACAAGATCTTGTTTATGGGTGGAGTGTCAGAAGAGAACCTAAAACTGTTAGAATAAAAGCCTCTATTATGGGAGAACATATATACAAAAATATCCATTCATTGATTAATAAAAAGTATAAAAATCTATTTAAAGTAATCGATTGCTTAAATACACTTAGAATAGCGCCATATATAAATGATAATTATTCAAAAGAATGGATATTAGAAGTTTTAAAAAATAATCAATCAAAGGAGCTAAATTTATGAACACATTACTTTTGCCAGTTGCGGGATCCTCAAGTAGGTTTCCTGGAATGAGACCAAAATGGCTATTAACAATGCCAAATGGGAATTTGATGTATGAAGAATCAATAAAAGGGATTGATATTAAAAAATTCTCAAGAGTTATTATTACATGTCTCCAAGATCATATTGATAACTATGCTGACTATGATTTGCTTTTAAAATCTGCTCAAAAAAACATTCATAAAAAAGTTGAAATTTTGGTTTTGAAAAGACCAACTTCATCCCATGCAGAAACTATATACGAGACCCTTGTAAAGAAAAAAGTTGAAGGCAAATTTTTTCTTAAAGATTGTGACAATTTTTTTAATATAGATTATAAAAGTGGAAATAATATATCAGTTTTATCTCTTAACAACATCGATCTTGTTGATGCAAAAAATAAAAGCTATGTTGAGGTTGATGATCAGGGGTTTGTAAATAATATTATTGAAAAAAATGTTATTAGTAATTTATTTTGCTGCGGAGGTTATTCCTTTGAAAGTGCAAAAGAATTTAAGAGCTATTACAAGAAATTACTCAAATCAAACATTAGATATAAAAATGAAATCTATGTATCTCATGTAATTTATTCAATGCTTATCGATGGAAAGAAGTTTACTATCACGGAGGCAGAGAATTATGTAGATTGGGGTATTCTTAGGGAGTATAGACATTATTGTAGAAGTTTTCTTACTGTATTCTGTGATATTGATGGTGTTCTCTTAGAAAATGGATCAAAATTTATTAAAGGGGGCTGGTCTACACTAGGCATAAAAGAAAATATTGATGTTCTTGCAAAACTTCAAAAAGAAAACAAGTTATTCTTAATTTTAACAACAAGTAGGCCAGAGTCTGAAAAAAATTATGTTTATAAAGAGTTAAAAAAATATGGATTAGTGCCTGATGGTTTTATTGGAGGACTGCCACACAGCAAGAGAGTGCTCATTAACGATTACTCTTCTACCAATCAATACCCAACATCGATTAGTTTAAATTTGAAAAGAGATTCAACCCAATTAACTGAGTTGATTGAGCATTTAACTCTATAAATATAAAGTGATAATCAGTTAGTAATTAAGTCCAATATCAAAAGATTTTTGGAGATATATTTATATAGCCTGATTAATGGAATTGCTAGACACAAGGGACTTAAAATCCCTCGATAGAAATATAGCGCTGGTTCGATTCATGCTTTAGCCTCCATAACATTCCTCATAAATACTTTATGATGCCAACTTACCTTCTGAGGACGTTGTTCGATAACAAGGCTTTTCATAAAACAATATATTTTCTTTATCTATATATAAGTTCGTTTTCCAAGATATAGTTTGGGTAACCATACTTAATAAAATATTCTTCTAAATTTTGCTGTTTATATTTGTAAAATTTAAATGAATTAATAAGACCATCTCCATTAATTATCTTTCCATTAGAAAAGTAAGAAGTATACCCAGACTGATTAACTTTGAAGTCTATTAGACTAGTATAATTTTTTAATTTAGAAATATATGATGCTGTTTGTAAAAATATCCCTAATTTTATTTTTAATAAAATGGATATATAGGCAAACCAATATAAAGCATTAGCAATTCTATGATGGTGATAGTTTTTTTTTTATATATAATATTTAAATAATAAAAATATAAAAATTGCCAAATTAGTCTTAACATGATTCAAAATAACATTAGTATTATATTAGTATATAGGGCATTAAAAAACTCTATTTTTAAAATAGCTTTTTTATCTTTTTTGACATCATTTATTTACATTGGCCACTCCTATACTATTAAAGATGTATTTGAATCCAGGGCTGTCCTGCAATTGTCTGAGACTGAAAGAGTCCAAATGCCGTCTTTGGGCGGATTAGGTGGACTAGCGTCATCAATGTCAGGCATTGACCTGTCAGGAGGCTCTGATTATAAAATTTCGTTAGCAATTGAAAGATTAAGGTCTAGAGATTTTTTAAATCATATTATAAAGGACGAGTCTATACTTAATAATATTCTTTCTGAAGAAGATAAATCTGATCCTAAAAAGATTTTAACAATAGCGCATAAAAAGTATGTTGAAGATATTTTGTACATCAGGCAAGATCGAAAGTCAGGCTTTTTAAATATTGTTATAACTCACCATTCTCCAGATTTTGCAAAATCATTTTTAGAACTAATAGTCTATGAACTTAACGAAATATCTAGGAGTTATGATTTTGAACAAGCTCAAAGCGCAATAGATTATTACAACAAAGAAATCGCAAATACCGCTATAAAAGATATCAGATCAGCTATGAGCAATCTTATGGAAGTGCAGCTACAAAGAAAAATGCTAACTAATGTTCGCAAAGACTATATGCTTCAATACATTGATTCTCCTTATTTGCCAATATATAAATCCAAGCCAAGAAGATCATCGTATGCTATTACAGGATTTCTTTTAGGATTCTTTTTATCAGCATTATTTTTTATCATCACTTATAAAGACTAGTAAAGCGTTATATGTATGACCTAATTATCCCAATTGATTTTAATGATTCATATTTTTTCAACAATAGGCCAAGATGGCTTTTATCATTGCCAAACGGAAAGTTAATGGTAGAGGAGTCAATTGCTCCTATAGTAAAAAATACTTCAAGTATTATAATTGTTTGTCCCGCAGAACATTTCAACAAATCTATTAAAGAAATTAATGTTGTTAAAAGTATTAAGCAAAATTATTGCAAGAATGTAAAAATTATTAAGACTTCAAAAAAACTGTCTAAAATTGAAAGTATTGTACTTGCTATAAAAAAGGGGAAAATTAGTAACTCCTTTTTCGTAAAAAACCCCTATACTAAATACAAATTTAATTATAAAAAAAATAATATTCTTATATGCGATCAAAATAAAAAATTACTTGCATCAGACTTTGGATTTTATTCAGGTAAAGATTTTTTGAAAGGATTCAATACTCTAAATACTAACATTAAAAGCGTTGACAAATTTTTGAGTTTTTTGGAAGGTGATAACCATATGTTCAAAACTGAATTTATAGATATTGATGAAAATTGGTCCACCTTAAAAAACTATAGGGAATTTCAAAGAAAACACGCAACATTATTTTTAGATGTTGACGGCACTTTATTAAAAAATGGAAGTAAATTTGCAGATGGTGCATGGAATACCGAACCTTTACTAAATAATATGAAAGCCATTGCAAATCTACAAAAAACCCATAATATTCATATTATAATTACTACAAGCAGGCCTAGCTCAGAAAAAACGTATTTGAAAGAAATATTTAACAAGCACAATATTAAAGTAGGATCATATTTATTTGATTTGCCTCATTGTCAGAGAATCCTTGTTAATGACTTTTTTGAATCTAATCCATATCCTAGCGCATCAGCGATTAACATAGAACGAAATCATGATAATCTTATGGCATATTTAGAAGGTATTTTATTAAATTAATACAGGCAAATATGAAATATATAATTTTTGGGATTACCGGACAAGATGGGGGCTACCTAGCATCTTTACTTATAAAAAATGGACATGAAGTTGTGGGCGTAAGAAGACCAGCTTCATCAGACAATACAGTAAAAATAAAAGAGGTATTTATTGATGAAGGTGTCGATTTTAATAAATTAAAAATTGTTCACGGTGACCTAGTTGATTACGGATCGGTTATCAATCTAATTAGAGAAGAGCAACCATATGCAGTTATTAATCTTGCTGCCCAAAGTCATGTTGGAGTATCTTTTGAATTACCAGAATTAACAGCAAATATTGATGGCTTAGGCTCTTTAAGAATCCTAGAGTCTATTAGGCACAATTCACCGAACACAAGATATTATCAGGCATCAACATCAGAGTTATATGGAGGCATCTCAAATGAGATGTTAGATGAAGAAACTCCATTCAATCCAAGAAGCCCTTATTCAGTGGCCAAGTTATATTCATTCTGGATAACGCGTCTATACAGAACTGCTTATGGGATAAACGCATCAAATGGAATTTTGTTCAACCATGAGTCGCCATATAGAGGCGAACATTTCGTAACTCAAAAAATTGTTAAAGGTTTGGTTAGTATTAAAAAAGGAAATGCCAAAATCTTGAAACTTGGCAATCTTTATAGCAAGAGGGATTGGGGTCATGCAAGAGATTATATGGAAGCAATATATGCCATAGTTCAATCAGACAAACCTGATGATTATGTTGTGGCAACCGGCAAGACCTACTCTATCAAAGAATTTATTAATTTTGTTTTAAAATATTTAAACATACATGGTGGATGGATTAATGAAGACAATGGACTGGAATCTTTTATTGTAAGTGATGCAAAAGATAATAAAGAATTAAATGGTAAAAAGATAATAACTCAAGATCCTAAGTATATGAGGCCAGCAGATGTAGAGCATTTACTTGGCGATCCGTCAAAAATATTTAAGAGTTTAGGTTGGCAGCATAAAACCTCCATTATAGATTTAGTCAAGGATATGATTGAAAAAGAATTATCAAGATAATGAGCATACTACCGTTCACTAAGATTTTAGCTGACTATGCGCATTTTGCAGATAAAAATAAAAGTTTTATTTACGTAGTTTCTTTTTTTGGAGTAATAGCTGCATTCTTCGAGGTTGCATTCCCTGCGTTATTAGGTGTGGGAGCAGGTATTTTATTCAACGATCTCTCAGGAACAAGTTACTTGGCATACTTTGATTTTTTTAAAAATAATGGATTTAATCCAGTACTTATATTTTCGTTATTCTTAACTGTATTCTCTATTTTCAGATATTTTTTTATACTTATTTTTTTTAAAAAGAAGTATGCATTTGCAATGCAATATGGATATTCAATTGCTGAAAAAACAGAACATTCAATTCTAGATTTAGACTTATTATCAAGAAGAAAATCATTAAATCCCGATTTATCTAGAATCATTCATTCAGAAACTAATACAATAACATGGAAATTTTTTGTTCCAATAGTGGATTTATTTCATGAGTTATTTATTATTTTTTTCTCATTATCTGCTTTAGCATTTATAAATTTTAAGTTATTTATATTCTGTCTTCCTATGGTTTTATCTGCATTTGTATATTTTTCTTTTTCATTAAACTCATTCAACAAACTTCAGGATGATGATGATGTAAGTTTTAGAGAGAAGCTAGCAAGCTATGCTGAAATTATTCATGATGGAGCATTAGATACGGTCTCACAAGCTAATAAATTTTGGTTGAAAGATAAAATTACAGAAACGTTTGATGATATCAAAAATATTCAAAGAAATAATATATTAAGTTCATTAAAGCCAAGACCAAGAATTGAAACTTTTATTCTTATTCTTCTTGGCTTTGTTATATCAATTCTATATGTTTTAGAAGTAAATTTCTCTTCAAATTATCTTGTTGGAGTATTAATTTTATTAAGGATGCTTATGTCACTTGGGAAATTTTATGGATCAATTTTAGCTCTCAAATTAGGATCTTCAAATGCTGAAAATGTGCTTAAAAATCTCTTACCTGCGTTAACTTTCAAAGAAAGCTTAGACACAGACAGTAAAAATATAAACCCTAGTAGATTTATTTTTAAAAATGATTTAACAAATAAAAATAAATATAGCATTGCCTTCGAGGAATTGATAATAGGATGGGATAAAGACAATAAAATACATATAAATGATATTTCTGTTACAAATGGAGAATTATTATTAATAAGAGGAGCGAGCGGATCAGGGAAGACAACTTTATTAAGGACAGTATCGAACTCACTTGAGCCCCTGGCTGGAAGAGTTGTCTTCAATAACTTTAATGAGCTAGCTCATGAAGATGAAATATTTTATATACGTCAAGATCCGCATATTATTCCATCATCAATTTTAGAAAATTTGATTCTTGACGATGTTGATAATTTTTTATTGTCTAATAAAATGACCAAGGATGCTCTCGATAAAAAAGCAAAAAATTTGCTTTTTGACTTTGGTTTTTCTACAAATAGAATTGATAGCCTAATCAAATCAAAAAATATAAATAAAACAATTTCTGGAGGAGAAGCACAAAGAATAGCTATATTAAGGTTATTTTTTTCATCTAATGTAAAACTTTGTCTGTTCGATGAACCAACAGCCTCATTGGATAAAAAAAATATATTTTTAGTCTCAAATTTAATAAATAAACTTTCTCAAGAAAAAATTTGCTTAGTGATAACTCATGACGATTACTTATCTGAATTAATTGCAGAATCCAATAAAAAATATTTAGAGTTAAAATAATAACTTCATATGAAAGAATCTCTGACAATACTATTTCAAGGACCCATAATGCAAGAAAATAGTGTTACATATTTATCGGTATATTCCGCTAGACAAAACTTCCCAGATGCACCAATAATAATAAGCACATGGAATGGTCATAAACAATTTATCAGTAAAAATCTTTATGAGATTAAAAATGTTAAATTTATTTTTTCAGAAGATCCAGGCGCAGCTTTTTGTAAGCCTAATTCACCACTAAATGTTAACAGGGTCATCGTATCTTCAAAAAATGGCCTAGAAAAAGTCACAACAGATTATGTATTGAAGTGTCGAAGTGATATAGTTTTTAAAAATAATAATATTTCTAAGCTTTATTATAAATATAATTCTTCAATTAAGAACAGTAAACTAAAGTTAGTATCAGAAAAAGTTCTTTTTTCAAATCAAACTTCTTTGAACCCAAGCAGAATACCAATTTTATATCATTTATGTGATTGGCTAGCTCTTGGAAGAACCAAAGACGTAATTGATATTTTTAATATCGATCTTATGCCTGATGAAGATTTTTACTGGTATCTTAATAATAAAAAGCCAGAAGACAACTTAACACCAGGTAATTTATCGAGATATATGTCCGAAGACTATATTATTTATAAGTTTTGCAGAAAGCATATACCTGAATGTAAACATGAAAATTATTATGATACTGATGAAGAAAAAACTAAATTATGGCTAGGTATTATTGCTGATAATTTTATTATTTTGCCAAATAAAATGATGGGTTTATACTCGTTTAAATATCACAATGTTGCAGATTTTCAACTATGGAAGTCTTATTCATATTATGAGTGGCGTAAGTTGGTAAATATTAGTAATCCTTTGCATATAGAGTTTTTTGATTCCATAAAAATAAAATTTTATGTCTTGGCATATAAGATTTATCTTATCTTATTCAATATTAAGAAAATAAGTAACTTGTAATTTTTTATGTATATAATGTGCACATGAAAATTCAAATAATCACAGAATCTTTTCATGGCTACATGGATGACAAAATTTCAGGAAAAATTTTTGGTGGACAAGAATTGCTGCTTTTAGAGACATGCAAGCTTTTAATGGATAGAGGTGATCAAGTTGAGATTCTTCAACTAAGCGATAAGAAAGAAACTCTAGTTTATGAAGGAATAAAAATAAAGAAAATATATTCACCAAAACTTTCATTTATTGAAAGAGCAGGGTTTGTTAGGCGTTGGACATGGGCTGGTTTAATTTTTGCACCTCATATTGATAGAACCGCTGACTGGATTCATATTCATAATCATCACTTTTCTTTTCCAATAAGATTTTTTGTTAGAAAACAAATTTTGACTGGAATGAATCATGGAGTTGAGTGGGATTTGCCATGGACATATCAAAAAATTAACTTAAAAAATCTTAGAGATAGATTCTCTTTTTTCATGCTCAAAGCTGTGACTAGATTTTCTTCTAAAAGACTAGATAAGCTAATTACAAATGACAGGTTTTTTATTCATTTTTCTACATCTCACAGACCTCATTTGGCTAAAAAATTTAAATATATTCCAAATTATGTTGATGAAAGAGTTTTTGACCTAGATAAAGTATCTAGTAGTGATAAACCTGAAATATGTAATAAGATTTATGATTTTGCTAATGGAAGAAAGATAATTCTTTTACCGAAGATGTCAATGAAAGAAAGAGGCACAGATTTGATGCTGCATGTTATGAATTCTATTGACGATTCAGTTTTAGTTATAACTGGCGTAAGTCAACAGCAAGATCACTATAAAAACTTAGTCAAGGAAATGAAGCTAGAAAACAAAGTTTTTTTTACAGACCATTTATCATATAAAGATGAATTACCTTTTATATTTTATATAAGTGATATCGTAGTCGTGCCAAGTCCATGCAGAGAGGCAACAGCAATAAGTTTATTAGAAGCAATGGCAATGCAAAAGCCTGTAATAGCATCAGAAATAGGTGGATTGGTAGAGATAATTTGGCATAAGCATAATGGCATCTTAGTTGAACCTAATTCTGAAAATTTTCTTACAGCGATTAAATCAATTCTTAGTGATCACAATCTCGCTCAGAAGCTTGCGCTTAATGCTAGAAGAGATGTCTTGGAGAGATTTTCAAGAGAAAGATGGAGATCTTCGATGGCTTCCTTTTTTAGCAATGAATGATCTAATTTCCATTGCTATAATTTCTAAAAATCGCCCTGAAGTTTTGATTACTTGTATAGACGATCTTTTAACAAAGATACCAAAAGATATTCATATTATTGTAGTTGATAGTAGCGATTCTGCCGAACAAAAAAAGATGCTACTAAATTACTTTAATACTAAAACTGCTAGCGAGAACATATTTTCTTTTGAGCACGCAAATCTTAAGATGGGTAGCCTTCCTGCACAAAGAAATATGTGTCTAAAATACTGCAAGACATCACATATTTTATTTATTGACGATGATTGCTTCTTTAGACAAAATACCTTCAAAAATTTCTTTTCTTTTTTATATGAGAACAAAGAAAGAAATATCTTAGGGTGTAGAATTAATCAAGCTACAGCCCAAAAGATGAGCGATATAAATCTTCCAAAAATGAGTTTAATTAAATGGTCTCAAGGATCATTTAATATTGATTCTAATGAAATTATCGAAGTTCAACACCTTCAAGGTACATTTATGTGTTTTAAGTTAAGCAATTTGAAGGCAATTGGAGGGTTTAATGAAAATCTAATTGCAGGATATGCTCCTTTTGAAGATACCTATACTAGTTTAAATATGGTCAAAAATTATAAACAAAAACCATTATTAAATTTTAGTATATCTGTTGACCATAGTCTTGAACCAAGATTGCAAGGTGGTTCAAGGGACCTTGGACTCGATCCTAATAATGCTTATGCCTATGGAAGAAATGGTGTTATAACTGCTAAAATGCACTTTGGTATAGTTAAGGTTTTTTTCTCTATCCCCTTTGTCCTAACTTATATGATATTGCGAATAATAAGACCAATTTTAAAAACTAGAAAGAATAGTATGATGCGTTTAAGGTCTGTAGCTTATTTTTTATGCGGAGTAATCATTGGTTTCTTTTACAATAATAATAGTAAAAAATCATGAATGTTGATATAAATAAATCTTGCAGAATTTGTAAATCACAAAAATTAGAAACAGTAATTGATCTTGGTAATCAATCACTGACAGGCGTATTTAATGAAGATGGTAAAGATGTAGAAAAATATAATATGTCTTTGTGTATGTGTAATGATTGTGGTTTAACACAAATTAATGAAATATATGACTTAGATTTACTGTATGGCGATGGCTATGGATATGAATCTGCGCTAAATGCATCGATGGTAGAACACTTAAAAGGAAAATCTAAAAGTATTCATAAAATTTTAAAGTTTTGTGATGAAGACATAATAATTGATATTGGTAGTAATGATGCTACATCTTTAACATTTTTTAATAATAACACAGTTAAAATAGGTGTTGATTTCACTGGAAAGAAGTACCAGGCTAATTACAATGCATGCAACGCAACCTTGATACCAGATTTTTTTCCATCATCAAAACTTGATGATTTTCTAGATGGAAGAAAAGCAAAATTTATATCTAGTTATTCATGTTTTTATGATTTGCCTGACCCTGTCTTTTTTGCAAAAGAGGTGGCAAGACACCTAGCAGACGATGGACTTTGGTGTCTAGAACAGAGTTATATGCCACTCATGCTTGAAACAAATTCTTTTGATACAATTTGCCACGAGCATATTGAGTATTACAAGTTACAAGACATAAAAAATATTTGTGACAGAGCTGAACTAGAAATAAAAGGTATAGAGTTCAATGATGTAAATGGTGGTTCTTTTAGTGTGACTGTAGGGCATCAGAATAATATCTTTAAGCAAAGTAGCTTTACTAAAGATATTTTAACTAAAGAAGCCAGCATTGATTGGAGAAATGAATTTAAAGAATTTAATAAAAGAATTGAAATCTTGAGAGAGCAAACCATTAAAAAATTAGTTGACCTAAAGAAAGAGGGCAAAAGGGTGGCTGGTCTAGGGGCAAGCACAAAAGGCAATGTTTTACTTCAACTCTATGGCATAACTTCTGAGCACATAGACTTCATTGGAGAAGTAAATGAAAATAAATTCGGGTGTAGAACACCAGGTTCTAATATTCCTATAATCTCTGAACAAGAGTTGCTTAAAAGTAATCCTGATTATTTATTTGTTCTTCCATGGCATTTTAAAAATTTCTTTTTAGAATCATTTAAAGGGAAAAAAGTTAAATTAATATTCCCTTTACCTAAGTTAGAAATTATAGATTTGTAAGGTTTATGTTTTTAAATTTAACACTTCTTTGTTTATACATCTTCACATTATTTTATGCCGTACAAGCAGTAAAATATTTTTCACCAGTTAGGGGCTATCATAGCTTGTTTTATTGTTTTCTTTTTGCACAGAGCTTGTATGTTATAACACCTATGTTTGACAATATCGTAGGAACAGTAGAATACAAATTTATTAATGAATTAGTTTTATATTCAATAATTTCGACTATATTTTTAAGCCTTGGTGGATTTGCTTTCTCTTATAAATACAAGGATAACACCAACCCAATAGCACCAAATATTTATATTGAAAAATTTAAAAATTATGATGGCGCAAATAAAATTTTGTTTTATTCGTTAGTAGTTGGACTTACCTCTGCATGTTTATATCTTTTTGCTCTGTATCAAGTTCTTGGATTAGATCCAGTTAAATGGTTTGGTACATATCTAAGATTTGAGACTGGAGAAGGTAGCGGTAACTTTGGTAAGGAACAAGCTTGGCTAATGGGTGCCATTTCAACACCTGCAATCTTAATTTATTTACTTAAAGATAAAAATATTATCTTTTCATCCACATTTCTAATACCCTTTATAATTATTGTTTTTAGTTTAATTGTCAGAGGAAATAGGAACTATCTCATGTTAGTTCTGATGCCTATTATTGTTATTTATCTTATCAAAAAAGGCTATCTAAAGACTAATTTTGTTATACTTTTTTTCTTAGTATTTATCTTCTCTGGCCAGCTTATAGATATTTTAAGAGCAGCTGGGCTTTATTCAGTTTTTACTGGGGAGCAAATAAATCCAGCAGTATGGTCAATGGGTTTATCTGTTGGTGAGTTTGGGTCAACAATAAGAAGCTTTGAATTTTATCTAAGTAACGGATTTAAATTTGATTTGCTTCTAGGAAAAAGCTATTTGTTAGACCCCATACTAAATATGGCAACTACACTAGGATTTCCTTTCGAGGTGCTTTCATACAAACTTGCAGTTGCAATGTCTGCAAGAGGTCAACTTTTTGGGTTTGGTTTTAGCCATCAATTAGAATCCATATTAAATTTTGGGTTTATAGGAGGCCCATTGGTCTATTTTTTCTTTGGCTTTTTTTTAAAATATATAGATTCAATAAAAACAGATAATATCTTTACTTTTATTTTATCGTTATATCTTTTACCAATAATTATTAATCTGCAACGAATTGATTTTGCAGTTGCGGTAAAACTAGCAACTATACCAATATTTTTTCTCATGCTAATAATTGGATTAAGTAGGATTAAATTATAGTTATGTCAAAAAAAGTTCTAATAGTTGGTTTGGGTCAAGACGGCACTATTTTAAAAGAAATGTGTATTGCTAATTCAATTAATTACTGTGCAATCTCAAAAAATAAGGATTTTATAAAAGATAAAAACGTTTTTAATTTAGAATTCAATGGAAAGACAATCGGAAATTTTATAAATGAAAATTCATTTGATATTGTCTTTTATACTTCTGCTCTTCAGATCGGAAACTCCATAAAAGATAATTTTAAGGATGAGGAGTTTTTTAATATTAATTCAGACATACCATTAAGTATTTTAAAAGAAGTATCAAAGAATCAGCCAAAAAAACAAGTAAAGTTTTATTATTTCTCTTCTTGCTATCTTTTTAGACCAAATGAGGCAATTAGCTTAGAATCACCCAAATTATTAAATGATTCATATAAAAAATCTAAATTTGATTTTTTAAAGAAAGCAAAAAATCAAAAATTCAATAAAAACATCAGTATTCAAAATATTTATCTTTTTCCTCATGATTCGCCCCTAAAAAATAATTCACTCTTAACAAAGATTATTCGAACTGTGAAAGAAGAAAAAAAGATGAACATTATTTTTAATAAAAATGATCAAAACATTTTTATAGATTGTGCATATGAATTAATGAGATCTATTTTAAGGGATGCAATTCAAAATAATTTTAACTCTGGAGTTGATGAGAAATTTATGGGCGGCTTGAATTTTTTTCCCTTAGATGATTTTATTAATTTTGTAATAAAAAAATTTCAAAATGGATCTGAGATCAAGTCTTTTTTTAATATTTCTAATTCTCAGATAGACAGTTATTATCTTTCCACTAATTTATATAAAAACAAACCTCAATATAAGAATATACCTGCTAAAATGCTTTGGGAGAGGATGTTTTTAGATAGAGAATCATACTTACATGCAATACAAAATAATCTTTTCAAAACATGATCTTGTAAGTGCCACAGGCATTAACTACATTTATAAAAGTTATTTAAAATGCTTTAAAGAAAAGCATGACATAGCGATAACAACAAAATCAAAATTTAATTATCTAGATATCACTCCAGGCGGAATTTTTTTTCTTATATACACAATTTTTTTACCAATTTTAATATTGCCTTCTTTTTTCTTAAGATCCCTTATCTCATCAAAATCAAATAAAAAAATATTTGTTGTAAGTCATATGCACAATATAAGGAATTTATTTTTGAATATTTTTCAAGATGTTAGAGGCATTTATTGTGTAGATTCTATTTTTAATTATCACAAACTTCGATTTGCTCAAAAACCAAAATACTTAAGGTTTATTTTTTTAATACCTTCCTATCTTTGTGAGTTAAATTTTGTAATCATGACCGAATGTCCATTGTTTTTTAATTCGTCCGAGGTTGCTGAAGAATTTACCAAAAGGTATAAATATTTTATAAGTGATAACAGAGAAATTATGTGTTTGAATATTGGACATCCTTCTTCAAGACCTCTTTATAAAAAGAATGTAAATCCCGATAAAAACAATTTCGCAATTTATGGAAACTTCTTATTTTATGAAAGTGAATTCGGCTTAAATAGATTAATTGAAGAATTAAAAAACATTGATGAAAATTCTTCAAAAGTTCATACGAATATACATATTTTTGGAAAGAACTCTAATCAAATGTATTACAAATATAATGATTTGATCATAGCGGGTGTGCAATTCTCTGTTCTTGGCATGGTTGACTCTATAGAGGATGTTTTGCAAAGTTGCGATGGTGTTATCATACCTGTAGAAAAAACAGGCGGCTTAAAGATAAAATTATTAGAAACTTTAAACTATGGTTTGTATGCACTCACAACACAAAATGTGGCTAAACACCTTGAAGGTTATAAAAACTTCAGTCATCTTAAAGTTTTTAATGATATTGAGCACATTGTAAAAAATTTAGGAACTTTAGACATTAAGGATCCTAAAAATTTTATTAAAGGTGAAAGTTTGCCAAAATGGGAAACGCATTATCGACTTGTTGAGAGGTTATTTTCTGGTGAGTAAAAACTATTTCTTTTTCATCACATGTCTTGAGGCCGGGGGAGCTCAAAGAGCCATGCTTCAATTGATTCGTCACATAAAGAAAGTTGAATCATATGCAAATATACATGTAATTAATCTATCGCAAGAGGGTGAAGAGCTTCAAGAATCTTTATACTCATACAGCACCAGTCTTATCAACTTAAATCTTAAAAATTTTTCTTTCTTTAAAATTTACTCACTTATAAAGCTAATTAGAGATAATCATCAAAAATCTATTTTGATTGGGTGGATGTACCATGCTGGTGTTGTTGCCTGGTTTTGTTCACTATTTGCAAAAAAAATTCCTTTAGTTTTTTCAATACATCACTCCGGTCTAGACTCAAAAAATTTGTCTATCAGAACACTTTTCGTTGCGTACTTCATGGGCTTGATCTCATTATCAAAAAGGGTAAAAAAAATATTTTTTTGTGCTGAGTCCAGCCTTAATGCCCATGTCAATGCAAGATATCCAAAAAAAAAATCTATTATTATTTTTAATGGTGTTGAAAAAGTAAAATATCAACCAGCTTTGCGAATTGAAAAAAAGCAGATATTCAAAATAGTAATGGCAGCAAGATTTGATCCAATAAAGAATCATGAGAATTTGTTTGCTGCAATAAAGACTATTAAGAATAATATACCTATTTCTTTGAGCTTATTTGGAGAAAAAATTACCAACGATAATGAAGACTTAAAAGTCCTGATAAAAAAATATTCATTAAAGCAGGAAATTAAGTTAGAGGGAGTAGACCCGATGCTTCGAGATAAATTTAGTAATTACGATTTATTGGCTCTACCAAGTAACAGCGAGGCATTTCCTTTAGTGATACCAGAGGCGATGATATCTGGTTTGCCATGTGTTGCTTCATCAGTTGGAGATGTTCCTAGTATTATTGGTGAATATGGTTGGCTTGTTTCTCCCAAAGACTCAACCGAATTATCCTTTGCCATAACTGAGGCTTATAATGCATGGCTTGACAAAGAAAAGTGGGTTATATTGCAAGCTAACTGTAGAAAAAGGATAGAAGAAAATTTTTCTTCTCAAAAATTTTGTGAGGCTTATTATGATAGTTTGTCCAGCTTGTAAGAGTGACCTGATAAAAAGCAACAGAAAATTTTTATGTACAAACAATAGTTGTGTTCATTCAAAAAATGAACATGCATTTGGAATGATTAACAATAAACCACTTCTAATATCATTTGAAACTCATGACACTGTATGCAAACCCTCTTTTTATATGGATAAAAATTTTCAAGTTGTAAAAAGAAGAAATCCAAAAATCTTGAAAATTTTTTACTCAATAGTCTATGGGTCGTCTAAAGAAACAAAAAAGAACATTAATATTTTTTTATCCAAACTAAATAATATAAAGTCACCAAGAATTCTTATAGTAGGTGGTGGAACGGAGGGGCACTCATTGGAGGGCGTTTTAAAAAACAAAAATTCTATAATTACATCTATTGATTTATATCCTTCTATAAATACTGATTACATTTGTGATGCACATTTTCTGCCCTTTAAAGATTGCACATTTGATGCAGTAATTATTCAAGCAGTTCTTGAGCATGTCTTAACACCTTCAGATGTTGTAAATGAAATACATAGAGTCCTTAAAGAAAGTGGAGTTATTTATGCGGAAACTTCTTTTTTACAACATGTTCATGAAAAAGAGTACGACTTTACTAGATATACGCCAAATGGTCATAGATATTTATTTAAAAACTTTGAAAGTATTTCATTTGGTTCTATTAAAGGTCCAATTACTGTTCTGGCATGGACTATGAGAAATTTATTTGAAACCATTTTTAGATCAACTTATATTGGTAAATTGATTTCGATTCCATTTTTTATTGCTGCGAATTTGTTTGATAGGTTTTTGAAAAATAGCTTTTCAATATTGGGTTCGGGGGCAGTATATTTTTTAGGTATAAAAAAAGAAGGATTTGTTTTAAGAGCAAATGAAGTTAAAGATACATATCTTAAAATTGATAAGTACCTATGATTGCTCAACTTATTACCAGATTGTCCATGGGTGGAGCTCAAGAAATTGTTCTTAGAATTTCAAAAGATTTAAATAAGCATCAGATTCAAAATATAATCATTACCGGTAAATCAAATAAAAAAAGTTTATCTGCACCAAACAACACACTTTTAGAAGAGGCAATTGAGGGTAGGTTAAATTTAGATATTGTTAACCATTTATCTGATAGGATTAATTTATTTAAAGATTTTCTAGCACTAGTAAATATCTATAGATCATTTAAAAGATATAAACCAAAGATTGTTCATATTCATAGCTCTAAAACTGGTCTTCTTGGACGAGTTTTAAAATTTTTTTTTAGAAATACTCACTTTATTTATCATGTGCATGGTTGGAGTTTTTCAAGATATAAAGGCATAAGAAAAAAAGTATTCTTTTATATTGAGTATTTTTTATATTATTTTACTGATTCATATATTTTTGTATGTAATTTTGATCTAGATCAGTTCATTGAGCTTGGAGGTCCCAAATCAATAAAACAAAAATCAAAAGTTATATATCCGGGTGTGGATTTTTTATCCCTAAAAGAAATAACTCAATCAAGAGAGAATATTAGAAAGCTTTATAAAATTAAAAATGATGAGTACTTAATTGGGAATGTTGCAAGATTAGATCATCAAAAAGATCCTTTTCTTTTTATTAATATGGCAGCAAAGCTTAAAGAAATTTCTAGTCACAAAAAACTAAAATTTATGTGGATTGGAAGTGGCAACTTAATGAGTGAATGTATATCACTTGTGGAGGAAATGGGACTTGAAGACAATTTCATATTTACTGGATATATAGAAGATGTATCAGCATATTTCTCAATCTTTGATCATTTCGTAATATCTTCTGCTTATGAAGGTCTTCCTGTAACAGCAATTAAAGCATTGGGATCTGGAGTTCCTCTTAATTCAGTTGGAATAAATGGAATTAATGACCTAAACATATATAAGGGTGTTAATTTAACCTATAATAGGAATCCTGTTGATTTGGCAAAAAGTGTAAATACTTCTATTTTAGAAGATCTAAGTCATGATGATTTTGATAATATTAGAATAATTTTTTCGAATCATTCGATGCTTAATAGCCTAAGGAAAAATTATGAACAAAAATTCTAATAATAATACGCAGTGGTTAGAAGACTATTTCGACCTCTATAAAAAATCATTATTTGATAACAAAATATTTGAATCACTTACTATGCTTTCAAATGAGTGGCAGAAAACATCCTCAGAAGGAAGAAAAGTTATTTTTATGGGTAATGGTGGAAGCGCTGCAATGGCTAGCCATTGCGCAGTAGATTTATCAAAAAATGCAGATATTAGGGCCGTAAATTTTAATGAAGCAGATTTAATAACATGCCTTGCAAATGATTATGGTTATGAGAATTGGATGAGTGCAGCGTTGGGTATGTATGCTGATAAAAGTGATCATGTAGTTCTTATCAGCTCAAGTGGAAGTTCTCCAAATATAATCAATGCTGCTAAAAAAGCCAAAAAAATGGGAGTTTATATATCAACTTTTTCTGGTTTTAAGCCTAATAATCCTCTTCGATCCTCAGGAGACCTTAATTTTTATGTTAACAGCGAGGCTTATAATATAGTAGAAATGACACATCATATTTGGATTCTTGCAGCTGTTGATAAAATAATAGGCTCTGCATTTTACTCAGCAAATTAATGAATATTCTTGTAACCGGAGGAGCTGGATTTATTGGGAGTCATCTTGTAGATTGTTTACTCGATAGGGGTAACACTGTCACTTGTATAGACAATTTATCTCTTGGTTCAAAGGAAAACCTTCAACAAGCATTTCTTTATAGCAAAAAATTTAAGTTCATAGAGGTAGATATGTTAAATGTTGAAAACTTAGAGCATATTTTTCAAACTAATAACTTTGAAATGGTTTACCACCTAGTAGCTAATTCTGATATAAGTACTGGCACTGATGATCCCAGCATTGACCTCGGGAATACATTTCAAACCACTTTTAATGTTTTGGAATGTATGAGAAATTACAGTGTTTCTAAATTATTTTTTCCAAGTACATCTGCAATTTATGGAGATACAAAAAACTTAATTTCAGAAAATACTCCAAGGAATCCTTGTTCATTGTATGGAGCTGCAAAATTAGCTTCAGAATCATATATATCGGCGTATTGCTACTTGTATGGTATTAAGGCTTGGACTTTAAGGCTTTCAAATATAGTGGGCCCAAGATCAACTCATGGTGTTATATATGATTTTATTAAAAAACTAAAAAATACACCAGATGAGCTTAAAGTTCTTGGAGATGGAAATCAAAATAAACCTTATATTCATATTGAGGAGCTGGTTCAATGCATCATATATATATGTGAAAATTCAAATAACCTACTAAATGACTATAACGTAGCGCCTAAAGATACTGCGACTGTAAAGCAAATTGCTGAATTGGTTGTTAGTGAATTTAGTCCTAATGCTTCTATTGCATATGAAAAAAAAGAAATAGGCTGGGCTGGTGATGTTACCTACTACAACTATGATACATCCAAAATATCTGCATTAGGTTGGAATACATCTTCAAGCTCTTTCGAGGCAATCAAAAAAGCAGTCAAAGATATTAAGAAATCATAGTAATGATAGGAGTAAGAACACCATTTAGAATAAGCTTTTTAGGTGGAGGTACCGACTTACAAGAATTTTATAAGATGTCTCAGGGAAATGTAATAAGCACTTCAATTGATAAATATATGTACATTTTCATTAATAAGTTTTTTGACGATAGAGTTCAAGTTAAATACTCAATAACTGAGATAGAGAATAATATTAAAAACATAAAACACCCAATTGTTAGAGAGTTATTAAAAATACATAAAATTAAGGGAGTAGACATTAATTCTATTGCTGATATACCAGCAGGAACTGGACTCGGTTCTTCTAGCTCATTTACCGTTGGATTAATAAATGCTCTCTCGTTATATAAAAACAAGACCCTTTCTTGTCATGATTTGGCTGAAAAAGCATCTCATTTAGAAATTAATGTCCTCAAGGAACCAATCGGTAAGCAAGATCAATACGCAGCAGCATTTGGAAATTTGAATTACATTAAATTTAATAAAGATGATACTGTACAGGTATCCCCAATCAGAATATCAGCTAGTTCAAAGAAAGAGCTAGAACAGAACATGTTAGTTTTTTATACAGGTAAAGTTCGAAAAGCAAGTTCTGTTCTATCAAAGCAGAGAAAAAATATTTTAGACTGTGATTCATCTTTTAAAAGTCTTGAAGAAATGTCTGCGATATGTCGTGAAGGAAAAAATTTACTTGAATCTGATGATATAGTAAGTTTTCAAAAACTTCTTCATGATTCATGGCAGTTAAAAAAATCGGTAGCAGATGGTATATCTGATTCAACAATAGATGATATATATAATATTGGTATTCAGAATGGAGCAAAAGGCGGCAAACTTTTAGGTGCAGGAGGTGGCGGGTTCATATTATTTTTTTGCGATACTAAATCAAGAAAAAAAATAAAAGATAGATTAACCAATCTTAGAGAAATTAACTTTAAATTTGACAATACTGGTTCCAAAAGAATCTTATAAAAAATAAATGTATCCAGTTTTAATACTATGTGGGGGTGCTGGAACAAGACTTTCTAGTCTTATATCTGATGTCCCTAAGCCCATGGCTCCAATCAATGGTATTCCTTTCTTATCAATTTTATTAAATTATCTAGTAAAACAGGGTGTAACAGAGGTAGTTCTTCTTTCGGGCTACATGAGCAATACCATTGAAAGTTATTATGGTAACAAATTCAAAAATATTACTATAAGTTACTCTGTGGAAGAGCAGCCTCTTGGCACAGGTGGTTCTGTTCTGAATGCATTGAAATTAATTAACCAATCAGAGTTTATTCTGATTAATGGAGATACTTATTTTGAAATAAATCTTTCTGACTTTTATAAAAGCAATCTAAAAGATAAGGATGTTGTAATAGCCGTAAAAAATATATCAGAAGACGATAGATATAATTTTATACACATTAATAAATATAATGAAGTTGTATCAATTTCAGCAAAACATTCACAAGATAGCGGTTACATAAATGGAGGTATAATTAAATTAAAAAAAGATATTTTCTTGAATTTAAAAATGAAAAATTTCTCGTTGGAAAATTTTTTATTTGATAGGATTTTATCTCTTAAAAATGGCGTATTAATTTCAGATAGTAAATTCATAGATATTGGTATTCCTAGCGATTTTGCTGAAGCTCAAAGGTATTTATTTGATGAGTCTGAAGAGTTAAAGTAGAAGATATGAAAATTTTTGTAACTGGAATTGCGGGCTACTTAGGAAGTACTTTCGCATATGAATCTCTTAAAGAAGGACACTATGTTGCAGGTGTTGATAATTTTTTAAATTCAAGTGACACAAATATTCAAAAACTGAATGAATATAAAAAAGATAAGATATTCTTTAAAGAACTAGATATTTCAAAATCTAAGAATAACCTGACTAATTTATTAAAAGAAATTCAGCCAGATGTAGTGGTTCATTTTGCTTCTCTAAAATCTGTATCTGAATCCGAAAATTATCCATTAAAATATTGGGATAATAATTTAAACTCAACGATTAATCTTGTTGAATCAATGATTGAATCTAATATCAAGAAAATAATTTTTTCCTCATCAGCAACAATTTATGGCCATTCAAATATTCAGCCGATAGATGAAAAAGTATCTTTAAAGCCTATTTCTACCTATGGTAGTACAAAAATTGCAATAGAATATTTTTTAAATGATGTTTCAAAGTCGGGTTTAATTGATGGAATATCTCTTAGATATTTTAATCCCATAGGTGCTCATAAAGATCAAATTATCTTTGAAGATATAGATAACTATCCTCAAAATTTAATGCCAAGAATTATAAGGGTCGCACTAGGGATAGATAAGGTAATAAAAATCTTTGGTGGCGACTATGCTACTAAAGATGGAACTGCTGAGAGAGATTACATTCATATCCAAGATTTAATGTCTGGCCATTTAGCTGCTATTAGAAAAATTGATAATTTTGAGGGGTATGATGCATTTAATCTTGGAACTGGATGCCCTGTTTCTGTTAATAATCTTATTGATACTTTTAGTAAAGTAAATAGTCTTAATATCTCTCAAGAGCTTCATGATCGAAGAAAGGGAGATATAGGAGTATGTTACGCCAATCCTGATAGAGCAAAAAAGTATCTGAACTGGGAGTGTTTTGAAAGTTTAGAAAGTATGTGTAAAGATTCATGGACACCTTATTCAAGTATAAAAGGAGATAAAAAATGAAAATAGTTATAGGTAGTAATGGCTTCGATCCAATGCACTCTAGACACATAGCCTACATAAATAGTGCTAAAGCTATTGGAGATAAACTAATTGTTGCCTTAAATAGTGAGCAATGGCTCATTAATAAGGAACCTAAGCATTTCTTACATTTGAATTACGCAGAATGATTCAATTTAATAACGCAAATCAAGAAGTCCCTTATATGCTTTTCAAGGAGAAATATGATGAGGCTGTTAATGCAGGTCAAAGGAGCATAGAAGCCATTTCAATTTCTTCATACAACAAAGAGGCAAATGAGGTTGATTCTAGATATGTAAATCTTAAATTTATAACAAATGATGAGTTTATTTTTTTTAGTAATTATAAATCTACGAAAGCATCTTCTTTTAATTATCACAGCCAAATAGCCGTATTAGTATTTTGGGCTAGTATTAATGTTCAGATTCGCATGAAGGCTCAAATAAAAAAAACTTCAAAGAAATACAATCAAAAATATTTTTTTAATAGATCAGAAGAAAAAAATGCTTTAGCTATTTCATCTAAACAATCAAAACCAATAAATTCTTATAATCAAGTTAAAGAAAATTATAATAAGTCATTAGCAAATGATAATTTAAAAAAATGTCCTGAATTTTGGGGAGGTTATTCATTTACGCCTTACTATTTTGAATTCTGGGAAGGTCATGCATCAAGAATAAACAAAAGAGAGGTTTTTGATAAAATTGATGGTGTCTGGAAACAGTCATTTCTTCAGCCATAAATATTGCCAAATATATTTTTTAGTATAAAATTCAACCCTAAAATGAATGTTAATCAGTTAAAATCTTCAAAATATACTTCTTGTTAATTTAATGTTAAACATTTTATCTTTTTCTAATTCATAGGTACTCTCATAGCTTCCTCAAAAAAAAATATTACTCCAATTAACGAAAAAATAAGAGCTGAAGAAGTTATGCTAATTGGTGCAAATGGAGAAAAAATCGGGCTCTTGCCACTAAGAGAAGCTCTCGAGTCAGCCAGAACTGCAACATTGGATTTGGTCCAGGTTTCCCCTTCTGATTCAAAACCGGTTGTTTGTAAGCTTTTAGATTATGGCAAACATCTTTTTGATAAGAAAAAAAATATTTC